>Ga0209075_1002812_pt1 | contig 15004 bp, 16 predicted proteins | sample Stecom2011_FD_187523 | JGI IMG/M metagenome (GOLD analysis project Ga0209075, IMG submission 187523) | Agricultural soil microbial communities from Utah to study Nitrogen management - Steer compost 2011 (SPAdes) (version 2) | ecosystem: Environmental > Terrestrial > Soil > Agricultural land... | reverse complement strand
GTGCTGCCGATTGGGTCGCTGTTGCGGTTTGAGAAGGGAGAGCTTGCCTGGGTGGTGGGGCTGGATGCCAAGCGACGGGTTAATCGTGTGCGCATTACACCCCATAAAGGGCCGCCCGATGATAAAATGGGTGAGCTCGTTGAGGGAGCAGAGTTAAAAGCATTGGGTCGTATTCGGGATGTTTTGGTGCCAGAACATTAAAGTTGGCCGAAAAAACGCCGATAACGGTAAATAGACATCATTAATAGCGCTTTTTTACGGCTTTGTCTGGATATTTTTAAGGCAATCTGTACGCAATCGAAAATAGGGGTTTAATCATGGCATCAATTTCAGCTTTGGGGATTGGTTCAGGGCTTGACCTTAGTGGTCTCCTGAGTCAGTTAGAAGCCGCTGAACGTCAGCGCTTAGTTCCCATCGCCCAACAAAAACAAAGCTATGAAGCCAAAATTTCAGCCTATGGACGGTTAGAAAGTGGGCTCACCAAGTTTCAAGACGCCATTAAGAAACTTGAAAAAGCAGATACCTACGGTGCCACGAAAAGCTCGGTCAATAATGACGTACTGTCAGTTGCAGCCTCGTCAAACTTAGCCCCAGGCACCTATAACGTCAACGTCAGCCAGTTGGCTCGTTCATATAGTGTGGCCACTCATGGCGTTGCTGATAAGAATCAAGCGTTAGGAAGCGGCCCAGGTGATGTGGTGCTTACCCTAGGTGATGGCACGGTGCATACCATTGAACTAGCCGATGGTAAAACATCGCTGGAAGATATCCGTCGCGCTATTAATAGCGCCCAGTCTGATGTCCAAGCATCGATTATTAATGATGGCAGCGGTACACCGCATCGGTTGGTGTTAAGTTCAACCAAAACCGGTACTGATGCGGGCATCGCAAACATCAGTTATGGCGGTGCGTTAACCGGTCAGATTAGCACTGATACAGCGACGGAGCTTACGGCGCAAAATGCGAGCTTCACCATAAATGGTATCCAGATCAGTAGCCAAACGAACCAAGTTGAAGGCGCTATTGAAGGGGTTACCTTAGCGTTAGCACAAGAAGGCACGGCTACCATCACCGTAAGCCGTGACCAAGACAGTATTGTTGACAGCATCAAAGGCTTTGTTGACGCGTACAACGAATTACAAAAAACCATTGCCAGCTTAAATCACTTCGATTCAAGCGGCGGTGCATCAGGGCAGTTGCTCGGCGATAGCGGTTTGCGCACAGTTCAATCGCAGTTGCGCCAAGCAATGTCGGCGGCTACTGAAGGTACGGGTGCCTTTAGCCGGTTGTTTGAAGTTGGCATCGAGGTTGAATTAAACGGTCAGTTAAAACTCGACGAAGACAAATTGCGCTCATTGGTTAACGACGATCTTAATGATGTGCGAGCGTTTTTCAGTGGTGTGAATGATGCCAAAGGGTTTGCCGCATTAACCAACCAGACTGTTGACAATTTATTGCACAAAGAAGGCCCGTTGGCGAGCCGTATTGAGGGCTTGAAAACCAGCATTAAACGCACCGAAGACCGTTACATGCGCGAAGAAGAGTTGATTTTAAATACGGTCGAGCGGTATCGGAAGCAGTTTGCTCAGATGGATAGCTTGGTAGCAACCATGAACTCCACCAGCGCCTACTTGCAGCAACAGTTTGCGATGTTAAGTGCGCAATTGAATCAGAAGAAGTAAACGAGGTTTATTGCTATGTATGGGATGCGTGGAGCTGCAGCGTATGGGCGTGTTAGCGTAGAGAGCGATGTCTTCTCTGCAAGCCCGCATAAATTGATTTCTCTGCTGTTTGATGGCGCGCAGAAAAATATCCGTGCAGCGCAATTGCATATGGAACAGGGAAATATTGCCGAAAAGGGGAAAGCTATAACAAAGGCAATCGATATTGTTCAGCAAGGCTTATTAGCGGCGTTGGACAAAGAGATTGGCGGCGAGATGGCTGAAAATCTTGAAGCAATTTACCTCTATGTGAGTGAGTTATTGCTCAAGGCCAACTTACATAACGATGTGAGTAAGTTAACCCAAGCGGCACAGTTATTGGATGAGATTGGTTCCGCGTGGAAATCCATTCAGCCACAGGCAGAAGAGGCCTAATGGTATGGCATCGCGCCCACCTCACTCAGCCAAAATGACAGCGACGGAGGTCATTATGTCGTATCGCACATTACTACAGCATTCAACCAAGATGCTGGACAGCGTTCGCAATGAAGATTGGGAAGCGTTGATTGAGCTTGAGATTGAGTATGTTCGTGAGGTGGAGCGGTTAAGCCAAGCCGAAGCAGAAGTTACTTTGACTGAAGCAGAGCAGCTGGAGAAGTACACACTGCTCAGCACTATCATGGATCAGGATCGTGAGATTCGCGAGACTTTGGTGGCACGTCGAACCATGCTAGAACAAGCGCTGCTGAGCTTAAATACCAAGCAAAAACTTGAGGATAGCTATCGTAATTGAGTAGCATAACGCCATTACTGGACACACTTGTCCAGCACGTTGCGAAGCAACGCGCGGTGGTCGATTTATTGCCGCGCCATACCCTCCCTGTTACTCCTATTCCTAGCCCGGCATCAACCACAGAATTCAGCCAAGCTGGTCAACAATTGCTGCGCTTAGCCACCCTCATTCAAACATTTCAACAACAACAACCGCCAACTCCCCCAACGGCTAACTTTATCCAAAGTACCGCACCTTTGTTAGGTGATGCGAAGCTTGATGTATTGACCTTGGTCAGCCGTTTACAACAGTTGGTGAAAAACTCTGGTATTTTCTATGAGTCAGCAGTCGCGCGCTGGGCGGCGGATAAGTTACCCTTCAGCGAGGTACGCCAGCAGCCACAAAACCTAGGCACTGGCGCAGCGCACGCCCCGAAGATTCAGCAAATCCTCGGACAACAGTTGGATCTATTGCAAACTGGGGTGCTGCGCATGGAGTTTGAGCTATGGCCACAGGCGGTGCTGCAGTGGTTGGTGCAACCAGATGTGCACCCGTTAGTGCAGCGTTGGCGTGATGAGCAGCGCCGTAAACAAGGTGAGCCGCCAGAGCCGCCGGCATGGCAAAGCGAATTAAAATTGACAGTGCCTGGGTTGGGTGAATTGCGGGCACAGATGCATTTGCGGGAGCAGCAATTAAACATGCAGCTGCAGTGTGCCGAACCTTGGGTCGAGCCAATACAACAAGCAGCGCCAACCTTGGTACAGCGCTTGCGGGACAACGTTGGCGTTAGTATCACTGAGATAACCGTGTTGAGGTTGCCGCATGAATGAAGCTAAGGTACCCGATAAGAAAGCTGTTGCGTTGCAATATCAAGCATTTGCGCCAGCCCCCCGCGTCATCGCAAAAGGGGATGGCTTAATAGCTACTAAAATAATAGAAAAAGCACAAGAGCACGGCATATTTATTCATGAATCTCCTGATCTAGTCGATCTTTTATCGCAGATTGATCTTGATGATTATGTACCACAAACGCTCTGGTTAGTTGTTGCGGAATTGTTAATTTGGGCTAAGTCAATTGCCGAAAGTCCCCACGCCACCGTTTCCTCCCCACCAAAAGTTAACAATTAATCATCATATCGGCATGATATGTGTCTCAAGAAAGTGCAATTTATTCATTGACTAGCTATGTTAAGATTTGCTAAAGATTAGGGGTATAACGAATAACTAATAATAAAAAAATATAGTGCGCTGGAGATTTGCCCTCATGAGTCAGAATAAAACTATTTCTGAATTACAGGAGCTTAATTTAAGTTACTTGTTGTTGGTTCAGAAATTGATCCTGGAAGATCGCGATATCGCAATTTTTCGCTTAAAAATTGATGAAGAGTTAGCTGAACTCATCGCTGGAATGTCTATTCGGGAACTCACCATATTAGCTCGCCAATCCCATAGTTTGTTACAACCAAATTTGGGTGATGTTAGCCAGTTGAAAGTGATACTAACGAATAAACGTGATACCGGCATGCAGGCAACCCATCTTGCCATGCATTTAGCCACCGCTTAATTCAGTGATTATAATCGTGGGGAAGCGTCTTCATGACTGCTAAAAAGTTACTTGATGAACTGAACCAGGTACAGCTTGCGATTGAGCTCATCGAGTTGGGAGCACGGTTGCAAGTACTGGAATCTGAAGTAAGTTTGAATCGTGGCCGGCTAGTCAGACTCTATAAGGAAGTTGCAGGCAAATCTCCGCCCAAGGGAATGTTGCCGTTTTCGACGGATTGGTTTATGACCTGGCAGCCAAACGTACATTCTTCATTCTTTTACAATATTTACGTGCGCCTTCACCAAGAACAAGGTCTTGAACGGCTGCAAGCGTTCATTAAAGCGTACCGTTTATACCAAGAACATATTCAAATCAGCGGCGAAGAAGAAGTTTTGGCATTGACCCGCGCGTGGACGTTGCTACGGTTTTTTGAGAGCGACATGTTCCAACTATCTCGCTGTGTCAGTTGTGGCCTGAAATTCGTTAACCATGCCCACACGCCCGATCATGATTACGTGTGTGGTGTTTGCCAACCGCCATCGCGCGCCGGAAAACCGCTAAAGAAGACGACAAAAAAACAAAATGAAATTTAAGTCACCGCTGGTACAGCCGATATACCTAGTAGATGTTGATTGGAGAAGGATGAGGCTGTGTTAATCGCGATTGGATTTTTGATTGTACTGCTTTCAGTGTTTGGCGGCTTTATCCTGACAGGGGGCTCACTGGGGCCAATTTTTCAACCGATAGAGTTGTTGATTATTGGCGGGGCAGGCGTCGGTTCATTTATTGCGGCGAACAACGGCAAAGCCATTACCGCAACAGTTCGCTCAGCACGCCGTTTTTACCGGTCGTCAAGGTACAACAAAGACACCTACCTAGAGCTATTATCAGTTATTTATAAGCTACTGAATAAGATGCGTCGTGACGGCATGTTGGCCGCCGAGCGTGATATTGAATCACCGCAAGAAAGCCCAATTTTTCAGGAACACCCAGAAATTCTAGATGACCCGATGATGGTCAACTTCATCGCTGACTATTTACGGTTGATGATTAGCGGCAACATGGATCCACAAGAGCTGGATGAATTGATGCTGCATGAAATTGAAACCGTGGAAGATGAAGCAAGCATTCCTGCCGACGCACTACATAAAGTCGGTGACGCCATGCCTGCCTTCGGGATCGTTGCTGCCGTTCTTGGCGTGGTGCGGGCCTTGAGTACCGCTGATGTGCCACCTGATGTGATGGGGCAAATGATTGCGCATGCCCTGGTGGGCACCTTCTTAGGTATTCTTTTAGGTTATGGCTTTATCATTCCGTTGGCGACTCGGATTGAGCGCCAAGTCACCGAAGTTGTTAAAACACTCCAAGTGATTCGCGTCACGCTGTTGGCTAGCATGCAGGGGTATGCACCACAGTTGGCCGTCGAATTCGGTCGCAAGGCTCTTCATACTGCAGAACGCCCTAGCTTTAACGAGCTTGAAGATCACGTTCGTGGTGCGAAAGCGGAGGTCTAACGATGTCGAAAGTGGGGCGGCCAATCGTTATCCGTCGCAAAAAGGTGGTGAAAAAACACCATGGCGGCAGTTGGAAAATTGCATTGGCTGACTTCATGACAGCTCTGATGGCGTTGTTTTTGGTGATGTGGATTCTTTCTATGTCGAGCGAAAATCAGCGCAAAAGCATTGCGGAATACTTCCGCACCCCGCTATTGGTTTCCATTGCTGGCGGTGACAGTGCTGGAAGTTCGTCGAGCGTTATTCCCGGTGGTGGCCCTGATATGACGAGTTCAGAAGGCGAACAGTTGCGGATCTCCTTACGCCAGCAAACACGCCCGACTGACATTCGTCGGCAATTCTTCGACGTGCGCCGCAGCGTTGAAAACGCCATTCAAGCTGACCCTATTTTACAAAAGCTCGAACAACAAATGCGCTTTGATATTACCCGTGAAGGGCTCCGTATTATGATGCTTGATACCGAAGCGCAACCCATGTTTGAACTTGGTAGTGCACGCATAGCACCATACATGGAACGTCTTCTGAAAACCTTAGCGCCTTTACTCAATGAAATTCCTAATCCAATCACTATTAGCGGCCATACGGATAGTTTGCCATACGCTGGCGGTGAACTTGGTTATAGTAACTGGGAATTATCCGCAGACCGCGCCCATACTACCCGCAAAGTGTTGCTCGAAGCTGGTTTTGATTCAGAGCGACTACTGATGGTGATGGGGACTGCTGATCGTATTCCGCTGGAAGGGACTGCTGGCGATGATCCGCGTAACCGTAGAATTACCATTGTGGTGCATACGCAAGAGTCGGCGGAATTCATCCGCAAACAGGGATTTTTCTCACAAGATCACGGGTTGAACCTGGTGGAACAAGAAATAGCCCCTAATTAACCCCTTATTCTCCCCTTCACTGCCATTTGCAATGAGGCATACTTGAGCTCAGTGTCCCAAGGTGTCACTTGATTACTGTAGCCATGGCAGAGAATCAGACAAGCGATCAGGAAAAAACAGAAGAACCCACGGCGCGAAGGCTGGAAAAGTCGCGCGAAGAAGGTCAGGTTGCGCGTTCACGTGAGCTGACCACTTTTGTGATCTTGTTCGGTGGGGTATTGATGCTCTGGTCGCTGGGGAGCACGCTTTATAACAACCTCGGATTAATGATGGAGCAGGCATTTTCTTTTGAACGCCTGCAAATATCTGAACCCGGCCCCATGCTACAAAATGTGCTAGAGCTTGGCCAAGCGGCACTGATCAGCTTGTTACCCTTGTTCGCTGTGATGCTGCTGTTAGCGCTAGTTGCACCAGCGTTGTTGGGAGGCTGGGTGGTCTCCACTAAATCAATGGCGCCGAAGTTTGAAAAGCTCAACCCCATCAAAGGCCTCAAACGCATCTTTTCTACCCAAGCGCTCGCCGAGCTAGGAAAAGCTATTGCTAAAACGGTACTGGTTGGTTCCGTATTGACGCTATTTTTGTGGCAGCAACGCCAGTCGTTCATGCGCTTGATGAGCTTAGAAGTCAAGCAAGCACTGGGTGAAGCTATGGGGCTTGCTGCGTTAGCCTGTTTGCTGATGATTTTAACGCTGATTGTGGTGGTGGCATTTGATGTGCCGTATCAAATGTTTACCCACAAGAAAAAGCTGCGCATGTCGAAAGAAGAGGTGAAGCGCGAGCATAAAGAAACTGAAGGCGACCCTTTTGTGAAGGGTAAGATCCGCCAGCAGCAACAAGCAATGGCACGCCGCCGGATGATGGCTGACGTGCCCAAAGCCGATGTCATTATTACCAACCCGACCCACTATGCGGTGGCTCTGCAATATGATGAACATGGCATGGGCGCACCCAAAGTAATTGCCAAAGGTACGGAGTTGGTCGCACAGAAAATTCGTGAACTTGGCGATGAACACCAGGTTCCCCGCTTAGAAGCACCTGCATTAGCTCGGGCATTGTATGCGCATGTTGATTTAGGGCATGAAATTCCAGCGGCATTGTATACAGCTGTCGCTGAAGTACTCGCTTGGGCGTTCCAGTTAAAACGAGCTCGCCAAGGTATTGCGGTGATGCCGCCCACCCCCAAAGATATTGAAGTACCTAAGGATTACGAGGTAGCTGCTCGATGAAATTAAGCATGACGGGATTAGCAAAATCATTACAAGGCGCCCAGCTGCAGTTGCTGGTGGGGCCGATACTGATCTTAGTCATTTTGCTGATGATGGTGGTACCGCTACCGCCTTTTGCACTGGATTTTTTCTTTACCTTTAACATCGCGCTTTCCTTGATGGTGCTACTGGTGGCAATGTTCACTGAAAAGCCACTTGAGTTTGCTGCGTTCCCGGCGGTGTTGCTGTTTTCTACACTGCTGCGGTTGTCACTCAACGTTGCATCCACGCGTGTCGTGCTGATGGAAGGTCACAACGGCGGTGACGCCGCTGGTAAAGTGATTGAAGCTTTCGGCCAGTTCTTAGTTGGCGGTAACTTCGCAGTCGGCTTAGTCGTGTTCTTAATTTTGGTGGTGATTAACTTTATGGTTATCACTAAGGGTGCAGGGCGGATCGCAGAAGTTGGTGCGCGTTTTACCCTCGATGCGATGCCCGGTAAGCAAATGGCCATTGATGCGGATTTGAACGCAGGCTTGATCGGTGAAGATGAGGCACGCCGCCGCCGCCAAGATGTGGCGCAAGAAGCCGAATTCTACGGCGCCATGGACGGTGCGAGTAAGTTCGTTCGTGGTGACGCAGTAGCCGGTATGGTGATCATGGTGGTCAACATCATTGGTGGGTTACTCATTGGCGTCATGCAGCATGATATGAGTGCCGGGGATGCTGCTCACACTTATATTTTGCTGACCATCGGTGATGGTCTCGTCGCGCAAATTCCCGCACTGATTATTTCCACCGCAGCAGGTGTGACAGTGTCACGGGTTAACACTGAACAAGATGTCGGCCAGCAGTTGGTCAAGCAGTTATTCGTTAGCCCCAAAGTGTTGTATTTAGCCGCTGGCGTGATTGGCCTTCTGGGTTTAATTCCAGGTATGCCTAACTTTGTTTTCCTGTTGTTTACGACGTTATTAGCAAGCTTTGCTTGGTATTTGCAGAAGTACCAAGCAAAACAGGCTGCCGCACAACGCGCCGAAGAAGCCGTGGTGCCAGCACCATCATTCAGTGCCCCAGAAGCGAGTTGGAACGATGTGCAATTGGTGGATACCTTGGGCATGGAAGTCGGCCATCGGTTGATTAGCTTAGTGGATGACAATCAACAGGGTGAATTGCTCGGACGCATTAAGAGTGTGCGGAAAAAATTTGCGCAAGAAGTTGGGTTCTTGCCGCCTGTGGTACATATTCGCGATAACCTTGAGCTATCACCGAACACCTATACCATTACCTTGAAAGGTGGAGAAATTGGTCGCGCCGAGATTTACCCTGAACGTTGGTTAGCGATTAATCCAGGCCAGGTGACGGGAGAAATTGAAGGTATCGATACCACCGACCCAGCCTTTGGCTTACCAGCGAAATGGATTCCACAAGATCAACGTGAGCACGCCCAGATTTACGGTTATACCGTGGTGGATGCAAGTACCGTAGTGGCTACCCATTTAAACCATTTACTGCAACGCTACGCAGCAGAACTGCTGGGCCGCCAAGAAGTACAGCAATTAGTGGATAAACTCAGCCAAGAAAACAAAGCCTTGGTGGAAGATGTGGTGCCGAAATGCGTGACCTTGACGACCTTGCAGCGGGTCTTGCAAAATTTATTGGATGAAGACGTTTCAATTCGTGACTTACGCACCATATTTGATACGCTAGCGGAGTTTGAAGGCCAGCAAGTGGATGCCCATGAGTTAACCGCTCGAGTACGTATCGCGCTTGGTCGCAATATTGTTCAGAAATGCTTCGGTGGGGCGCGCGAATTGAAAGTGATTGGCTTAGATGCAGGTCTTGAACAGATGCTGAGCCAAGCACTGCAACACAATAGCTCATTGGAGCCAGGGCTGGCGGTGACGATTCAAGAACAAGCGCAGCAGGCCATGCACCATGCAGAAACGATGGGCTTACCGCCAGTGCTGGTGGTTCCGCATGCATTACGGCCCTTACTGTCACACTTCTTGCGCCGCCAGTTGCGTGATTTAGTGGTTTTGTCACAAGCAGAAATTCCAGATGATCGGACTATTCAAGTGGTGAGTATGATCGGAGGCCAAGCATGAGCATTCAACGCTTCACCGCCAACAGTCAGCGGCAGGCACTACGCCTCGTGCGCGACGCACTTGGTGACGATGCGGTGATTATTAGTTCGCGTAAGCAGGGCGATAGCGTCGAGATTTTTGCGATGCGTGAAGCCGATCTTGATCAGTTAGAAAGCCAAACTACAGTGCCAGCTACGCCAGCGGTGCCAACCGAGCCAGCCACACAACCTATGGCGCAAGCATTAGAACAACTGCTGGCAGATATGCAGCAGATGCGTAATTTACTGCAGCAACAGCAGGGCGAACCCGTTACTGAAGATAACCGGCAGCGACTATACCGCCACCTACGCAGTGCTGATTTCAGTGATGAGTTGGCGCAACAATATTCCGATCTGCTACCGGCGCATTTAAACCACCGCTCAACGCCTTACAGCGACGTCCAAACATGGCTGAAGCAACAATTAGCGGCGCGTATCGCCCACCAAGGTGAATTATCGCCGAATGAATGGCAATTACTCCAACACCAAGGTGTGATTGCGTTGATTGGCCCAACCGGGGTAGGGAAAACGACGACAACGGCGAAATTAGCTGCGAATTACGTGATGCAGCATGGCAACGATAGTTTGTTGTTGGTGACCACCGACAGTTATCGGATAGGGGCACAACAACAACTTGCCATTTATGCCGAATTGCTTGATGTAGAAATGCATGCTCTGGCGGATGGGGAAGGATTAGAAACACTGGCTGGGAAAATGCAGGGCAAACGCTTGGTGTTGGTAGATACCGTGGGCATGAGCCAGCGCGATCAACGTCTTGCGCAAAAAATTGCAGCGTTAGCGAGCGAATCCTTCCGTGATAAAACACGCTTAGTGCTGCTGTTAAATGCCGCATCACAGCCTGCAACGCTCGATGAGGTGGCCCGAATTTATCAAGGCATTGGTCAAGAGAACGGGCTGACCGTGCACGATTGTATTTTGACGAAATTAGATGAAGCAAACCGCGTCGGTGCTGTCGTCGATACCATTATTCGCTATCAGTTGCAGGTATTAGCGGTGTCAGTAGGACAACGTGTTCCGGAAGATTTACGCGCTCCCAATATTGAGCAGTTGATCGACGATGGGTTAGCAGGGGGAACCGCAACCGCGCATTGGATTGTTCCAAACGAGGCTGCGCCTAGCGCTGACGGCGTCATTCCTAAGCAAGTGTTTGCCCACGGTAAAGTCATTCAAGCCGTGATGCAGACATTGCAACTGCGGGTGAGTGGCTTCCGTAGTTTTACCCAATGGTGGCTTGAACCGAGTTTATCCATGCAACCCTTCGTGGCGACTAGCTTTGCCGACCTGGAGCCCGCAGTAATTCGCTGGGGTGCGCCACAGCCCCTGCAAGGGTGGCAGCATTTAACCCCACACTTAGCTTTATCTGCAGAAGCTTTGGTGCAGTTACCGCCGGTATTACAAGGCAGTGCACAACCCGATGCTAATCAAACAGCGACACATTTATTTGATTATCTGCCTGAGTTGGCGGTGTTAACAGAGTTAGATCAACAGCAATGCGGTTGGTTGGCGCTGATGAACGTGAACCATCGGGTATATAGCGACGAGCGCCAGCTGTCAGTACAGCAGTGTATGGCACAGCAACAGATCCCGCTGGGTAAGCAAACTGTACTGTACCGAGGTGAACGGCGGCGCTTAGAGCTTTACATTGCAGCTGCGCAACTTACGCCCGCGGGCACGACCTATCAACTTATCCATGGTGCCTTGCAAGCTGGTGCTGGGAAAAGCCCCCCGGTACAGCGCCGCTATTGGTTGGTGGATGGCTCGTGCAGCGCTGAGCAAGTGGTCGCACGTGTTCAAATGATGCTGCAAACTGAAGAATACGCACGTTTAACAAGGCTCGCGTGGCGCCAACTGAGCAAACTATGGGCGCATTTAAACGGCGAAGAATTACACAGTATAGCAGCCGTAATAGCGGCGACAGTATTACACATTGAATACCACCCAAGTGCAGAATTTGCCTCGCTACGGGGTGATTTGTTGAGTTTGAGCGGTAAGCGTGGGCGTGTGCAGGGCGATAAACTGGTTCCTGCGTTAATTCACGTGTTGAATGCTTACGCGTCACTGCAAGCAGCAGGACGACAAGTAGAGTGGTGAAGGAAGTAGTATGACAGATCAAGCAGCCGGCCTGCGCCAGTGGGCCGCGAAAAGTAAATCGGTAGAATCGACACCACTACAGGTTGATAGCGAGCTTGAGCATGTAGTAGTGTTAGGGCTACCAGCGTTAGATAAAACACAAGCATTACGTGCTGTTGAAGTATTTCAGCGGTGGGCTGAACAAGGTAAAAAATGGGTCGGTGATCCGAACCGCTGGCGCATTATCCCAGTGGCGTCAGATTACCCCGATTTAGCTGAATTAGTGAAACCCTACCCACGATGGGCATTATGGATTGACCAAGATTTAGATAGTTTTCAGCGTGCTTATGAGGCTTTAAAAGCTGTTCATCGGGCACAGGGCCCGAAGCGAATGATTGCACTGAACCCGCCGCTGCAATCACGGCGTGGGCTATTAAGTCATGTGCAGCAAGTAGCTAAAGCATATTTTGATATCGATCTCTTGGTATTTTCAGGCTGAGAATCATGTATACAGCAGATGGAAAAATAAATCGTAACAGCGTCATCGAGCAATATCTGCCGTTAGTACGCCGCCAAGCATTTAGCCTCAAGGTGCGATTGCCTGCTGGGGTGGACGTGGACGATTTAATTCAAGCTGGTGTGGAAGGGCTATTGAGCTGTGTTGACCGCTTTGATGCCGAATCAGGTGTCGCATTCTCAACCTATGCACACCAACGTATTCGTGGCGCCATGATTGATGAGCTGCGCAGTCGCGATTGGTTGCCTCGTAGTGTACGTCGCAGTGGTCGCGAGCTGGAATCGACCTTACGACGGCTAGAACAAGAGCTCGGACGCCCGCCAGAAGAGCGCGAAGTAGCGGCCGCACTGGATATGAGCCTCGCCGAATACCAACAGTTATTGCTCGACACTAACAATGGTTTAGTGCTTTCCTACGATGACGTGTTGACCGATAACCCCAACCTCGAAACCAGCGATGACGAAACCCCAGCACCTGAAGCACAAGTAAGTAATGATCAGCTAAAACAGCTACTGATGGCAGCAATTGATGCCCTGCCAGAGCGGGAAAAGTTGGTGATGACCCTGTATTACCAAGAAGAATTGAATCTAAAAGAAATTGGTGCCGTGTTAGATGTGACAGAGTCACGTGTTTCCCAGTTACACAGCCAAGCTATCAAGCGTATTCGCGCCCGCGTAGCAACCTAACGTTAATTTGACGCAAACCCACCGCCATTTTGTGCCCCCTATGCTAGAGTAAAGGTAATATTCACTCTGTAAGGAAGTTGAGCATGATGAAGAAATTAACCCTTGCGGTTGCCATCTCCACGTTAGTGGTAACCGGTTGTGCGAATATGAGCAACACCCAAAAAGGAGCCACCATCGGTGCCATTGCTGGTGCGGTGATAGGGAAAGGCACCGGTGATCACGATAAAAGCCGCTATGTCTGGGGTGCCGTTGCTGGCGCATTAGCCGGCGGTGCTATTGGCGCTTACATGGATAAGCAAGAGCAAGAATTTCGTGAAGAACTTGCAGGCAGTGGTGTTCAGGTGATTCGTGACGGCGATAATATTCGTTTGCAGCTCCCTAGCAACGTCACCTTCGCAGTAGATAGCACCGCCATTGCCAGTAGCTTTAACCCAGTATTGGTAGATGTCGCGAAAGTCCTCAATCGCTATGAGAAAACAACACTACTGATCGAAGGGCATACTGATAGTACCGGCGATGCTAATTACAATCAGCGGTTATCAGAAAACCGTGCCTTGGCGGTGCGCAATCATTTGATTAGTAATGGTGTAGACCAACGTCGTGTCACCACTATTGGTTATGGTGAGAGCATGCCGATTGCGGATAACAATACCGCAGAAGGGCGCCAGCTCAACCGCCGAGTTGAGCTGCGTATCGTCCCTAATCAGGCGTAATTAGCCTTCTTTTGCTGGGGTGGTGCCTGTGTCGACAAGTAGTGCAATGGCACCATCACCCGTAATATTACACGCTGTACCAAAGCTATCTTGCGCCATGTAGAGCGCGATCATTAATGCCACAGCTGTCTCACCAAAGCCCATCATCGAGCCCAACAAACCAATCGCTGACATGACCGCGCCACCAGGCACACCCGGGGCTGCTAACATCACCACACCCAGCATCAGAATAAATGGCAGGATGCTGAGGAATGATGGAATTTCTAACGCGTTATGTAGGAACATCACGGCGATTGTACAGCTAACAATAGTGATGGTAGAGCCCGCCAAGTGGATAGTCGCACACAGCGGCACCACAAAGTTGGCAACATCTTCGTTCACCTTATTAGCTTTGGTGCAACGCAACGTAACCGGAATGGTTGCAGCGCTAGACATAGTACCTAATGCAGTAACATAAGCTGGCAGCATATTTTTAATTAAAGTTACCGGGCTTTGGCCCGCTTTGAGCCCTGCAATCGTGTACATTGTAATGATGTACACCCAGTGCAAAATAACAGCCATGAGCAGCACAAAACCAAAGGTTTTCAAGGTGTGAAATACGGTGCCGTCAGCTGCCATTTGTGCGAATACGCCCGCAATATAGAACGGCAATAATGGAATGATGATTTTGCCAAGCAGCAGTTCAATAATATCGCGACCTTGATCAGACAAATCCTTAAGTTGCTGCGCCCGTGTGGCAGCAATGCCAAGACCAAAAATAAAAGCCAATATTAACGCCGTCATAATATCAAACACGGGTGTTAGCTTGACCTGTAAAAATGGCTCAAACTGGTTACCAGCGCCTGATTGCACCCCGTTGGTGATGTCTCCTAACATAGGTACAACAGCTGCAGCCACAAAAAAGGCAACCGTACCAGCAACAACGGTCGACGCATATGCAATACCAAGCGTACGCCCCAGCATCCGCCCCGAATTCTGCGGTAACCCTGCAATTCCACTCGTGATAAAGAATAAAATTAACAATGGAATGGTGAAGAACAGTAATTGCCCGAACAGTTCCTTAAAGGTGAGCAACAACTGAATAGCCCAAGCAGGTGTAAACAACCCAACCACTATCCCCGCTACAATCCCCAGAATTAATTTAATGATTAAACCCATTGTTGTTCTCTCTGTGTGTTCGCTGTGTTTGCGCTTGTTTCAAAGATCCCGCGAGTATAGCACGACCAACCGCCGGTGGAACGCCAATGCGGGGAAAGGTGGGGGACGTGCGGTGGTGGGTTGTGTTTGTTTTTTGTT
>Ga0209075_1002810_pt1 | contig 15011 bp, 15 predicted proteins | sample Stecom2011_FD_187523 | JGI IMG/M metagenome (GOLD analysis project Ga0209075, IMG submission 187523) | Agricultural soil microbial communities from Utah to study Nitrogen management - Steer compost 2011 (SPAdes) (version 2) | ecosystem: Environmental > Terrestrial > Soil > Agricultural land... | reverse complement strand
TTCTCATCACTTTTCCCAACTGGGTATCGGGCTTAACCCCTGCCACATCCCGACCGGTTATGATTCCCGCCACCCGATTCTGCCAATCCACCACAGGAAAACGACTGTGCCCGGTTTTATTCGACAGTTCCAGCCAATGGGAAACAGTATTATCTAACCGCAGGCAACTGGGGTTGCGAACCATGACATCCTCCGCCCGGAGGATGTCTTTTTTGATCATCCGGTCGTGAACAGCCCGGTTTATCATGGTGGCGATGGTAAAGGTGTCATAGCTGGAGGATATCACCGGAATCTCCTGCTCATCGGCCAATTCCCGAATTTGGGGAGGGGCGTCAAAGTCTCCAGTGATTAAGACCCCGGCCCCCTGGGTCAAGGCGTAACGTTGGGCTTCCTCCCGATCACCAACTATCAACAAGCTGTTGGCCTCCACATAGCGGGACATGGAATCTATCTCCATGGCACCAATGAGGAACTTACCCAAGGGCTTGTGTAACCCGGTGCGGCCGCCCTGGATGCTGCCATCCACTATGTTCACCACTTCCGCAAAGGTAAGGCGCTGAATGTCTCGCTCCTCCTCGGCTTCGATGCGCACCGTTCCAACCCGGGGCATGGTGCTGACCAGCCCCCGATTTTGTGCTTCCTTTATGGCCCGGTAGGCAGTGCCCTCACTGACCTCCATATCCTTGGCAACTTGGCGCACAGATATCTTATGACCCAAGGGCAATTCGGTAATCCATTCCAGCAGCCGTTGATGCTTTGTCATCTCATCACCACCTCAATTTGCCTGGCCCTATTATATCACACTAGAGGGCGCGCTGCCTTCTGCCCCGGACATTCGGCTTTGACTTTTCCCGGGACTGCCGAGCCCTTTCCAGCATCTTCTGCCTCTGTTCCCGGTCCTTGGCCAAGTCCAGTTTGTGCCAATATCCCAGGCCCGCAGCCAAGGCACACAGATACCACAGGGCACTAAACCAACCGGCCACACCGCCTTGCCAGGGGGTGGGCAAAATTTGGAACCCCAGGGCCAGCAATAGCACCACCATGATTAGCCCCGCCACATAGATTTTGGACCGCATAGGACATACCTCCTTTTAGTACAAGGTATGTCTCAAACTGGGAAATTATCCTTTTTCTTAGCCAGGCTCTAATTAAGGATTTCTTGGCAGACCTGGAGCACCGTGTCCACGTCCTCACTGCTCACCTGGTAATGGGTGACAAAGCGGACGCTCTTAGGGCCGGTGGCATTGGCCAGAATTCCCCGCTGCCTAAGGCCGCAGACAAATTCATCTGCTGGCAGCGGCAAATCAAAGCGGATGATATTAGTCTGAACGCTGGCCAAATCAATCTCAACCCCCAATTCAGCCATGCCCTGGGCCAGGCGACGTGCATTTTCATGATCTTCCTCCAGACGAAGGCGCATGGTGTCCAGGGCAACGAGACCCGCTGCAGCCAACACCCCCGCCTGGCGCATACCCCCGCCCAACATCTTGCGACATTTACGGGCTTTGGTGATGAACTCCTCTGGGCCAACCAAAAGGGAGCCCACTGGTGCCGCCAAACCCTTGGACAGGCAGAACATCAAGCTGTCGGCGTGGTCCGCCAGCTCCCGGGGCTCCACCTTCAGATAGGCGGCTGCATTGCAAATACGGGCACCATCCACATGCACCCACAACCCCGCCTCCCGGGCGATGCCGGCCAGCTCTGCCATCTGTTCCAAGCTCATCACTGTTCCCCCAGCCCGATTGTGGGTGTTTTCCATGCAAAACATGGTGGTGCGGGGGAAGTGTACGTCTTCGGGGCGAATGGCCGACCGGAGCTGCTCCGGATCGACGACGCCTTTTTTGCCGGGCAGGGTGTGGATTTGGACCCCGGCCAGAGCGGCAATCCCCGCCACTTCGTACCAAAACATATGCATCTGGTCTTCCATAATGATCTCTTCACCCCGCTGGCAATTGGCCAGCACCGAAATCAGGTTTCCCATGGTGCCGCTGGGCACAAACAGGGCAGCTTCCTTGCCCATGAGCTGGGCCCCCTTTTGCTCCAAAGTGTTGATGCTGCAGTCCTCGCCATAGACATCATCTCCCACCGGAGCTTGGGCCATGGCCCGGCGCATTTCTTGGGTGGGACTTGTTACCGTATCGCTACGGAGATCGATTGTCATTTTACCTCTCCCCCTGGTAGAATTTTTGTCCATTATACCATGAACAACCGGGTTCCTTGTTCAAGAATTAAATATCTGTGCTATAATATTATAAAGCTAGAATCCATATAATCAGGGAGGTTAATACATGATTCAAGGAATCGCAGCATCCAACGGCATCGTCATCGGCGAAGCCTTTGTCGTTTCCAATTCCCAACCTGAACTACCCAAACATACCCTCACACCTGAACAGCTTGCTGCCGAAAAAGACAGATTAGAACAGGCCAAGACCAAAACCAAGGAACAGCTGGAAAAAATCCGCATCCAACTAGCTGAAAAGGCCGGTAACGAAGAAGCGGCCATATTTGATGCCCATCTGATGCTGGTGGATGACCCCATGCTGGCCGATGCCATCCATGAGGCCATGGATGGGGGCAAAAACGCCGAGCAGGCTGTAAACCAAGCCGGCGAAAACTTTGCCGCCATGTTTGACGCCATGGACGACGAGTATATGAAAGGACGGGCCGCCGATGTCCGAGACATCTGCACCCGCTGGATCAACAACCTCCTGGGCGTCGAGACCGGTTCCCTGGGCAATATCACCCAACCGTCTGTAGTTTTTGCCCACGACCTGGCTCCCTCGGACACCGCCCAGATGGATAAGAGCAAGGTGCTGGCCTTCGTCACCGAAATCGGGGGCAGGACTTCCCACAGCGCCATCATGGCCCGCTCCCTGGAGATTCCCGCCGTGGTCGGTGCCGGAACCCTGGAAACCGTCAAGAGCGGGGACAAAGTCATCGTCGATGGCAACTCCGGCAAGGTCCTGGTCAACCCCGATGAAGCCACACTGGCAGAGTATGAGGAACTGCGCCGCCAATTCCAAGAGCGCAGGGCCCAGCTCCAGCAACTTAAGGACCTGCCCGCCGAAACCCAGGACGGCAAAAAATTCGAATTGGCCGCCAACATCGGCACGCCCAACGATGTGGACGGTGCCCTGGCCAATGGTGCCCAAGGTGTCGGATTATACCGCACCGAATTTCTCTATATGGACCGCAAAGACATGCCCTCGGAAGAGGAGCAATATACAGCCTACCGCCAAGTCCTGGAGGGCTTTGGCCAGATGCCGGTGATCATTCGCACCCTGGACATCGGCGGCGACAAAGAACTCCCCTACTTGAAGATGGATAAAGAACTCAACCCCTTCTTGGGCAACCGGGCTATCCGTCTCTGCCTGGCCAATCCCGAAATGTTCAAGACCCAGCTCCGGGCCTTGCTCCGGGCCGGGGTAAAGGGCAATCTCTGGATAATGCTGCCCATGGTGGCCACCCTAGACGAAGTGCGCAGGACCCGGAAACTCCTGACAGAAGTAGAAGCGGAACTGGACTCCCGGGGTGTTGAGTTTACCCGCGATTATAAACTGGGCATCATGGTGGAGATTCCCGCCGCTGCCGTACAGGCAGAACATTTCGCCCGGGAAGTGGACTTTTTCAGCATCGGCACCAACGACTTGATCCAATACACCTGTGCCGTGGACCGCATGAACGAAAAGGTCTCCTACCTGTATGACCCCTTTAACCCCGCAGTGCTACGCCTCATCCAGCAAGTTATCTCTGCCGGGCACCAGCACGGCAAGTTTGTGGGCATGTGCGGCGAAATGGCCGGCGAGCCCCTGGCCGCGCCCCTTTTAGTGGCCATGGGCATGGATGAATTCAGCATGAGCGCATCCAGCATACCCCAGGTCAAAGCCGTCATCCGCGCCATGAACAGCAACAAATGTCAAGAGCTGTGGCAGCAGGCCCAAGAGCTCACAGACGGCAATCAAATCCGCCAGCTCATGGAGCAAACCCTGGAAGGCATTCTCTAAATCGCAGCAGGCCCCGCAAAGGGCCTGTTTTTTTTCGAAAAGCGGCTTTGTGGGTAAGGATCCTTCGCTGCGCTCAGGACGACAAAGAGAAGGGACGGTCCTGGGACCGTCCCTTTTAAGTACTGATTATTCCTTTTTCTCGAAGGAGCTGGCTGCTCCACACTGGGGGCATTTGCGCGGTTTGCACCGTCCCTCTTTTTCATTGCCACATTCTTTGCATACAAATACTGCCATATCCTCTTCCCTCCTCCTCTTTTTGTTTTCACAATCTGGACACAGACCATAATAATCGGTGCTGTGGCCCAGGATGGTATACCCTGGCATCTTTTGTTCAAACTTCCTATCAGTTTCCTGGGAATAGGACAAGGGCACATCGTCCACCCGTCCACAGTCCATACAGAAAAAATGGTAATGGGGTTTGGGATTACCATCATACCGGCTTTGACTACCGGTATGGCGCAACTCCTGAATCATCCCTTGTTCCTTGAGCACACCCAAGTTGCGGTAAACAGTGCCCAAGCTCACATGGGGCATACTGTCCCGCACCTGCTGGTAAACCCAGTCGGCGGTGGGATGAGAAGTTGTCCCCTTTAATATCTCATATATCAACTGTCTTTGTTTGGTGTTCCTTGGTTTACGGGGTCTGGGCATCGGCAACACCCTCTAACTTCTAGTAATGATTACTATTACGATGATACCAGTAAATAATCACTCTGTCAAATGTATTATTCCATCAGAGAAAAATAAATCCGTTTGGCGTTGTAGTCCAATTTATGCACTTTTACCTTCACTTTTTCACCGGGAACATAGCCTGACAATTTTTCCCGGGGCGCGCCAGCCACCACAATACCCTCGGCGGCATTTTCCAACCAGACCAAGGGCCCACTGCCGGTCTGCTCCACCACCAGAGCCAAGTATTCAAGCTCTGACTGCTCCAAATACTGGAGTTTTTTTAATTCCAGACATTCCCGCTCAACATCCCCGGCTAATTGCTCCTTAAAGGAGCAACGCTGGGCGATACGGGGCAAATCCCGTTCCAGTTCCTTAGTATTCTCATCGCGGATCGCATGCTTCACCAACCGGTGAATAAAGAGGTCAGAATAGCGACGAATAGGAGAGCTAATATGGGTATACCGATCCAAGGCCATATTGTAATGGGGCAGAGGTTTTACGCTGTAGCGGGATTTACGTAGCCCCCGGGCCAGCTTCCGACTGATGGGCAATTGCTCTGGGCGCTGGTTAATGGCATCCAGCAAGCCCTGGAGGTCTTGAACTGCCGGGGAGTCTAACTTATGTCCCCAGCGGGACAAGAAACCATTAATGTCCTCGATGCGGCCGGGATGGAAACCTTCGTTTCCTCGATGCAAAAAGGAGATACTGCGCTTATGCAGGTAGTCCGCCGCCAATTCATTGATCAAAATCATGAATTCCTCCACCAGTTCCCTGCCCCCGGCGGATTGACGAGCTGCCATGGACACAGGCCGTCCCTGGGTGTCCAGGTCTATTTCTGTGGCGGGTAAATCTATATAAGCAGCGCCCCGCTGGCGACGACGTTGGTACAATAGCTGCTGCACTTCCTTGGCAGCTGAAACCAGCTCGTTCCACTCTCCACAGTCACCCTGGTCCACCTGGGTATAGGTCAGGCGTTGCCGGGAGTTAATCACTGTCTCGGCAAATTTATAGCTCAGCACCTCGCCCTGGGGAGACAATTCCACCAGGCAGCTCAAGGCCAGACGCGGGCTCCCCGGTACCAGGGAGCAGATCTGCTGGGATAACCGGGGAGGCAACATGGGGATCTCCCGGTCCAAGAGATAGACGCTGAGGGCTCGCTGCATGGCCTCCCTGTCCAGGGCAGACCCCGGAGTGACATAATGGGCAGCGTCTGCGATATGAAGACCCAAGCGCCAGTTGCCCTGGACCTGGGTGAGGGAAAAACCATCGTCCAATTCCAGGGAATCTTCCCCATCCACCGTCACCACATCTCCGGCGCGCAAATCCAAACGCCCTTGCCAGTCCTCAGAGCTAATTGTACCGTCCAGCTGATCTACCTCCTGTTCTACAGCCGGGGGAAAGATGGGTACAATCCCCTTCTGGGCAGCGATATCATAGAGGTCGATGCGGCCACAACTATCTTCCTCCAAGACAGCCACCACTTGACCCTCCCACCCGTTGATTGAGACCAAGACACAGTCTCCATCCTGGGCCCCGGCGGCGGCCCGGGTTGGAATCATTATCTTGCGGTTTCCGTCCTGGACATTGCCCAGGCCAGTACCACCGCTGAACTTGGCGGCCACCAACCGAGGGCTGCGCCAGAGGAAGTCCCGGACCTTGACCATGGGTGCCTTGCCTGGTTGCCGGGCCAGAACTTCACACAGGAGGATGTCCCCATCCCGAGCCCCCCGGGATTTGCCAGGCCCGACATAGTACTGGCTGTCCCCGCTGGTATGGACAAAACCGTAGCCCTGGACATGACCCTGGTAATGTCCGGCAATTATGTCTGCATCGGGACGCAGGTAATAATCCCCTTGATATAGCTCTAATATACTCTGCTTGATCAGTCGGGTCAAAGCGGCCTGGACCTGGTCCTGGGGAAGCTGGATTTCCCGGGCAATCTCTGCCGCCCCTGCCGGCCGGTAAAAATCCTTGGCCAATTGGGTGAGGACTTTTCTTTCTAACCTATTCATTGTAACCCAGTACTCCCAACAATTCCGGCCAGCTCCCCCGCCAGGTGGGTCTATGGGGGGTTTCCCGGTCAATTATGTAGTCCTCCAAGAGAAAGGTGTCAAAACCCAGCTCGGCGGCCACCAAGTCTTCCTTGGTGTCGTTGCCAACCATGAGGCAATCCTCACCCCTTAAGCCAATTTTGGCCAGCATCTCGGCATAGTAATGGGGATTGGGTTTGCAGTACGAACTGTTCTCATAGGTGGTGATCAGGCGAAAGGGAAAGTCGGCCAGTCCCGCCCACTCCAAGCGAGCCTCCACAGCGGCCCGGGGAAAGAGGGGATTGGTGGCCAGCACCACCTGAGCTTGCTGGGCAGCCTGCTCCACCGCCTGCCGTGCCTGGGAAGCAGGTTGGATATCCTGGCCCAGTTGCGGGTATTCCTTTTGGTAAAATTCGTCCAACACCGGCATCAATTGACCGGGCTCGATGTCCAGACGCTGAAAGAATGCGTCCATGAATCGGTCCTCGTTGGTCATGCTGCCATCATTGGCCATCATCTCCATGGTAGCTTCCAATAGGGTGTTGATAAAAATTTCATGGGCCACATAGGGTTGTACCTTTTTGGCCAGGGCATCAAAGTATTTGTTCAGTAGTTCATCCAAGTCCACGGGCAACAGAGTCCCGTCCAAGTCAAAAAAGACTCCTTTGTACATTTAATTTCCTCCTTGCTCCCTATAACGGCGATATAGTTCCTGCATGGCCAAGGCATCCTCGGTCTGGGTGCCGGCAGATTCGCTGATAATGACCGGGGCAAGATTGTCCCGGGCGATGATTTCTGCCAGCGGCTCAAAATGGGGACCATATTCCGTCTCCTCCATGGTCCGATGCCTGATTTCTCCACCCTTGCCGTACTCGATGGGGCTAAAGTGCACATGCAATTTCTCCACCACCTGGGCCCCCAGGCCAGCATCGATGCGGTCCAATATCTCCTCAAAATCATCCCTGCTGTTCACCGCCCCGATGCCCCGAGCATGGAGATGGCCAAAGTCGATGGTGGGGATTAGGCATTCCTCTAAGGTACAGAGTTGGATCACTTCTTCCAACGTACCCAGCTGATTAATTTTACCCATGGTCTCGATACACAAATATATTCCAGGGTAGTCCGGGGTCAATTCCTCCACCACCTGCCCCAACAACTTTTCTGCCCGGGCCAAGGCATCCCCACGGTTGCCCTTGCCCACAGAACCTGGATGCACCACAATCCTTGTCGCTCCCATATCCCGGGCCGCCACCAGGGATTTGCGGATGTGGTTCAGGGAACTCTCCATTACCTTGGGGTCCGGGGTGGCCAAATTAATAAAGTAGGGGGCATGAAGGCTCATGGCAATATCTCGAACCCGGGCTGCCTCCCCCAGCTTGTTGCAAAATTCCTGTTTGACCCTTACTCCCCGGCCACATTGGTACTCATAGGCATTGAGGCCCTTCTGGGCCAGGAATTCAGGCACATCCAAGGAAGATTTGTAACCGGCATCATAAAAGGCCTGGGAATTGCCGGCAGGACCAAAACGTATCATGAACTAACTCCTTTCCGTCCCTATTCTCGCTGAAAGTGATAGTATTTTTCCCCTGGGACCAAGACAGCTTGGCCGCTGGACAGGTCCACCAACCATTGGGTTACAGATTCTAACTCGTCCAAGGGTAGGCCCAAGGTCAAGGTGACGTCCTGGGTGAATTCCGAATCCAAAACCGTAATCTCCCGCTCCCGCAATTGGTTCTCTAAATTTCCATACAGGGTATAGTCAATGCTCACAGCCAGCTTTTGGTAGGGACGCTGCCAGCCCAGCCCCGCCGCCTCCAGGCCCGCCTTACATGCGTGGGCATAGGCTCGAATCAAGCCGTTGGCCCCCAGCTTGATGCCACCGAAGTAGCGTGTCACCACCACCGCCACCTGCTCCAAACTTTCCTTGCGCAGCACTTCCAGCATAGGGCGGCCAGCAGTGCCCGATGGTTCCCCATCGTCATTAGAGCGCTGATTCAGGGGGCCGATAATCCAAGCATGGCAGTTATGGGTAGCGTCTCGATGCTTCTTTTTGATCTCCGCCACAAAGCCCGCAGCTTCCTCCTCAGTGGCCACGGGACAGGCCTGGCCGATGAAGCGGGACTTTTTTATTATTAGCTCCGCCTGGCCGCTGGCTGCTATAGTTCTGTATTCCTCCATATTCTCCCTCCCAATGGTGGAAGTAATCATTTTAGTGGGGAGCCGCACCCAATTCCAGTATTGTTTTGGGCAGTGCGGATGCCCCCTACTAACGATGCATTAATCCTTCAAGTTGGAAATGCGCTTACACCAATCCGGGGAAGTCCCACTGGCGCAGGTATTCAAAAATTGACACTGCCACGGTGTTACTCAGATTAAAGGATCGGTAGTCTGGGGCCATGGGCAGGCGAATATTTTCCCCCAAGGCCAGTATCTCCGGAGGCAAACCCGCCGTCTCCCGGCCAAAGAGCATCATGGCATCCCGGGGCCAGCGCACATCCACATGACGCTTGCTGCCCTTGGTGGTCAAGCACCATATTTTCCGGTGCCGGTGTTGCATCCAAAATTCTTCCCAATTTTTATAGATGCTCACATCAAGCTTGGGCCAATAATCCAATCCCGCCCGCTTGACTGCAGCATCGGAAACGGAAAACCCCAAGGGGCCCACTAAATGCAGGCGGGTGTTGGTGACGACACAGGTGCGCCCGATATTGCCGGTGTTCTGGGGGATTTCCGGTTGAACCAGTACGACATCTAACAAGTATTATTCCTCCCTAAGTTTGCGGTAGTAGTCTCGTATGACCTTAAAATCTTCCCACACCGGACGCTTACGGGAGGGGTCCCGAAGCAGGGCGGCAGGGTGGAATGTGGCCACAATGTCGATGCCCCGATACTTATGCCATTGCCCCCGCTCCCGGGTGATACGCAAATTAGGGTCAATGAGGGCTTTGCCCGCCAATGCTCCCAGACAGATAATGAGCCGGGGGGAGATGAGTTCGATCTGGCGCTCCAACCATGGCATACAGGCTTTGACCTCGTCGCTCTTGGGCAGACGGTTTCCCGGTGGTCGACACTTTACCACATTGGTCATGTAGATATCTTTTTGGGGAAGCTCTGCTGCCACCAAGATTTTGTCCAGCAGCTGGCCCGCCGCCCCCACAAAAACTTTACCCTGGGCATCCTCATTGGCTCCGGGCCCCTCCCCTACCAACATTAGTCGGGCAGTCGGACTGCCCCGGCTGATGACCACCTGCTTGCAGCCCTGGCGCAGGCGACAGGCTTGGCATTCCCGGTGGGCGACGGTGAGACTTTCCACATCCTTATATTGCAGCATATCCAGCATGCTATCACCCCTATAACTGATGCTACTATATCATGTACACTTCTCCAGAACAAAGGCTCATTCCTGCCAGCCAAAAGCCCAACCAAGAAGAGCCCCAGCGGACCAGCCGGGGCTCTTTGATTAAAATCTGTCTATTAGCTCTATAAGCTCCCTAATATCATCAATTAGATAATCAGCGACGACCAGCTCTTGCCGCTGGCCAAAGCCGTAGGTACAGCCCACAGTCACAAAGCCGTTTCCTGCACCAGCCTCCATGTCAGAATCCCGATCTCCCACCATTACGCCGGGGGACAGCGTGAATTCCTGAACTGCACTTTTCAACAGCTTAACCTTTGAGTCGGTTTCATAATCCCCGGCGGCGTAAATTCCCGTCAGCAAAGGGGTCAGCTGAAACCGGTTGCAGGTTCCGGTGACATGGTGGCCGACGCCGTTACTCACCACAAATAGAGGATGTCCGCGGTCTGCAAGCTCCGTCAGGGTTTCCAAAACCCCGGGATACAGCTTGGCCCTTCCCTTGTACTTTTTTCTAGCTTCTTTCACCGCCTGGGCGGCGATTGCCCTCACTTCATCCGACGCCTGGGGCATGAGGTAGGGCCAGACCTCATCACTGGTCATACCAAACAAGCCCTTTATCCGTTCCTGGTTGGGCCCGGTCTCTATAATCTTCTTTGCGATTAAATCGTCAAAGGCATCGGCATAAGCAGGTAATGCCTCCAGGTGTGTTTGCAATAAAGTTCCATCCAGGTCAAAAGCAATTGGTCTCTTGGACATACTACATCTCCTCCGTGCTAAAGAAAACAGCCCCTGGGGCTGTCAATTGGGTTATTTGAAAGGGAAAGATTAAAGGTTCCGGATCCTGTTAAAGTACTTATCCACCAAGGCCTTATTGTGTTCCGCCACAGCCTGGGAATTGGCGGACAAGGAACCGTTATAATAGACATCGGGGGTGCGGCCCTGGGCCAGCAAATTTTCGACACATTGCACCATCAAGGCATTGAGGATGGACACCCCGGCTACGGTGGAGGTGGGCCCCACACTCTGTTCCAAGCCGGGTAGGTTCAAAGCTCCATCGCCGATGGGACAGCAGTTGTCGATGACCACATCGGCCACATCCATCAATTTCTTGCCGGAAGAATGGAGTGGTTTTAGGTGTTTTGAATAGGTCACCGAAGTGATGGCGATGACCTTGACACCGCGTTGGGCGCAGGCCATGGCCGCTTCGATGGGGGCTCCATTGTTGCCAGAATTGGAGCCGATGATCATCACATCCGGTGGCGCAACACGATGGTACTCCACAATGATCTCCCCCGCACCCTCTAGTTTTTCCATGCGACCGCTCTTGGTGACCTCGGTTTCGCCGGTCATACTGGGCTCCAATATGGAATGGACCGGTGCCGGCGTTGCCGCCCGCCAGTTGACCTCGGCGCCTAAGATGCTGGAATGACCGACGCCGAACACATGGACCAACCCATCATGGGCGATGCAATCGGCCATGAGGTCTGCAGCCTCGAGAATTTTGCCTGCCTGGGTTTCCTGAATTTTGGCGGCGATGTCCGCCACCGTAGTGAAGTAACGTTTCCAGCCCTTGTTTTCCTTCACGAAATTACCCCCATATCATGGTGTATTACCAAATGCGGATGCGACCTTGGTACTTTTCAATCAGCTTGTCGTTGCGAATGCGACCGTGGTCCAAATTGCCGCTGAGGAAGACCGGTGGTTCGATGCCCTTTTCCAGTAGCTTCTCTACAGTACAGACCACTATGGAGTGGATGATGTAAAAGGCACTGATATTGGAAGTGGGGCCAATGGGTACCTCCAGGCCTTCCAGTTTGATGGTGGCGTCTCCCAGCTCGGTGCAGTTGTCGATGACCAAATCAGCGACATCCATAAGCTTTTTGCCACTGGAATGCCGAGAAGTGGTCTGCTCTCCATACTTCTGGGAGAGGATGGCGATGACGGGGATACCCCGCTTCTGGCACTCCCAGGCCACCTCAATGGGTGCCCCATTGCGGCCGGAGTTAGAGATCACAATCATCAAGTCGTTGCTCTTGAGCCCGTGGTAATCCACAATGATCTTACCCCAACCCTCCATGCGCTCGGTGTACTCGCTCTTGGTAACCTGTTGGTTGCCAGTGAGGCTGGGCTCCAAAATAGCATTGACCGGGGCCAGACCGCCGGCACGGTAGACAATCTCCTCCGCCACCATGTGGGAATGGCCGGTGCCAAAGGTGTGAATCAAGCCGTCATTGGCCAAGACCTTGGCAGCCAGTTCCCCAGCTCGGCGGATCTTGTCTGCTTGAGTCTCTTCTACTTTGCCCAGAACAGATTTTACCGTCTCTGTATAGAGTTTAAATGCATCCACTGTTTTTCCTCCTAGCTTACGCGGCCTTCGTACTTGGCCCGCAATGCTTCGTTGCGCTCATCGGCGCCCTCAATGTTCTGGCTCATATATACCGGCGGCTCATAACCCCGCTCAACCAAGAGGCGCAAAGCTTCTGCGTTGAGGGACTGGGCGATGAATACATTGGCCACCGAGGAGCCGCCGCAGACTTTGACGGGAATCTCGGGAACTTTTAGGATGGCATCGCCATGGGGAACACAGTTATCGATGACGATGTCCGCCTCTTCAAACAGCCGCTTGCCGCTGGGATGCCGGGATTTGGACTTGCTGGAGTGGTCCACCGAGGTGACGGCGATCAAGGGCAGACCTCTACGCTTGGCCTCCTGGGCGATTTCCACCACAGATCCGTTGATACCAGAGTTGGAACAAATCATAAAGGCATCCTGGGGGCGAATGTCGTGGAGATCCAAAAGCTTGCGGCCATTTTCTGGCTTGCGCTCGGTGTTGGGATCACTGAGCTCCTCGGCAGAAAGGGCGCCGCGCAAGGCCAGGTGATCGAGAAGTATAGCGTTGAAGGGCACCATTCCGCCGGCCCGGTGGGACAACTCAATGGCAAAACATTTGGAATGCCCTGGGCCAAAAATCTGGACAACACCATCATTGGCAATAGAATCTGCCAGCACCTTTGCCGCTTTCTTGATATTTTCCATCTGTTCGGTTCTTACGCGCTCAATAATCTTTTGGGCTTCCTCAAAGAACATTTCTGGGTTAATAGTCATGTTTACACTCCTTTGGATAGTAGATATCGAGATTTTTTTCCAAGGCATAGGCTAAATTCTTGCTGAGACCAACCTTGTGCAGGGCACTCTTGTGCTCCAGCCCTTGTTCCAACAGCCTAGGAATCTGCTGACGGCGTTTCCGGATTTCGGCATTCATAGCATCAATGCGTTGGTGATTGCACCATAGGGAAAACTCTCCATGGCGAATCATGGCGGCCAACTCCTTGTCATCAACAGGCATAGTGGGGAGGTCTAGGGCATATAGACCCAACTCAGTTACATGGTGGCCATCGGAGCTAACCACCAAGGGCACCTTGGTTTGGCGCTGCAATTCACAGATTGGCTGCTGCATGTAATTGCGTATGCTATTGCTGCAGATCTCTATGGCATCAAAACCAGCCCTTAGAATATCTTCGTGTACTTCCGGTGTCCAGCGGTAGGGGTGAGCCAGAATCGCCGCCCCGCCATGTCGACGCACCGCCGCAATTAGTTCCGCCGGCGGCATAGTGGGATAAAACAAATCTGGGTCAGGAACGCCGAGGATGACCATATGCTGCCCGCCATCCATCTTGACGCTGACTTCTATCCCGCCGAATAATTTTATCTCCGGGTGCCGCCTCTGCAATGGAGCCAATTCCTCCTGGGTCCACATGTAGTTATGCTCTGTGAGGACAATGGCATCCAGCCCTCTGGCGATGGCAGCCTCCACCATGGAATCGGGATCGCTTCTGCCGCAATCTGAGTGTCTACTGGTATGAACGTGAATATCGACTAGCAAATTGTACCCTCTCCCGTTTCTTTTCCCTGTACTTATAGCTTTGTCCGAACCAGGTGCTGGGCAGACTTATCTGGGGTTTTGTGCCACACACCCTGAACACAGCAATGACTGACCTTGTAGTCTGCATCCAGAACAGTAATATCTGCATCCTTGCCCACTTCTAGACTTCCCTTGCGATCAGCCACACCAGCTACCTTGGCGGGATTGGTTGCCGCCAGTTTAGCAGCCAGGACGGGACCATGACCCAGGGTTTCGGCTATGGTTTCAAAGCCCACGGGCATTAGGCAAGTGCTGCCGGCAATGGTGCCATCAGCTTTGCGGCTCACTCCTCGCTCATCGATGTGAATGCTGCGGTTGAGGAATTCATAATCCCCCGCCGGCAAACCCGAGGCCAGGATGGCGTCGGATATCAAGAAGATGTTGTCCGGCCCCTTGCAGCGCAGGGCAACCTCAATGGCCAGGGGATGAACATGAATTCCATCGGCAATGATTTCACATACCACCCGGTCATCGGTGAGGTAAGCACCGACGCAACCGGGTTCCCGGTGATGCAAGCCTGTCATGGCATTGTACATGTGGTTGGCCACGGTGATGCCTGCATCAATTCCCGCCTGCATTTCCTCAGCGCTGGCGGCTGTGTGGCCGCCGGCCACTGTGTAGCCCCGTTTTTTTAGTTCAGCAATCATTTCCAGTCCACCGGGGATTTCCGGGGCAATGGTAATGCGCTTGATAAGGCCATGGGCGTTTTCTTCAAAGAGGCGGAGGGTTTCAAGATCTGGGTCCAATAAGTACTCCTCGGGCATGGCCCCCTTGCGTTGGACATTGAGGAAGGGACCCTCCAAGTGCAGGCCCAGGATTTCCGCCCCAGTTTCCTTGCCCATTGTCAGAAACTCTTGCTGTTTATCGGCAGCCGTTTTGGCTGCGGTGAGGCTGGGCAGGAAGAATTCCATGGCGGCGGTTGCTGGGCTGGGGTAAAAGGAAGTGGTACCATTGTCAGCAAGAATCCGGGCCATGTTGAGAACGGACTCCTCACTGTCCACCCCCCAGCCACCGGTGCCATGGATGTG
>Ga0209075_1002809_pt1 | contig 15012 bp, 14 predicted proteins | sample Stecom2011_FD_187523 | JGI IMG/M metagenome (GOLD analysis project Ga0209075, IMG submission 187523) | Agricultural soil microbial communities from Utah to study Nitrogen management - Steer compost 2011 (SPAdes) (version 2) | ecosystem: Environmental > Terrestrial > Soil > Agricultural land... | reverse complement strand
AACCCATAAGCACTAACTGTTTGTTTGAAAAGTAAAGATACAATGATTCAATAGATTTTATCCAACAGCTTTAAATAATTTAACGAATGCCCCGTTCTTTATATCGCCTCTGGACCGCTTGTCTTGTGAAAGGGGCAAGTCCAGCGGTGATCGCGTGGAGTCTCTTTTTTAGTTTATCGTGACGGTGTATGCTGTGGCTTCTCTGAATAAGGAATAAGTGATAGAAGGATATAGGCAATGATGCCCGCGGCAATGCCGATCACACCCCATAGCGCGACGAAAGCGATCATTAGTACAGCGAGCAGGGCTTGTCGTTCGTTGCCTTTCCACCGCGGGTTCTTTATCTTCAATGAGAACATGGGTATATTGGCTATCATGAGGGGCGACAAGAGAAAGAGCAGGCCGAGGGTGAGGTAAAATAACCATTCGTTGTTTACTATTTCCGTGTAAACTCCATAGCAGTAGCTAATCCAGAAGAGGCCACTCGCGGGAGTGGGGAGCCCTCGGAACGACGTTGTTTGTCGTTCATCGATATTGAAGTTGGCAAGCCGGTAAGCTGAAAATAGCGGGATTAAAAAGGCAAGATAGGGGATAACATGGCGTAGCGGCTCCGCGAAGCCCGGGAGCAACGCGTAATCACGTAGTAAGATAAACAATGCTACCGCGGGAGCTACCCCGAAGCTCACCACGTCTGCCAGTGAATCCAACTCCTTCCCCAAGGGGGAATACGCGTTCAGCAGGCGTGCTGCCATCCCATCCAGGAAGTCGAGCAGTGCTGCCGCGAACACCCAGGCTACAGCACCCATGAAGTTGCCGTTAAAAGCGAGCGTGATGGCAACGCACCCCGAAAGGAGATTGAGTAACGTGAGTAGGTTGGGAATATGTTTTCGCATCTTGTTTTATCTTTTTACTTGCGATAGACGTGCGAGGAAAGTGACGTTGGCACGTACTTCTTCGCCTAAGTCGACCAGTATTTCACTGTCGACCGGTAGATAAATATCCATTCGTGATCCCAGCTTGATAAACCCTAACGGGGAGCCAATATGAACCTCTTCCTCTTTTTCAACGTAGGTGATAATCCTCCTGGCGACGGCTCCCGCGATCTGTTTTGTTAATATCGTACCGTGCTCGGGCGTCTCGATCACGATATTGGTGTGCTCGTTCTCATGACTCGATTTTGGGAGGTAAGCAGCCCGGAAGTTCCCTTCCACGTGGGAGAGGTGCGTGATTTTCCCGCTGACCGGTACCCAGTTGGAGTGGGCATTGAAAAACGACATAAAAATAGATACTTGGATACGTTCTTCATTAAAAAACTCCTTTTCGAATACCTTCTCGATCACGACTACTTTACCGTCGGTAGGTGCATTCACCAACCCGTGAAGATCGCCTTTGTACACGCGATGAGGCCTCTTGTAAAAATTGAGTGCCATCGCGAACAGCACGAGTGATATTCCGAAAACAATGACCGTAAATAACGTGTCGGGTAGACAAAAAAACAGGGTGATATTGATCACCAATAACACACTAAGAATCTTGATAAGAGGAGCCTTACCCTCTTTGTGAATGTATTTCAGCATTAATCTACGTTAAAATGTCGTTGTTGAAAGAGCGAATCAATGGTATTACCGGTGGGTAACGATTGAAGGATACTGTCCGACTTCCCTTCGATCTCTTCTCGGTATTTTTCAGGAATGTATTCATCCCAGAATTCTTGGTTCAAATAGGGTACTATAGCCGGTACAACCGCTTCCACGCGGGGAAAGAAAAAGGATTCTTTTTTGGTTTCCGGTGTGATGGCTACTTCACCCTTATCGAGCATCAATACCAGATTGAGTATAACGCTCAAAAACACCATCATAGTCCCTACTGCTAATACAGCTCCCACGAGACGATTTATAAAACTAAGAAAAACCACGTCGATAAAGCGCTGTAGTAATCGTCCTATCAGAGAGATACCCACGGCAATCAACGCGAATGCAAGCACGAAAGAGATCACTCTCGCTACATCGGGTGTGAAGTTGATGATCCGATTGAGCTCCGGCAGGATGTTTGCCGCCAGTTTACCCCCAAAAATAGCTGCCAGTACGATCGTGGCGAGTCCCACCAGCTGCATGATTAGCCCCTTCCGGTAGCCGCTTATGAAAGCTACTAACAGCAGGAGAGTTATTACAATATCGAACCAATTCATTTTATTCGTTCAAGTGTTGCTTTTTGCGCGGTGATAGGCTCGTTTAAAAAGAGCGAAGCCATTTGATTAAATTTTTCCGGGGCATCGGTGGTGAAATAACGTACGATTCCCTTCTTTGAGCACTTCGTCTCCATCTCTGGATGGCGATGAAGGTAGTCGAGCAGGCTATCAGCCACCGGCCTGCCTTGTGGAATCAATTTCACCTCCTCTGAAAGATATTGTCGAATTTTTTTTATCAGGAGTGGGTAATGCGTGCACCCCAAGATAATTGTATCTATGCGCGGGTCGCGGTCGAGGAGGCGGTCGATATGTTGCTTTACAAAATAATCAGCACCTGCTTTGTCGAATTCCCGGTTTTCGACGAGGGGAACCCACATGGGACAAGATTCGCCGGTGACAGTAAGACGGGGATGGAGTTTCCCTATTTCCATCTCGTAGGAGCGTGATTGGATGGTGCCCTCCGTCCCTAGAACACCAACGTGGCAGCTTCGGGTGAGGTGGCCGACCTGCTCCGCGGTGGGTCGGATTACCCCGAGTACCCTTTTATGGGGATCCATCTTAGGGAGGTCGATCTGTTGGATACTCCGCAGAGCCTTTGCCGAAGCAGTATTACATGCGAGAATCACCAAATGACACCCTTTCGAAAAAAGCCATTCCACGGCTTGAAGAGTAAATTCGTAAACTCGCTCGAACGACCGGTTACCATATGGGGCACGTGAATTGTCGCCCAGGTAGATAAAGTCGTACCGGGGCATCACCGCTTTTATCTCGGATAAGACCGTGAGCCCGCCATACCCGGAGTCGAACAGACCAATAGCACCCGCTTTCATCTGGGACTCTTTTACTGGATTCCCAACTTTTGTTTGACGTAAGGATTCGCGTCTATTGCCTGAGGTGTTACAAAAGCAATGCCGGGATCCGCTAAATCATAGATCACGGTATATCCCCGTTCGATTCCTACCAAGCGGATCGCGTCGTTTATTCGTTCTCTCAATGGTTCCAGCAATCCTTGTTCTTGGAATTCAATATCTTTTTGTGCCAGTTCCATGAATTGTTGCATTTTATTTTCTAGCTCAGTCAACTCTTGCATCCGGCGGAGTTTGATGTTTTCTGCCAGTGAAGATTGGTAAGTGATATAGTCGGAATACTTTTTATTGTATTCGTTTTGCATCAATTCTAACTCTTTCTTGTAATTTTCACTCAAAGTGAGCAGTTGCTGAGTGGCTGCTTCACGTTCGGGAAAAGCTTGCAGGAGCTCCGTGGTATTAACATGAGCAATGGTCACCTGCTGCGGCATTACCTGAGAAAAGGAGGGAATGCTTATCAACAAAATAAATACACTAAGACCGAAAAATACTTTTTTTGTCATAATCATCTATTTTATGGTGTGAATCCTTTTTCATGTAACCAAAGTTGCAATTGTAATTTACTTCCTCTTGTGTGTGTTGCGGCTGCATCTACCTTTAATAAGCGGATGCAGCCGCTCAGGTAGGATATAAAATTACAATGTCAACTGGTTACGATTTGCCCTCGGAGGCCCGTCAGTTTCATGAACAGGCCGAAGAGGGGCTTTTTTATAATGTTTTCTTAACTTCAATCTCTTCGAACGATTCGATGATGTCGCCCACCTTTATATCGTTGAAGTTACGTATCGTAATTCCACACTCGTAACCGGAAGTGACTTCTCTTACATCGTCTTTGAAACGCTTGAGTGAATCTAATTCACCGGTAAAGATAACGATTCCATCGCGTATGAGGCGTATCTGGCTCGAGCGTTTGATTTTTCCGTCACGTACCATGCTACCGGCTACCGTGCCTACTTTTGAAACTTTAAACACGTCGAGCACCTCCACGTTCCCCGTGATCTCTTCTTTGATATCGGGTGAGAGCATCCCTTCCATCGCCGCTTTCACCTCTTTAATGGTGTCATAGATAATGGAGTAGAGACGGATTTCAATCCCCTCTTTCTCGGCTTCTTTACGGGCACTCAGCGACGGGCGCACTTGGAAACCGATGATGACCGCGTCGGATGCGGCTGCAAGGGTGATGTCCGACTCCGAAATTTGCCCTACTGCCTTGTGAATCACGTTTACCTGAATCTCTTCGGTGGAGAGTTGAATGAGTGAGTCGGAGAGTGCTTCTACCGATCCGTCTACGTCCCCCTTAACAATGATGTTAAGCTGCTGGAAGTTGCCCACCGCGATCCGTCGTCCGATATCGTCGAGGGTAAGCATCTTTTGTGTTCGGAGTGATTGTTCGCGTTGTAACTGCTCCCGACGGGTAGCAACGGAACGAGCCTCTTGCTCGGTCTCCATCACGTTGAACAAATCCCCCGCTTGAGGTGCCCCATTGAGGCCCAACACCAAGGCTGGTTCTGCCGGCCCTGCTTCATCGATCCGCTGGTTACGTTCGTTGAACATCGCTTTAACACGCCCAAAATAGGAACCGGCCAGTAACACATCTCCCTGCCGGAGAGTGCCGTTCTCAACTAGCACGGTAGCTATGTACCCGCGCCCTTTGTCGAGCGACGATTCGATGATGGAACCAGAGGCTCGGCGGTTGGGGTTTGCCTTCAATTCTAATAAGTCTGCCTCTAATAACACTTTTTCAAGCAGCTCGGGGATACCTAGCCCCTTTTTCGCGGAGATATCTTGCGACTGATATTTGCCGCCCCAGTCTTCCACCAGGTAGTTCATTTCCGCGAGTTTTTCTTTTATTTTTTCGGGATTCGCTCCCTGTTTGTCGATCTTATTAATGGCGAACACGATGGGTACACCTGCCGCTCCCGCGTGATTGATTGCTTCCACCGTTTGAGGCATCACGTTGTCGTCCGCTGCCACGATAATTATAGCCACGTCCGTGACTTTTGCACCCCGGGCACGCATAGCGGTAAATGCTTCGTGCCCCGGCGTGTCTAAGAACGTGATCTTTCGCCCGTCGGAGAGTTGCACGTTGTACGCGCCAATATGTTGCGTGATACCACCGGCCTCTCCGGCGATCACGTTGGTACTGCGGATGCTGTCAAGCAGGGAGGTCTTCCCGTGATCCACGTGTCCCATTACCGTGACGATGGGGGGGCGGGGGATCAGATCTTCCGGCTGATCCTTCTCTTCGGCGATCGCCTCGATCACGTCGGCGCTCACGAACTGGGTTTTAAAACCGTACTCTTCTGCCACGAGATTGATGGTTTCCGCGTCAAGGCGTTGGTTGATAGCTACCATCACGCCTAGGCTCATACACGTGGAAATCACGTTGGTAACCGGTACATCCATCATGTTGGCCAAGTCATTGGCTGTCACAAATTCGGTAAGCTGCAGTACGCGGCTCTCTCTCTCCTGTTGCTTCAGCTCCTCGCGTTGCCTGTGGGCACTGGCCTCTCTCTTCTCGCGGCGATACCTCGCACCCCCTTTCTTGCCTCTCTTTTCGGTGAGGCGAGCGAGGGTCTCTTTTACCTGCTTTTGAACATCTTCGTCGCTTACTTCGGTTTTAATTGGTTTACGGAGAGAGGATCGCCTGTCGCCCCTTGGCCCTTGGTTATAACTGCCCGGCTTATCGATATTTACCTTTCCGGAACGGATACGCCTACGTTTTTTCTTCTTACTGTCGTCGTCCGGTGTGCCGCCCTGTTTTTTCTTATCGTCAATGGCTTCCTTCTTCAACAGTTTAACCTTTTCCTCCTTCACCTTCTTGTTGTCGAGTGCTTTCTGCTCTCGCTCGAGGCGCTCCTTTTTTCGTTGTGCTCGTGACTTTCGAGGTGGACGGGTACGGTCGTTGATCGAGCTGAGGTCGATGGATCCCTTTACCACGATGTTCGATTCCAGCTTGTTTTTATTTAGCCGGAACACTTTATCCGAACGTGTTTTCTGTGAAGCCTTCTCGTCCGTTGCATCTTCTTGCTTTTCGGGTGTCTCCTCTTTACTTTTTTCTCCCGAGGGGGTTACATCAGCGACTTGTTCTTTGACACTTTCCGCGGATGTCTCCTTCATTTCTTCTTCGCCCGGTAGAGATGTTACATTTTCCGGTTTTGCTGATTCCAACTTTTTTGTTTTTATTTTTTCAGAAGCTTTTGGAAGCTCATTCTCTTTGGGCTTTTCAGCAATCGGCTCCTCGACAGTTGGTTTCTCGGCAGTTGGCTTCTCAATGATTTTTTTCGTTTTCTGATCTTCTGCTTCAACCGGGGCCTGCTTTTGCTCCTCTTTTATTTTGGGAGGCGTAGCCTCTTTTTTCGTTTCTTTCTGCTCCACTTCCGCTACCGGCTGCGTTTTCTTGACCTCTTCGATCTTTTCGGTTTTATCCTCTTTTTTTGTCGCGGGCTCAACCGGTGCAGGCTCGCTTTTCTTTTTGTTCAAGTTGTCCAGATCGATGCTGCCCACTACGTTAAATTGAGGCCTCATCTCTTTCGGAACCTTGGTCTCGATCGTCTCTCGCTCTGCTCTTTTCTTGGGGGCCTGGTCTTCAGGCAGCTCGTATCCCTCTATGGCAACGGTTTCTCGTTTTTCGTCGCGACGATGCATTTTTTCACGGGTCTCGGTGGCCTCTTTGCGAATGCTTTTGTCTTTACCGAATTCTTCGACAAGTATTTCGTACTGTTCATCCTCAATTTTAGCATTAGGATTTGCTTCTACTTCAATACCTTTCTTGTGCAGGAATTCAACAAGGCTGTTGATTCCCACGTTCAAATTTTTCGATACTTTTATTAGTCTAATGGGCATATATTTTTTCTATCCTTTACTCCTTTTTATGTTGTGAACAGTATTTGGCTACGATCCCTATTGCTTACTGCTGTCGTCGCTATCAGCTTCATTTACAGGGGTGTTTTCTGTTTCCTCTGTCGCGTCAAGCGTCTCTTCTTTTTCTTCAGTTTCATTGCCTTCATCGCTATCTGATTCGGGCACAGCAACCACTTCCATCTCTTCGGTTTCGCTGACATCTTCAATGTCGATATCGTCGACATCATGAACCTCCTCGTCTTCAAACTCGAATCGAAGGATCGCCATCACCTCATCTACCGTAGATTCTTCAAGATCAGCTTCACGAATAATCCGTTCACGGCTGGTTTGAAGTACATTTTTGGCGGTGGAGCAGCCGATCTTTTTGAGCTGATCGATCACCCAACCATCGATTTCGTCGCGAAACTCGTCCAAGTAGATATCCTCCTCGTCAACGTCGTCGATATCACGAAATACCTCAATGTTGTATCCCGTAAGCATAGAAGCCAGTTTGATATTAGCTCCTCCTTTCCCGATAGCTAGTGATACCTCTTCGGGGTTCAGAAATACTTCAGTCCGTTGCTCCTCCTCCTTCACGGTGATGGAGTTGATACGGGCGGGACTTAACGCACGCTGAATAAAAAGCGTGGTATTATTCGTGTAGTTGATTACATCAATATTCTCGTTGCGAAGCTCACGGACGATGCCATGGATACGAAACCCTTTCATCCCCACGCAAGCACCTACCGGGTCGATGCGGTCGTCGTACGCCTCTACCGCTACCTTTGCACGCTCACCGGGAATACGAGCAATTCCCTTGATGGTAATTAGCCCGTCGGCAATCTCCGGAATCTCCTGCTCAAAGAGCCGCTCCAAAAAGACCGGTGATGTACGCGAAAGAATAATCCTCGGGTTATTGTTTTTATTTTCTACCCGTGCTACTACCGCGCGAACATGCTCTCCTTTGCGGAAAAAATCGCTCGGTATTTGTTCTGTCTTGGGCAATATAAGCTCGTTATGCTCATCGTCGAGCAGCAGCATCTCTTTTTTCCATACCTGGTACACTTCACCCGATACGATCTCTCCAACCTTCTCTTTGTAAGTGTTGAAAAGGTTGTCTTTCTCCAGTTCCAGAATCTTCGACGCGAGAGTTTGGCGAAGGTTGAGAATGGTGCGGCGCCCGAAATGCTCGAGCGAAACCTCATCGGTCACCTCTTCACCTACTTCGAAATCGTCGTCGATCTTTAGTGCTTCAGAGAGAGTAATCTCCAAGTTGGGATCTTCCAGCTCATCGTCTTCCACGATCACCCGGTTACGCCATATCTCCAAATCGCCCTTGTCGGGGTTGATGATGATGTCGTAATTTTCGTCGGTTCCGTTGGTTTTCGAAATCACGTTACGGAATGCTTCCTCAAGAACACTGATAAGGGTAGCTTTATCAATATTCTTCAGCTCGTTGAATTCCGAAAATGTATCTATGAGACTTATGGTTTCTTTCTTCTTGCCCATATGTTATTTGAATCTTATAAGATATTTTGTATACTTTACTTCATCGAACATGTAACGGACGCGATCCGTTACTTCCACTTTTCGTTTGGCACCTTCCGGTTTCACTTTTTTCGTGATGGAGAGGGTGAATCCTTCATTGTCCGACGATTCAAGGATGCCCGTGAGCTTTACACCCTTCTTGTTGAGCACCTCTACCTCTTCCCCTTCATGTTTCCTATACTGACGCGGTGTTTTGAAGGGCGACGTGAGCCCTACCGAGGTGACGGTCAATTCAAAATCTTCCGTATCCCGATCGAGGATCGATTCCAAGTGTCGGCTCAAGGCTGCACAGTCGTTAATGTCCACTCCCTCGTCGTTGTCGATCTCAATGGTGATCACGTTACCGCTGCCCACCAGAACATCCACCAAGTAGTTTGGCGAATCTTGCAAGTACGCCTCCGCGAGGTCGATGAGCGTTTTTTTATCGATCATTGGAATGAGAAAATGAATAAAATCTACCATGAATAAAAAAGGAAGCGGTGTTTCCTGCTTCCCCATTCATTTCGAGTACAAAGATATTGTTTTCAAACGGATTCACAAAATGTTTGCTCCTTTTTTTGCATCCCCCCGCGATGCGACTTAACACTCTTCTCCTTCAAATATCGTTGTTCGATTGAATATCTGCGTCGGGGGGGAGGATGGTTGTCTGTTTCTCTTCGGTGAGGGCAGCGATTTCTTTGTGCTCGCGAATGCGGGTAATGGCCTCTTCCGCGGCTTCTCCAATAATCACTCCAAATTCGTATAATTGGGTTATAATCAACCCTTCCGATCGTAGGTCGTCAGCAACCACGTACAGTTGATCGAGATAATATTCTTCTATTGTAATTACAACTCGTTTCATCTATTATCGATTGTACAATTAATTGAACCATTGGCTTATAAGGGTGCTTTGCAGAGGCCGGCTCCTACATCTTTACCGTTCAGGGGAAGAGGTTTGGCACCGGCCGTCAGCAGCTGTTCTATTTCGGCAGGGTCTGCGCCGGGATGTTTTTCGCGTAAAAGCGCGAGGATACCCGCCACGTGTGGTGTGGCCATGCTGGTTCCCGATAAGAGGCGGTACCTTGTCGGCATGGGGTAGGAGGAATAGATTTCGACCCCGGGCCCCGCGATGTCTACCTTCCCCGAAGGGTTAATTTCCCGGTTTGAGAAGTTGGCCACCTTCATCTCTTCATCGAGGGCCGCCACCGCCAGAATGGAAGGGCAGTCGGCGGGGCTTCCCACCGGGCTGAGTCGGTCCTCGGCGCGGTTGCTTTCGTTGCCGGCAGCGGCCACAAGAACGGCACCCCTTGAACGGGCAAACCGTGCCGCCCTTTCGTACGCGATATCATAGACTTGGCCGGGAAGCACGGGGGTGCCGAGTGATAAGGAGATTACCTTACATTCGTTTTTGGCAGCCCAGGTTATACCGTTGAGGACCCAAGATTGCGCGCCGCTACCGGAGTCACTCAATACTTTTCCCGCGAAGATATGGGCATGGGTGGCTACCCCATAGCGCAGCCTATTCTCGTTGCTGCTTCCACACGCTACACCAATGCAATGCGTGCCGTGCCCGTGTTGGTCCCGAACTGTTTCGTCGGGCACGAACGAAGAGGTGGTGATCATCCGCCCCTTGTAGTCGGGGTGATTAGTATCGAATCCGGTATCCAGTATAGCAACACGGACTCCCAGTCCGGTATATTTTGAATGGATAGCACCGCTCGCGCGAATGCCCCAAGTGGAAGGCTCTTCCAGTTCAACCGGGATATCGTCGGGCACATAAACCACTTTTTCGGGAGCGATAAAATAGTCGGTATCGAGCGTTTGCAGTATATACACCCGTTCATCTTCTACCCCCAGGAGGGTAATCCCCAACTCGTTGTATAAAAGGGCATCTGCTCCATGAATATTGTTCTCGTTAATTCCTTCTGTCGTGAAATCAGACGTCTCCGCCACCGTCAGTCCCCATTTCGACTCCAATATTTTTTTGGTCTCGCTTGGGCGGGTTTGGCCCTCCCGATGGATAAGAAAGTGCCGGCCGGTATAGCCGCATCCAATTATTGGAGGTTTCATTTTGTTGTAAATTTAGCCGTGATTCGATGAGCCCTGGGGCACGACCGACTCACTGTTGAATCAATTTGTCAAGAAACTTTTCGCCTATTGCTGGTATAACGTATTTTGATCCGGTATCATCGTCCCGGACTGTTTTTAATATTCCTTTATGCGCGAGCACGTTAAGCGAAGCGCGCGCTTCCGGCTGCAACACGCTTGTCACGGGCAGGTGGTAGCCGTGGCGTTTGACTGTTTCGAGGAACTCCTTCTCCTCGCGCGATAATCGGGAGTGGCTCAACTCCATTTTCAAACTGTTATCGGTAACCATCTCCCGCTCCTCGTCCCGATTGTCCACTCCCGATCGCCAGATCGCTATCTCGGCATCTTTTACACGGCTCTCTTCCATCATGGCGAAGAGGTTAGGGAGATAGAGGCGAGTGTAAAAATAGCCGATGATGAAGCCGGCAATAAAAAAGTAAAGGATAAGCGATATCAGTACCGGTTGGGCAAAATCGCAGTTCATCCGGGTACAATCGACTCGTAAGAGGATGCTATCGGCAATGCTTTGCAAGTGCGTGGGAATGCGCGTGATTTGCGTGAGAGTGATGCCGATGATGATCTTTGTAAGCCAGTCCGACACATCTTCCAGGTTAGTGTTGGGATGATATTTGATGCTTCGGTTGTAATTTTCACGCGGGTCGTATGCCCTGTTTAGCTTGGGAATTCCAAACAAAAAGCCGAGCACACCCCCGATCAATAACGACGCGAGAGAAATCAACACCAAAAGTGCCGTGAAATCACGGCCGAAACCGGCAAAGGCAACACAAACGATACAAGCGACAATACCGAGAAGTACCACCGTCACCGGAAAAACATGAATATATGCCGATACGCGTTTCATTCATGTGCAAGGTAATGCAAATTTGTGAATCTCACAAGATTGTGCTATTTTTTTTGAACCGGTACCTGTTTTGAAAAAGCAGTTTGAAAAATATTGTGTACTTTTGCTTTGTAAAACGGCTTTGCCGGATGGAATTCAAAAGAACATGATGGATATTTCAGAAAATCATACGATTATATACGATAAAAACGTGATCGACTTCGTGACTGTAGGAGTGGAGTTTTGCGCGTTCTTGGAAGAGGAGACGCAACTTACGCGCCGAGAGTGGATTGATAAGATGTTGAAGATCCTTCCCCTGTTATACGTGAAAGCCTCCTTATTACCGGAGACGGTTGCCATGCATCAAGAGGAGATAGCCACGTTCGTGAAGGAGGAGGACTATGCCCGTGTGGCACTTCGTGTGGAAGAGATGATGGGGGAGGAAAACACCTTTCTCGAGGTTTTCATGGAAGAGATGAAATACAGCGATACCCCTGTTTCGGCATTTGTTTCGGAATGCATTGCCGATATTTACCAAGATATCCGTGATCTTGTATCGATCTACCAGTTTGAATTAACCGAACAGATGAACGATGCCTTATACCGTTGCATGGAGCATTTTCATACCTACTGGGGACAGCGACTGGTGAACGTGCTGCGCCCCCTTCATGCTATAAATAGCAGGCAGTGGCAGGTATCTGATGAGGATGTTTTTAACGAGGAGGAGCCGTGGATCTAACAATAACGAAAGAGCAGATCGCGGAAATGACGATCGAGGCGTTCGAGGGTGATATCCACGTGATTGATCAACGAGAGCAAGTGGCAAAAGCAGTCTCTTACTTGTCAACATACCACACGCTCGGCTTCGATACAGAGACGAAGCCGGCCTTCAAACGGGGACAGGTGAACAAGGTCGCGCTGATGCAATTGGCCACCGAAAAGGAGTGCTATCTTTTCCGTTTAAACCGGATCGGATATCCTAAGGAATTGGAAGCGCTCGTGGCCGATCCCAAAATACGGAAAATTGGTTTGTCGTTGCGGGACGACTTTGCCGCTCTTCGTAAACGTTCCGGACAGACGCCTGTAAACTTTATCGACCTGCAGCCGTACGTTGATAAGTTTGGTATAGAGGTAAACAGCTTGCAGAAAATATACGCGTTGCTTTTTGGAAAAAAAATAGCCAAGAATCAACGCATCTCAAATTGGGAAGCTGCCGACTTGACTCCCGCTCAGCTCTCTTACGCGGCAATCGACGCATGGGCATGTCTGCGCATTTATAACCACTTGTCTCGCACCAACCCGCGGGAGTGGTTGAATAAAGAAGAGTGAACTAACTAGATTTTTTCAATAAAAAATGTATGCATTTATATAAAGAAATAGTGTTACGCCCCGGGAAAGAGGAATCGATAAAACGATTCCATCCTTGGATATTTTCCGGTGCCATCGCCTCGTTGCCCGAGGGGCTGAAGGAGGGCGATACTGTTCGCTTACTCTCTTCCGACAGAACGTTTCTGGGAGTAGGCCATTACCAGCCGAGCAGCATCGCTGTACGCATTATGTCGTTTCAAGACCAACGTGTTGATGCAAGCTATTACAAGCAGCAAATTTCCACGGCTTACGCGTTGCGCCTCCGCCTCCGCCTTATTCGAGACGATAACACGATTTATAGGTTAGTGCACGGAGAAGGGGATGGGTTACCCGGATTGATTATAGATATGTATGGAGTTACTGCCGTGGTGCAAGCTCACTCCGCGGGAATTCACTTCGATCGGGAACTGATCGTACAGGCTCTTCAAGAGGTGTATCCCCCCGAAAAATTAAAACATATCTACTATAAATCGGAAGGTACGTTGCCTTTCAAAGCGAATATAGAGGATACCGACGGCTACTTGTTCGGGGGAAAAGAGAGGGAAGAAACAGCCTTAGAGAATGGATTTCGCTTCCGAATTGACTGGGAGAAGGGACAGAAAACCGGTTTTTTTATTGACCAACGAGAGAATCGTTTACTCCTGGAGCAGTATGCTTCCGGCTGTACTGTACTAAATATGTTTAGTTATACCGGAGGATTTTCGGCCTACGCGCTCCGGGGAGGTGCGATTGCCGTTGATTCGGTGGATAGCTCGTCGAAAGCCTTATCGATCGGGGAAGAGAATGTGGCACTTAATTTTGGGAAAGACACGCGACACGCGTCTCATGCTGAAGATGCTTTTAAATTTCTTCGAGAGGTTCCGGATGGAAAATACGATTTGATGGTGCTTGACCCACCCGCGTTCGCTAAAAGAAGGGGGGCGACACGCAACGCGCTGCAAGGATATAAAAAACTAAACCTCGCGGCCATGAACAAGATCGCGAGTGGGGGAGTCCTTTTTACCTTTTCCTGCTCGCAGGCACTTACGAGAGATCAATTTCGTATGGCGGTATTTAGTGCCGCGGCTATTTCGGGGAGAAACGTTCGGCTGCTTCATCAACTAACACAGCCAGCAGATCACCCGATTAGTATGTATCATCCCGAAGGGGAATATTTGAAAGGATTGGTACTCTATATCGATTAGTGACACGAGAAATGACGTTTAAAATAGTTAAAGACGGTGTTTTTGGTTAAACTGTGCAAAATATGGCGATTTTTCTTCGAGAATGTATGGCGGGTATTGGAAAAACCGCTATATTTGCATCGTGTTTTTCATGGTATTAGATTTAAGGTTAACAATGAAGATTGGTTGTCGTGAGACAACCTTTCCTTTTTTATATACCTTCCATTCATAATATTCTTCGCGGCTTCCACTTCCAAATAACTATAATCGCGATTCCATTTTATTCTCCGCCCCTTTATTGTTATTTTTGTAATTCCTACTTGAATAAATACTATTTCGATGGAATTTATAACGTATATAGATATACCCACTACTGATCTGAATATTGATCATTCAACAGCTACGATGCTTCTCGGTTCCTGTTTCGCGAGTCGTGTAGGAAATAGGCTTCAGCAGCACAAATTCAATGTGGACGTAAATCCTTTCGGCATCTTATACAATCCCTTTTCTATTTCAGGAGCAATTAGAAGAGTTTTGCAACGGCGAGGTTTCACGGAAGCCGACCTTGTTAAACATCAGGGTATGTACCATAGTTTCATGCATCACGGTGACTTCTCTTCACCCGACAAGGAGGCGGCTTTGAAAAAAATTTCATCGCGTTTCGAACATGCCGCACGGGCTATCCGGGAGACGGATCTTTTTTTGATTACTTTCGGAACATCTCATGTGTACTGGGGAATGGAGAGCGGGGAGGTGGTAGCTAATTGCCATAAATTCCCGGAGGGCGAATTTCATAGAGCACGCTTAACTGTCGACGATATCGTGGAGGAATGGAATGAGCTGATCGGGATGTTGTTGGAGATTCGCCCTCACGCCAAACTCCTGTTTACAGTTAGTCCCATTAGGCACTGGAAAGATGGAGCACACGAGAACCAGTTGAGCAAATCGATTCTTCATTTGTCCATCGATAAGTTGCAGAGAAATTTTGCAGATCATGTCCAATACTTTCCTGCTTACGAATTGATGATCGATGAGTTGCGTGATTATCGCTTTTATGATGAGGATATGCTGCACCCGTCACCCGTTGCCGAAGAGTATATCTGGCAACGTTTCTCAGGCACCTTTTTC
>Ga0209075_1002808_pt1 | contig 15013 bp, 11 predicted proteins | sample Stecom2011_FD_187523 | JGI IMG/M metagenome (GOLD analysis project Ga0209075, IMG submission 187523) | Agricultural soil microbial communities from Utah to study Nitrogen management - Steer compost 2011 (SPAdes) (version 2) | ecosystem: Environmental > Terrestrial > Soil > Agricultural land... | reverse complement strand
TTTATAGACAGAGCCAAGGATGTAGGCGGAGGACTTATCGGTCCCAAAACAGGAATCAATTATGTTATAGCCATATTTTTAGGGTTTTTGATTCCCGTATTACTGATATTATTAAATGTATTGCTGGATAATAGTGTACATAATTCGGAAGAAGTGAAGCGTCTGTCAAAGGTTCCTATTATAGGGATTCTTCCGAAGAAACAGAAAAAACATTCGAATCTTACGGTTTATGACTATCCTAAATCTTCTTTAGCAGAATCTTTTAGGGGCGTCCGATCCTCCTTACAATTCTTGTACAAAAAACAAAACCTGACAGGTTCCAAAACCCTTATGCTTACTTCTTCGGTAAGTGGGGAAGGAAAGACGTATTGTTCTGTCAATATGGCTACTGTTTTTGCCTTGAGCGAAAAGAAAACTATAGTGGTGGGGTTAGATTTGAGAAGACCTAAAATTTACGGAGATTTTAATCTGAACAACGATGAGGGAACCGTAAATTATCTTATAGGACAGAGGTCGTTAGATCAAATAATACAAAAAACACATATTCCGTATCTGGACGTTATTGTTTCAGGACCGGTTCCTCCTAATCCTTCAGAGCTTATTATGGGAGAGTATATGGCTTCGATGCTGGAAGAGTTGCAGAAAGAATATGACTATATTATTTTAGATACTCCTCCTATCGGATTGGTTACGGATGCGATGGAAATTGCACAATATTGTGATGTGGTTTTGTATTTGGTCAGACAGAGCATTACCAAAAAATCGATGTTGTCTATCGTAAACGAAAAGTATAAAAAAGGAGAATTGCCTAATCTGAGTTTGTTGCTCAACGGATTTGAAAGTAAAGCAAAATATGGTTATGGTTATGCAGAGTACAAATATTCTGAGTACGGTTATTATGACGATGGAACACGTCCGAGATCGATAAGAGAACGTTTGAAAAATATTTTTAGAAGATAATATGCAAAAAATACTTATCACAGGGGGAGCGGGGTTTATTGGTTCAAATTTATGCGAACACTTTTTGTCCAAAGGATATAGAGTAACCTGTTTGGATAATTTTGCAACGGGACACGGATATAATATTGAACATTTGTTTGCTAATCCGAATTTTGAACTGATAGAAGGCGATATTCGAAATTTAGAAGATTGTCAAAAAGCAGTGCAGGGAGCCACGTATGTCTTGCATCAAGCAGCTTTGGGTTCGGTTCCTCGTTCGATAAAAGATCCGATTACTAGTAACGAAACTAATGTTACAGGTTTTTTGAATATGTTAGTTGCCTCGAGAGATGCGGGTGTTAAGCGTTTTGTGTATGCAGCAAGTTCTTCGACTTACGGAGATTCTGAAAGTTTGCCAAAAGTAGAAGAAAAAATCGGAAAACCCCTTTCTCCGTATGCTATTACCAAGTACGTAAACGAATTGTATGCAGACATCTTTAGTAAAACTTATGGTATAGAAACCATAGGTCTTCGTTATTTTAATGTTTTCGGGCGCAAGCAAGATCCTAACGGAGCTTATGCAGCGGTGATTCCGCTTTTTGTAAAGCAATTCATCAATCACGAAAGTCCGGTTATCAACGGAGACGGAAATTATTCGAGAGATTTTACTTACATTGACAATGTCATTCAGATGAATGAATTGGCAATGACAACAGATAATCCGGAGGCTGTTAACACGGTTTATAATACCGCTTTCGGAGATAGAACGACTTTGAATGATTTGGTGGGTTATCTGAAAGAATTTTTATCCGAATACGATTCAGAAATTGCTAAAGTTGAACCGATTCACGGACCGAATCGTATCGGAGATATTCCTCATTCGTTAGCAAGTATAGACAAAGCAAAAAAATTATTAAATTACCACCCAAAATATTCCATGAGAGAAGGCTTACAGCAAGCTGTAAAATGGTATTGGGAAAACTTAAGATAAAGTACAATGAGCAGCATTCGAAATTCGCATCATTCGTAATTTCGTAATATTCGCATCATTCGTAGCATTAGTAGTATTAGTAGCATTCGCAAAAATTCGTAGCATGAAGATAAAAAATATATGTTGTATCGGAGCAGGATACGTAGGAGGACCAACTATGAGTGTTTTGGCTTATAAATGTCCTGACATAAAAGTTACGGTTGTTGATCTAAATCAAAAAAGAATCGATGACTGGAACCATCCTGACGTAACGCAAATCCCGATTTATGAACCGGGATTGAGTGATATTGTAAAAGGAGCAAGAGGAAAAAACTTATTCTTTTCGACTGATATCGAAAAAGGAATTATTGAAGCGGATATGATTTTTATTTCGGTGAACACGCCTACCAAAACGTATGGAGAAGGCAAGGGAATGGCAGCTGATTTAAAATATATCGAATTGGCAGCCAGGCAAATTGCAGCACTTGCCACTTCGGACAAAATCATTGTCGAAAAATCAACACTTCCGGTACGCACCGCTAGTGCGATTAAAGATATTCTGGACAATATCGGAGGAAACGGGGCAAAATTCCAAATTTTGTCTAATCCCGAATTTTTAGCAGAAGGAACTGCGGTTCAAGATTTGCTTAATCCGGACAGAGTGTTGATAGGTGGTGACACTTCAACTCCAGAAGGAAACGAGGCAATCCAAGCTTTGGTTGATATTTATGGAAGATGGGTGAATACGGATAAAATACTGACTACCAATGTTTGGTCATCGGAATTATCAAAACTGGCAGCCAATGCTTTTTTGGCGCAACGAGTTTCTTCGATAAACGCCATTTCAGAATTGTGCGAAAGAACAGAAGCGGATGTAAACGAAGTAGCAAAAGCTATTGGGATGGATACCCGAATTGGAAACAAATTTTTGAAAGCTTCTGTCGGATTCGGAGGTTCGTGTTTTCAGAAAGATATTTTGAATTTGGTTTATATTTCCAAATCTTACGGTCTTGATGAAGTAGCCGAATATTGGGCACAGGTTATCAAGATGAACGACCACCAAAAAAATCGTTTTTCACGAGATATCGTAAAGAAATTATACAATACCGTTTCAGACAAAAAAATTGCGTTTTTGGGTTGGGCTTTCAAAAAAGATACTAATGACACCAGAGAATCGGCTGCGATTTATGTAGCGGATAATTTACTTAACGAACTTGCTCATATTCAGGTGTACGACCCTAAAGTAGCGGAACATCAGGTGTATTTTGATTTAGATTATCTAAATACCCGTTCGTCAGACGAAAATAAAGAACAATTAAAAGTAGTAAACGATCCGTATAAGGCAGTCGAAAATGCTCATGCAATTGCAGTACTGACCGAATGGGATGAGTTCAAAACGTATGATTGGAAACGCATCTATGATTCGATGCTTAAACCTGCTTTTGTATTTGACGGGCGAAATATTTTAGACAAAAAGAAGTTAGAAGAAATAGGATTTGTATATCAAGGAATTGGAAAATAATGTAGGTGTAGGGCGTCTGATGTTTGATGCTGGATGTATAGTAAACATAAATTTTCTAAATAATAATAATAAAATTTTGCTATATTCGTAATATTTGTAGTATTCGTCACATTCGCATAGTTCGTACCATGAAAATATTAATAACAGGAGGAGCAGGATTTATAGGTTCGCATGTAGTCAGACTATTTGTGACAAAATATCCCAATTATCATATTTATAATTTGGATGCGTTGACCTATGCAGGAAACCTCGAAAACATTTCGGATATCGAAAATGCACCGAATTATACTTTTATAAAAGGAGATATAACCGATGCTGATTTTATGGATACCATTTTCATGGAGCATCAGTTTGAAGGAGTAATTCATTTAGCAGCTGAATCTCATGTGGACAGATCCATTACCGATCCGTTGGCTTTTGTAAAAACCAATGTTATCGGAACGATGAATCTGTTGAATTCGAGCAAAAAAATATGGAAAAACGATTTTGAGAACAAACGATTTTATCACATCAGTACGGATGAGGTTTACGGAAGTTTATCGGAAGAAGGATTCTTTGTAGAAACGACTCCTTACAGCCCTAATTCACCTTATTCAGCCTCCAAGGCTTCTTCGGATCATTTTGTAAGAGCGTATGGAGAAACGTATGGATTACCTTTTGTGATTTCGAATTGTTCCAACAATTACGGACCGTATCATTTCCCTGAAAAATTGATTCCGTTGTTCATCAATAATATTATAAACAATAAACCGCTTCCGGTATATGGAGACGGAAATTATACACGCGATTGGTTATTCGTAAAAGATCATGCAGTAGCGATTGATTTGGTATTTCATGACGGAAAAGATAAAGAAACCTATAATATCGGAGGCTTTAACGAATGGAAAAACATTGATTTAGTAAAAGTTTTATGTAAACTTATGGATGCTAAATTAGGAAGAACAGAAGGAGAATCCGAGAGGTTGATTACTTACGTAAAAGACCGTCCTGGGCACGACAAGCGATATGCTATTGATGCAACTAAAATAAATAAAGAATTAAACTGGAAACCCTCTGTTACTTTTGAGCAAGGATTGGTTCAAACTATTGATTGGTATTTGGAGAACGAAGTGTGGTTAAAAAACGTAACTTCAGGACAATACATGGATTATTATAGAGAATACTACGAATCTGACGAATCGGGTAAAAATGAAGTTGATATTTTATACAAAGATGAGAGTTATCAAATAATTGGAGCTTGTATGAAAGTACATAATAATTTGGGTTCAGGATTTTTGGAAGCTGTATATGAAGAAGCATTAGAAAAAGAATTTATAAATCAGAATATTCCTTTTAAAAAACAGGTAACACTTGATTTATATTACGAAGAAGAAAAAATGAAGAAAAAATATAGAGCAGATTTTATATGTTATGACAAAATAATAGTTGAAGTAAAGGCAACTGGTCAAGTTCCTGAAATTTTTTATAATCAAGTGAAAAATTATCTGAAAGCTACTGAATTAGAATTAGGCTTACTAATTAATTTTGGAGCAAATTTGCTTACGTTCAAAAGAGTTTTAAATACAAAATATAGAAAATGATTTACATTCCGAATAGTAGTTTAAATCCGCATCATTCACATCATTCGTTGCATTCGTTGGATTCGGAATATTCGCAAAAATTCGTCACATTCGTAGCATTCGTATCATGAAAGGAATTATACTTGCCGGAGGTTCGGGAACAAGATTACATCCATTGACATTGGCTGTCAGCAAGCAATTAATGCCTGTTTATGACAAACCGATGATATATTATCCGTTATCGACATTGATGTTAGCAGGAATTAGTGAGATTTTAATAATTTCTACACCTCATGATCTGCCTCATTTCAAGAAATTGTTGGGAGATGGCTCTCAAATTGGTTGTAGATTCGAATATGCAGAACAGCCAGAACCCAACGGATTGGCACAAGCTTTTGTGATTGGAGAACAATTCATCGGAAAAGACAAAGTAGCTTTGGTTTTGGGAGATAATATTTTTTACGGAAGCGGGATGTCTAAACTTTTACAGACATCGTCTAATCCGGACGGAGGTATTGTTTTTGCATATCCGGTTACGGACCCGGAACGTTATGGAGTAGTTGAGTTTGACAAAGACCAAAAAGTAATTTCGATAGAAGAAAAGCCTACACAGCCCAAATCAAATTACGCAGTTCCCGGATTGTATTTTTATGACAATGAAGTGGTCGAAATTGCCAAAAACAGTAAACCTTCAGCTCGAGGAGAATACGAAATCACAGATATTAATAAATATTATTTGGAACAAGGAAAACTCAAAGTAAGCGTTTTTGACAGAGGAACAGCATGGCTGGATACGGGAACATTCAACTCGTTGATGCAGGCAGGACAGTTTGTTCAGGTTATCGAAGAAAGGCAAGGACTCAAAATCGGTTCGATAGAAGAAGTCGCTTACCGAATGGGATATATCTCAAAAGAACAACTCATCAAAATAGCACAACCCTTGTGCAAAAGCGGTTACGGAGAATATTTAATGAGAATTAGTTCAGAAGTTTAAGACGTTAGAAAGTATAGGGATTTGTTTCTCTCAAAAAATATAAAATTATGAGTATTAAAATAGCAGTCATAGGGTTAGGTTATGTAGGATTGCCACTTGCCAGATTATTTGCAACCAAGTATAACGTGGTTGGTTTTGACATCAATCAAAGGAGAATTGACGAGTTACGAAAAGGTACAGATACTACGTTAGAAGTAGAAGACGAAGTGCTACAGAAGGTGCTGAAATCCTCCAATAATTCGGAGAATGGACTTTTTGTAAGCAACAATCTAGAGGACATCAAAGATTGTAATTATTATGTAGTTACCGTTCCTACGCCTGTGGACAAAAACAATCGTCCTGACTTGACTCCGCTATATAAATCAAGTGAAACAGTCGGAAAAGTCCTCAAAAAAGGAGACATAGTAATTTATGAATCTACCGTTTATCCGGGAGTAACCGAAGAAGAATGTGTGCCTGTTTTAGAACGAGTTTCTGGATTGAAGTTCAATGAGGACTTCTTTGCAGGATATTCTCCGGAGCGTATTAACCCGGGAGATAAAGAGCATACGGTCGAAAAAATTCTGAAAGTCACTTCGGGTTCCACTCCCGAAATCGGACAGAAAGTGGACCAACTTTACAAATCGGTTATTGTAGCCGGAACGCATTTAGCACCGACTATTAAGGTAGCCGAAGCGGCAAAAGTAATCGAAAACTCGCAACGAGATATCAATATTGCTTTTGTAAACGAACTGGCAAAGATTTTCAATATTTTGGAAATTGATACGCACGATGTTTTGGAAGCAGCCGGAACCAAGTGGAATTTCTTGCCGTTCAAACCTGGGTTAGTAGGTGGACATTGTATTGGAGTTGACCCGTATTATCTGGCTCAAAAAGCACAAGAACACGGTTATCATCCTGAAATTATTTTGGCAGGACGACGACTTAATGATTCGATGGGAGACTATGTGGCTTCGCAGGTCATTAAATGTATGATTAAAAACAACATTAAGGTGAACGGTTCAGAAATACTGATGTTGGGAGTGACATTCAAAGAAAATTGTCCTGATGTAAGAAATACTAAAATTGTAGATGTCATCAAGGCGTTGGAAGATTATAGCGTAAAGGTAACTATTTATGATCCTTGGGCGAATCCTGTAGAAGTAGCACATGAATACAAATTGGATAGTACCGACCAATTGCCAAATCAAAAATTTGATGCCATTGTGTTGGGAGTAGCACATAAAGAGTTTTTACAATTGGATTTAGAAACACTCAAAAAAGAAAATGGAGTGGTTTATGACGTAAAAGGAATTTTAGGAGATAAAGCAGACAACAAACTGTAATTTTTTCTATTCATTCGCCACATTCGCATTTATTCGTCACATTCGTTAAATTCGTAGCATTCGCATCATTCGTAGTATTCGTCACATTCGTAGTAAAAACATGAAAATATTAGTAACAGGAGCAGCGGGATTTATAGGATATCATCTGTGCAAAAAAATGTTAGCAGAGGGTTATCAGGTGGTTGGTTTAGACAACATAAATGATTATTACGATATCAACCTCAAGTATTCCCGGTTAGAGGATTTAGGGATCGATAGACATCAGATTACGGAAAATAAACTAACAGAAAGCACTTTATATTCAGGTGCTTTTAGTTTTATAAAGCTAAACCTCGAAGACAAAGAGCATTTACCCAAGCTCTTCGAACAATACCGTTTTGATTGTGTCATCAATTTGGCAGCACAGGCAGGCGTACGATACAGTCTCGAAAACCCGATGGCTTATGTAGATAGCAATATCGTGGGTTTTGTGAATATCCTTGAGGCTTGTCGTCATTATAAGGTTTCTAAATTGCTTTATGCGAGTAGTTCGAGCGTGTACGGAAACTCGGTAGAAGTGCCATTTTCGACCACTCAAAGTGTGGATAACCCAATAAGTTTGTATGCAGCTACCAAAAAGAGTAACGAATTGATGGCTTATACGTACAGCCATTTGTATGACATACAAACTATCGGATTGCGTTTTTTTACGGTGTACGGACCTTGGGGAAGACCCGATATGGCAATGTTCTTGTTTACTGACGCTATACTGAACAACCGACCGATAAAAGTTTTTAATAATGGAGACTTATCACGAGATTTCACTTATATAGATGATATTATCCAAGGGATTAACCTGATTGTAGAAGATAAAAACCAAGACGAAAAATACCAACTCTTTAATATAGGAAATAGCAAGCCTGTACAATTACTCAAATTTATCGAAGAAATCGAAAAAGCAACAGGGAAACAAGCTCAAAAGATAATGATGCCTATGCAACCTGGAGATGTCAACCAAACGTGGGCAGATGTTGATAGCTTGAAAGAACGCTATGGTTATAATCCAGATTTTTCTGTGAAAGAAGGAGTACAGCATTTTGTGGAGTGGTATAAAGGGTATTATAACGTATAGATTTGAGATTTAGAATTGACTTTTAACCATAATAATGGAAACCAATCGTATAGAATACAAACAAAAATTAACCGACCGGCTCGAAAGGGAGGTTGTGGCTTTTTTGAATTATACGGGAGGGGGAATTATTTATCTCGGAATTGATGATAGCGGAACGATTATAGGAATCGATGACATTGACCAGGTACAGCTCCAGATTAAAGACCGTCTGAAAAACAACATAACGCCTTCTTGTTTAGGACTTTTTGATGTGGTCAAAGAACAACAAGACGGGAAAAACATCATCAAGCTCATTGTCGCAAGCGGACAGGAACGTCCTTATTATATCAAAAAATACGGCTTGTCCGAAAGGGGAGCTTTTATCCGTGTAGGTAGTGCTTCAGAGCCGATGTCTTCACGAATGATAGAAGACCTGTTTGCCAAACGCACCCGAAACAACATCGGAAAAATTAAAGCACCTCGTCAGGATTTAAGGTTTGAACAGTTGCGTATTTATTACGATTCGGCAGGGAAAACGCTCAATGAGCAGTTCGCAAAAAATTTAGAATTACTCAATGAGGACGGACATTATAACTATGTGGCTTATTTGATGGCAGATAACAATACCACTTCGGTCAAGGTTGCCCGATACAGTGGTTTGGACAGAGTGGATTTAACCCAAAGTGAGGAATATGGATTTGGTTCTTTGATAAGGGCCACAAGGCAGGTTCTTGATAGAATAGAAGTCGAAAACATAACTTATACGAAGATAACCTCTAAAGAACGTATCGAAAAAAGAAAATGGAACGCTGTTGCTTTGCGGGAAGCGATTATTAATGCTATCGTACACAACGATTATACGTATGAACTTGCTCCTAAATTTGAATTTTTTGACGACCGTTTCGAGATTACTTCGTATGGCGGTTTACCGCAAGGACTTTCGGAAGAGGAGTTTTTTGAAGGGGTTTCCATACCACGAAGCAAAGAAATTATGCGGATTTTTAAGGATATGGAGTTGGTAGAGCAATTAGGTTCGGGAATACCGAGAGTATTACGGACTTATGGCAGAGAATGTTTCAGGTTTTCGGATAATTATATTCGGATGAGTTTTCCTACCGAGCAAGTTACCGAGCAAGACAGTATAAATGAGGGTGTAAATGAGGGTGTAAATGAGGGTGTAAATGAGGGTGTAAATAGACTGTTAAAGTTAATAAAAGAAACTCCCGGAAAAAGAAAGCCCTATTATGCATCTTCTATGAATATTCCGGAAAAGACAACAGAACGCTGGCTAAAGCAATTACGAGACGAAGGTAAAATACAGTTTAAAGGTGCCGCAAAGACAGGAGGATATTTTGTTATAGACGGGAGGGGTGAATAAAGAAATTATGCGGATTTTTAAGGATATGGAGTTGGTAGAGCAGTTAGGTTCGGGAATACCGAGAGTATTACGGACTTATGGCAGAGAATGTTTCAGGTTTTCGGATAATTATATTCGGATGAGTTTTCCTACCGAACAAGTTACCGATAATGTCACCGATAATGTCACCGAACAAGTTACCGATAATGTCACCGATAAGGTCACTGATAAGGTCACCGATAATCAGCAAAAAATACTTGAACAAATCGAACAAGATTCCTATATTACAACAAGAAAAATGGCAGAAGCAGTAGGGATTTCCCAACGTAAAATTAAAGGAAATATACAGATATTAAAAGAAAAAGGTTTATTAGAACGCATCGGTCCCGCAAAAGGCGGCTATTGGAAAATAAAAAAAGAAATTTAAGTAGTAAAATAAAAACTGTAATATTGTTCAGTCACGGACTAAGGAATTCTCACAGATTTTTAATGGAAACAACATAAAGAAATCCTTTTAATCTATGTAATCTGTGGCAAAGAAAAATAGTTTGTTAAGACCCTGAATCAAGTTCAGGGTGACAGAAAGTGAGTAGAAGACCTCCTTTGTCAAACTGAACTTGATTCAGCTTCTGAAAAATAGAGGTTTATAGACGATTTTGACTTTGCAAAGAGCATTGGAAAGTAAATTAAAAAAGCAATTTGCAATAGGTAAATCTGCAAAAAGAATAAATGAATACTGATATTCGACATATCGCAGCACAAGGCGAAAGTGTAACCTTGGAATTCAAAAACTTCGTTTAACAAAGAATGATAAATTAAATAATTGTATCTTGACCATATATAAAAGCATTGAATGATTGAACTATGAAAAATTTAAAAGCAATAATAGAAGGTAAGCAGATTCCTAACGGAAAAGTAAAAGTTAGTGGAGCAAAAAACGCAGCAACTCGTTTATTAGCCGCATCATTAATATCTGACGGAGAAGTTATATTAGAAAACTTTCCAACAGAGTTAGTTGATGCCAGACATAAAATGAATTTTATAAGAAAGAGTGAAGGAAACGTAGAGGTTAATGAATTAGATGAGACAGTAATAATTGATCCATCTGATTTTAAAGATGTATTATTAAGCTCTTATGATTATCCGATAAGAACAACTTACTTATTGGTAGCCGGATTAATAAAAAAATCAAATATAGCTAGAATTCCATATCCTGGTGGTTGCAAGATTGGGAATAGAGGATATGATTTACATATTATGGTTTGGGAGAAATTAGGTGCTAAAGTTGAAGAAAAAGAAAATTTTATTGAAGTAACCACGAAGAGTGGTTTCGTTGCAGGAAAAACAATAGATTTTCCAATCAGTACAGTTGGAGGAACAGAAAATGCTTTGATTTGTGCATCTATTATTGAAGGAGAGACAATTATTAAGAATGCTTATATTTCTCCAGAAGTTCAATGCTTGATTGACTTTTTAATCACACTTGGGGTTGCTATTCAAGTAGTGGGTAATAGTTTTATCAAAGTAAATGGAGCTAAATTTTTAAGAGGCTCTAAATTCCCTGTTATGCCAGATCGTATAGAAGCAATTACTTGGATTGTTTATGGAATATTATCAGGAGGGCAAATTACAATTGAAGATGTACCTTTTGAACATATGCAAATTCCTTTAATTCATTTAAAAGATGCAGGTATTGATTTGTATAGGAATGAGAAAAATATTTATATATCTCCTGAATGTTTAACAAATGGAGTTATTCAACCATTTGAAGTGGCTACAGGTACTCACCCTGGAATTATATCAGATATGCAGCCTTTTTATGTACTACTAGGGTTACATGCAAATGGAACAAGTCGAGTTTTTGATTACAGATATCCTGAGCGTTTAAAATATTGTGAGGAATTGTCTAAAATGTATCCAGAAATGTTGGAATGGAAGTTTGGAGAAATCAAAATTTCAGGGAAAGAAAACTATAAGCCTTTTTCTGCTGAGGTAGAGTCTACTGATTTAAGAGGAAGTATGGCAGTTTTAATGGGAGCTTTATTAGGAGATGGAAAATCTGTTGTAAATAATATAGAAATGGCCTTAAGAGGTTATAATAAACTAGAAGATAAATTAAAAAATTTAGGTGTAGAAATTCATATTTCGTAAAAGTGAGTTCATTTATCAAAGACGTTTTTAGAGTAGGTATTTCACAGGGTCTGATGATTGTTTTCGGGCTCACCGTATCCATTATTACGGCTCGTTATATAGGGCCGGAAGGAAATGGTATAATAGCGGGTCTTGTTGTATATCCTTCATTATTTATGAGCATTGGTTCTTTAGGAATAAGACAATCTACAACCTATTTTTTAGGAAAAGGAATCTTTTCGGAAGAACAAATCAAAACAGCCATTACCCAAATATGGATGATGACAACTATTGTCTCCTTATTAGTCTGTTTTGTTTTGATGTATTACTTTAGTAATTCCGGCTCCAATTTAACTTTGGTGATTCTGGCACTTTTGCCTATTCCTTTTAGTTTATTTAACACCTATAATTCGGGTATTTTTTTAGGTAGAAACGATATTAAAACGTTTAATAAAATAAACTGGATTCCCTCGCTGATTGCTTTGTTAGGAACTGTGCTTTTTGTAGTGTTATTGCAATGGGACGTAAAAGGTGCTATGGTGGCATCAGTAGGCGGTCCGTTATTTATGTTTTTTGTGCTATTATTTAAAAACAAATTTTTAGATTTCTTTTCGTTTCGATATGATTGGAATATTATTAAACAAATGTTGTCGTTAGGGATTGTTTATGCCACTGCATTGTTTGTAATCAATTTAAACTATAGAGTAGATGTTATTTTATTAGATAAATTAAGTAATGCTTATGAGTTAGGAATATATTCGAAAGGTGCCGGAATTACACAATATTTATGGCAAATACCAATGCTATTAAGTACAGTAGTTTTTGCTCGTAGTGCAGTGTCTAAAAATGACAAAGCTTTTTCTCTGAAAGTGGCTCAACTATTAAGGGTTTCGTTTGTAATCATAGGTGTGGTTTCTGTAGGCTTGTTGTTATTTTCAGAGTTAATTATTGTCGGAATGTATGGAGAAAACTTTAGAGAAAGTATTTCTGTATTGAATTATCTGTTACCGGGAGTGTTGATACTAACGATATTCAAGGTAATGAATATGGATCTGGCAGGAAAAGGAAAACCTTGGGTATCAATGAAAGCGATGATTCCTGCTTTGGTAATAAATGTTGTTATAAACATTATACTAATTCCTGATATGGGAGCAGATGGAGCTGCTATTTCTTCGACTGTAAGTTATGGGGTAGCAGGAATATTGTTTTTGTTTTTTTATAGCAAAGCAGTAAACGTACCTGTCAAAGATATTTTAAAATATAAAAGGACAGATTTTGATCCTATTTTGAATGTATTAAAAAAACTAAAGAACTAATGAGAATTTATACAAACTTTGACCTGACAGATTACAACTCTTATAGGGTAAAAGCACATTGTGATAAGGCTTATTTTCCTGAAAACGAAGAAGATGTAGTGTCTTTTTTTAAGACGAACAGAGATTTTATCTTGCTCGGTAGCGGTCATAATATTATTTTCTCAAAAGAACATTATCAGAAACCGATGGTGATTTTTAATGGCAATTATAATGCAATTAACCTGATTGACGAAGGACTTTTGGAAGTAGAAGCAGGAGCTATGATGTGGGATGTTGCCAAATTTGCTTTGAACAACGCTTTGAGCGGATTAGAAATATTCTGGGACATACCTAGCTCATTAGGAGGAGCAGTGGTAATGAATGCAGGAGCAAGTGGAGAAGAGATTAAAGATGTTTTAGTCAAAGTACGTTATTTGGATTTGAGTGATCATACTGTCAAAGAAATTCTTAAAGAAGACATTTCGTTTGAATACCGAAACAGTTTTTTTCAAAAAAACACAGATAAAATAGTACTCAAAGCTTGGTTACAGTTGCAAAAAGGAAATAAGGAGTCTATTTCTGAGAAAATGGAAACCATAAAAGCACAACGATGGGCAAAGCAACCCAAAGAGTTTCCGAACGGAGGAAGTGTTTTTAAACGACCTCCGGGATATTATGTAGGAGCAATCATGGATGAATTGGGGTTAAAAGGATTTACTATAGGAGGTGCAAAAATTTCTGAAAAACACGGGGGGTTTATTATTAACTTTAATAAGGCAACCGGTCAAGATATACTTGCTATTATTACTGAAGTGAAAAGGCAAGTATGGGAAAAGTATCAAATAGATTTAGAAGTAGAACAAAGAGTGATATGAGAGTTTTATTTATAATAACTGTTAGAGGGCATGGAAGAGGAGGACATATTCATTCACTCAATCATATTTCCCAAGCAATGTGTGAGAACGCTGAAGTGAGTATTTGCACTTATGGTACGGGGAGAAGTCAAGTGCTAGAGACCAATCCACACTTTAAAAAACACATTTTTTACAATGGCAAAAATTTCATTAAGTATAAAAAAGAAGTTCAAACAATGTTAGAGAGCTTCAAGCCTGATATCTTACATTTTTTTGACACAGCAGCTCATAATACGTTTAGTCTTTTTTTTAATATAAATAAGTATAAAATATTTTTAAACAAATGTGGTGGTCCAAACCCGGTGGAGTTTCCGTTGGTTAAGAATTTAATATTATTTAGTGAGGAGAATAAAATCTGGTTTGAAGCTAATAGCAAATTTAATAAAACGAATATTGAAGTTATCCCAAACCGAGTTAATCCAGAATTGTTGCGGCTCAACTTCAATAAACAAATAGAAAAAAAAGATGCCTTTTGTTTTGTGAGAATTGCAAGAATAGGTAGTGCTTACAAAAAAAGCATACTGGACAGCATCTGTTTAGTTGAGAAGCTATCTAGAGATGGCAAAAATGTTCATCTTTATATTATAGGAACAATTCAAGACAATAAAATCGCTGAAGAAATACGTACTAAAGCAAATGGTTTGCCTATCACGATGATTACAGACGATTGCTATACACAAAAAGCCTCAGATATGTTATATTTAGCTGATGCAGTCATTGCAACCGGTAGAGGGATTATGGAGGCAACATCTTTAGGTAAACCTATACTAACGCCTGCTAAGAATAATGAACTCCCTGTTTTAGTCAATGTGAATAACTTTAAAAAGTTTTTTGACACCAATTTTTCAGAAAGAAATGTAGCACCAGATGAGTGTTTAAAGACAAATTATGTTGAAATCATTAAACTTATTGACGATG
>Ga0209075_1002807_pt1 | contig 15020 bp, 12 predicted proteins | sample Stecom2011_FD_187523 | JGI IMG/M metagenome (GOLD analysis project Ga0209075, IMG submission 187523) | Agricultural soil microbial communities from Utah to study Nitrogen management - Steer compost 2011 (SPAdes) (version 2) | ecosystem: Environmental > Terrestrial > Soil > Agricultural land... | reverse complement strand
AAACAGCTAAATTTTATATTGGTTGACAGTATCTGAAAACAGGTTATTGTGTGCTGTGTTATTGTGTGGTGATGAATTTTGATTTGAAAAAGGGAGAAGTACGAGTGGGTACTCCTCCCTTTTTTTTATTCCATAATCTCTTCTCTTACTGCCTGCAGACTTGGGGCTGCTAATACCCACCCTACTGCAACAACTACTCCTAAGAAAAGGAAACCTATAATAATTATGCTTCTGCGAGGTGCACTCTTCTCGTGTGGAACAACAGGAGGATTTACTAACGTGAGTATTGTCTGATTTTCCTTTACTGCTATCTTGGCCTGCTCGCGCTGTGTAGCAAGCTCACGGTAGAGCGTGAATGCTATATCATACTCGTTGCGAAGGCGTGTCTCCATTGATCGGGCCGAAGCTGTTGTGAGCCCTCTGTTGGCATCCTGAAAAGCTGTCAGGCGGTCTTGAGCATTAAGGAAATCGGTGCGTGCTGTTTCGTAGCTTTTTTCTACAAACTCAAGGTTGTCATTTAGTTTCTCCGACTTGAACTGAGAGACGTACTCCTCGAGGGTGCGGTATATTTTGTCGGTAACCTGTGCAGCAACTTTAGCTTCAGGAAAAACGTAGCCTATTGTTACATATCCATCTTTGGAGTTGGGGTTTATCTGAACTGCTCCCTGAATAGCATTATAGACTCTTTTTTCTTCGGGAGAGAGGTTGAACACGGTGGTTGAATCACCTGCCGGAGAGGTCTCTACTATTTCAGGTTCCTTATCTCCTCTAATTGCACCAATAAGAACTCCGGGAAGCCCGATAGTGTATTTTTTGATTGCACCTAAGAGATTGAAATCTCTGTATTGTTTATCAGTATAGTAATCATAGAGAGTGATGGGCTGACCGTTGGATTTCTCTACTATCACCTCTGTTTTCATGATCTCACGTGTAAATGGCACGCTTTTAATGATCTCGGGATACATGACAGGTGAAAGGGTGCCTTCGGTCATCATTGCTGTACCGAGGTTTACTCCCATAATGGCAGCTACTCCTCCCAGGCCACCGCCACCAGACCTGTTTCCGCTTTGGGGAACAACTGTGCAGGTGGATGTGTACTGCACGGGTGAGAACAGGGCCACGAAGAGTCCTAACAACAGAAAGACTACGGTTAGCTTAATGATAAAGCTCCGCTTTACCCAGAGCTTTTTCAGAATCTCTGTTATATCTATTTCGTCGGGATTATTTTCCACAATTATCGGTTTATTTTCTTGATCCATTTCTTATTATCTTACCAGATTGGAAATTAACAGTGCTATTGATGCGATTGAAGTACCAAGACTAAGTATTCCCTGCAAACTCATTGGCTCTCTTTCGGGTCTTTCAGGTACAATTATCTCGCAACCGGGTTCTATCTTTGCCCAGCGTCCTGAAGCCACCTCTCCGTTCATATATACAACAAAGGGTTTGCTCTTCAATGCAAGACGGGAGTATCCTCCTGCCTGATCGATATAGTATCCAAGTTTTTTGTGCTTCCTGTAGGTTACCAGGTTAGGATAAAGTACTCCTCCTGATATCTTAACCAGCTCATTGTATTCAGGAATAGTTAATACATCGCCCTCTCTGAGGATAATATCTTCCTGCCCTCCCGGGTTTTTAAGTGCTTTCTCAAGATCAATTGCAACATATTGAGTGGAGAGATCAACAGCTTCAAGTTGCTGCTGCAGGAGTGAATCTGTATCTAACTGATCTACCTGGGCTTTTATACGGAGAGACTCTTTTACCTTCTCCAGTTCATCAGCTGTAAGTCGGCGTGATAATCGTGCTCCTTTTATATATGCATATTGTGTGAGCCCCCCTGCCCTGTTTACTAGTGATGAGAGTCGCTCATCCTTTGAAATCTTTGCATAATCACCTTCAAACAGTACTTCGCCCTCAATAGTGACCATCTGCTGAATCTCGTATGCCGGGGATCTGCGTACTATGATCTGGTCGTATGGCTGAAGCACGAAGTCGGGATCGCTGGAGACTATCTCTCCGTCGACCAGTGTAAATGATTGCATTATACTGGATAGATCTCCAAGAGTGGTGCTTCCGGGATCTTTTATTCTGCGGTATACATCGATTCGTGCAGTGGATGCTGCCTCTGTGATACCGCCTGCCTGAAGGATAATATCTTCAAGACGCATATTATCTGCATAGGGGTAGCTGTCGGGCTTGCGAACCTCTCCTCCTATATATACCGTGAACCTGTCATCGAGTGATAGTACAGAAGGAATGTGGAGCAGGTCGTTTTTCTTTAACGTGATATCGTTGATACGTCCGCTCATAAGGTCGCTCACATTGAACGACTCCATTGAACGTGTCAGATCATCATTTTCGCGATAGAGAAGTGCACGCTGCAGGTAGGCATCGCCTGTGGTTCCCAGTGCAACCTCGAGAAGGTCTCTCACTGTAATAATCTTGTCGCCGATTGCATATCTGCCGGGACGATATACAGAACCGGTGATCTCTACCATGTTGGCGTACTCATCGAGGATATTGTTCACCTCTACCCTGTCGCCATCTTTAATCTGAAAGGTGGAGTATTCGGGCTGACTGAGGGTGTATGCTTCCAGCTTTTCCTCTCCGCTTCTGATGAGTGTGAGTGCAGCTGTGTAAGCGTTGCCGCTGAATCCTCCTGAATATCGGATGAGATCTTCGAGGGTTTCATCGGGTTTCATCTCATACCACATGGGGCGGCGCACTTCGCCTATTACCTGTGCCAGTGATCCGAAAGGTTCTACCATTACTATATCTCCATCCTGAAGCGTGATATCTGACATGCTGTTGCCTTTCATGAGATACTCATAGAGGTCGATCTCAGCAGCCTGACGCCCTGCCCTGAAGATGCGGATGTTGCGGAGACTACCAATATTGGTTGTTCCTCCTGCTGCATACATGGCGTGGAATGCTGATGAGAAGGAGCTTAGGGTGTATGTACCGGGGGTTCTGACCTCTCCCATTACATTCACTTTTATGGTTCTTACATTTCCTACTGATATAGCCAGGAAGGTGTGCGGCTCAGATGAATCTAAGTCGGAATATATTGTTGAAAATTGTGTGCGGATGCGACTTTCGGCCTGTTTGACATTCATGCCGCTAAGTTGTATTCTGCCGATACCCGGAACCGTGATATGTCCGTCCGGTGCTATTGTATATTGTACATTAAGCTCTGAATCTCCCCATACATCTATTATAATCTGATCTCCTGCACCCAGTATATAGTTTGCAGGGGTTGGCATATTCATGTTTGGTGCAAAGGTGAGATTTTGTGACTGAAACAGTTCGCGTCCATACACTCTGTCCTGCTGGGCAGTGGTATCCTGAGGTATGAGGGTGTAGTCGTATGGACTTACATATTCGGCTGTCTGTCTTGTCTGTGGATCAGTGCCTTGCTGGTTGGGCTGACCTGTGCTTTGTGTTTGATTGTATTGTTCGCGTATTCGTTGTAACTGTGCTGTGGTTACCCCTTTTTTTACCATCTCAGCAGCAATCTGTTCTTGTGACATGCCTGAATTTTGATATCTTCTGAACTCATCAATTATCTGCTGATCACTCATCTGTGCAAAAAGACTGCCGGTAATAAATAGAAAGATAAGACCGGTAAGATTGTACCTTTTTAATTTCATTCTTATTTCTTAATTAATTAAGGATTGGAGAGCAAATTTAGTTGTTTTTATTATAACACACAATATAACAATATGATTTTGGTTTTAATATTGTTGTTTGCATTAAATGTATTAATTTTGTAGTTGACTATCAAAGAACTCAGTTTCATGAACAAATTGTTTTATTTAATTTCATCTATAATTATTATTTTAGGTGTTATTTCCTGTAATAGTGCCAAGAATGTGGCATATATACAGGGTGCCGGTGAAAATGATTTGGCGGGCTATGTGCAGACCAGCCCTATGTATGATGCACGCATTTTGCCTAAGGATCTGCTGACGATTACAGTGTCGGCAACCGATCCGGAGGCCGTGAAACCTTTTAACCTTACTGTGCCGAGTTTGACTACCGGTTCAAGTACTTACTCTCAACCTGCGCTGCAGAAATATCTGGTGGATAATAACGGACAGATAAATTTCCCGGTATTGGGTATGGTTACTCTTAGCGGATTGACTAAAAGGGAAGCGGAGACGAAGATTACGGGACTGCTTCAAAAGTATCTGAAGGAGCCTCCGGTGGTGACTGTGAGTTTTGTGAATTATAAGATCTCGGTACTGGGTGAGGTGGCTCGTCCGAACACTTTTACTATTGTGAATGAGAAGGTTAACATATTTGAAGCATTGGCCATGGCAGGTGATATGACTATCTATGGTAAGCGTGATAACGTTAAGGTTATCAGGGAGGATGCTGATGGCAACCAGAGTGTGATTGTGCTGAACCTGAATGATCCTTCTATTATTCACTCTCCCTACTATTTTCTGCAGCAGAACGATGTGGTGTATGTGGAGCCTAACAAGACAAAAGCAAAGAGCTCGGAGATTGGAAGTGCTACAAGCCTTTGGATTTCAGGTACATCAATATTGATATCGCTGGCGGGACTGCTGGTTAATATCCTGAGAAAATAATAAAACTCATTCTTTATTTAATTTACTATTTATTATTCTATAATGACTGATTTGTATTCCGTATCGGAACAGAATGATTTAGAAAATAGCGAATCGATCTCCCTACTGGAGATAGTTTTGAGATTTGCACGCTACTGGAAATGGTTTGTGCTGGGTATCGTACTTGCGCTTGCCGGAGTATTTTTGTATCTGAGATATACTACTCCTGTATATAATATTACGTCAAGTATAGTTCTAAAGGAGGCGAGGGATCAGCGTATGGAGCCATCGATAAGTGGGATGGATGGTATTCAGCTGGGTGGACTTGGTGCTGTAGCTAATCTGGAGAATGAGATTTATATCCTGCAGAGCCGGTCGATCATAAGAAATGTAATTAATCGTCTTAATCTGCATACCTCTTATGTTGTGAGTGGAAGGATTAAGAGTAACGACCTGTATAAACGGAGTCCGGTGATTGTGAGTATGGATCAGGGGAACCTGGATAAACTGACTCAGAATATCTCTTTCAATATGACTACAAATGAGAGTGATGGTACGATTACTATCTCGGGTCTTGAGAATGAGAAAGAGGTTGATACTGTGTTTACTACGTTACCGGCTATAATTGATACTCCTCAGGGTCATATCAGCTTTACAAAAAGACCTGATACCGAACTGGGGCATTATGAGATGAATGTGGTTATAATGCATCCTAATGAGGTGATCGGCCATTATAGAAAAAGGTTGTCTGTTCAGCAGGCATCGAAACAGGCTTCTGTGCTGAATCTGTCTATTAACACTCCCTATCCTGAAAAAGGTAAGGATTTCCTTAATATGCTGGTGGAGGTGTATAACAACGAAACTATTGAGGATAACAAGATGGAGGCATTTAATACTCAGGCTTTTATAAATGAGCGTATTGCTATTATTGACAGAGAGCTGAGTGATGCTGAAAGGAGTGTGGAGGATTATAAACAGCAGGAGGGTTTGAGTGATTTGCAGATCGACCTTCAGCGTAATATGCAGATGGGTAGTCAGTATGAGCAGCAGCTTGTGCAGGTGGAGACTCAGCTGAATATTGTAAACTCGCTGAGTGAGTATGTGAGAAATCCTAATAATGCTAACAAGACTATTCCTGCTAATGTGGGTATTGAAGATCCTAATCTTGCTGCTACTACTAGTGAGTATAACAGACTGGTTCTGGAGCGTGAGCGTCTGTCGCAGAGCATGACGGCTGACAACCCTGCAATGATAAGGCTTGAGGAACAGATTGCGGGACTGAGGGAGAATATTAACTCTTCCATCAGCAGTGTGCAGCAGGGGTTGAATATTCAGCGCCGTGATGCACGTAACCAGGCTAATATATATGGTGGACGTATTGGTGTGATGCCAACTCAGGAGAGGGAGTTTATGGAGCTTTCACGTGAACAGCAGATCAAGGCAAGTCTGTTTTTGATGCTGTTGCAGAAGCGTGAGGAGAATGCTCTTGAACTGGCTGCTACGGCTAATAGTGCAAAAGTGCTGGATGAAGCTCTTACCGAAGGTCAGGTGTCTCCACGAAAGATGATTCTGCTGCTTGCTGCATTGATGCTTGGTGTGCTGATCCCTGCAGGTATTATCTATCTGAACGAGCTGCTGCAGTATAAGGTTCGTACAAGATCTGATGTGGACAGACTCAGCAAGGTTCCTGTACTTGGCGAAATACCTAAACATAAAGAGGAGAAGAATGTTGTGGTGGATGAGCAGGGGAATGACTCAATTGACGAAGCTTTCAGAATGGCTCGCACCAATTTGCTGCTCACTTTGGGAACTGACAATAAAGTGGTTACAATCACTTCTACAGTTTCCGGTGAGGGTAAAACATTTGTTGCTATAAATATGGCATTGAGTACAGCATTCCTGAATAAGAAGGTGCTGCTGATAGGTCTCGATTTAAGAATTCCACGATTAAGGGAGTATTTGAAGCTGGAGACTAAGAATGGTATGACAAACTATCTGTCGGGCTTTGAGAAGAATATCGATAATCTGATTGTTCAATCGGGACTGCATCCTAACCTGTTTGTTATTACTGCGGGACCTGTTCCGCCTAACCCTGCTGAGCTTCTTTCGCGTCCTTCTCTGGACAAAGCGATCGGCAGCTTAAGGGAGGAATTTGATTATATATTTATCGACTCATCTCCTTCGGCTCTGGTGACTGATACTCTGGTGATGAACAGGGTGACTGATGCTACCCTATATGTATGCAGGATGGATTTCTCAAGCAAGGGAAATATCAGGTTTGCAAACAATCTGATGCAGCAGAACAAGCTGAACAATATGTTGCTGGTGATTAATGATGTGGCTGACTTCCACCGTGGGTATGGTTATGGCTACGGGTATGGATTTGGTTATGGTTACGGCAACAAGAAAAAGAGTAAAAGAAGAAAGAAAAGCTAAAGGTTGAATATATTTTTAAAAGGTTGGTTCTCGTTTCCTAACGTCTGAACCAACCTTTTTTCTTTCTCTGTGGCATGGCTGAATGATTGATCATAAGAGAAAGTGGGTTGTCGTGACCATTATCCATTGCCTGAACTACATTATATATAACTCCCCAGTCGGGCAGTCCTCCCAGGTTTCGGTCATCAATAAAAAGATCAGCCTTGAGCTTGCGTGAGAAATCCTGCTTCTCGATAGTCTCACCCCGATAGTTTTCGTTCTCAGCATAGAAATATAATCCTTGAGCTGCACAGTAGTCAACCGCCTCCTTTAGCAGATCGCCCCTGCGTACAGTCCACAATATCAGCCTGTGTCCATCTTTCTGAAGATGAAGTAAGGTCTCTATAGCAAAAGGTATTGGCTTACCAATGGCCGGGTATTCATGTTCCACAATAGTACCATCGAAGTCTACGGCTATAATCATAATCAGTTTTCCGTTTTTGTAATTCGGACAAATATACGAAATAAATATTACCATGAGAGATTATGAGAGATTATATTGAAATAATAGCGACATATTAATTGTATAATTTACAATAAAAAATGCCCTTTACGGTTCAGCATATAATGTCAATATCAAGATTTTCAACGACCTACAGCACACCATCACCGGATGGCCAGGCGGGAAACCAAATGCCGACGACTCCAACCGTCCCGAAAGGGCAAAACCCTATCCCAAGCGTGTAATCATCTTCAGCCCCCACCCCGACGACGACGTGATCTCCATGGGTGGCACCTTCCAACGCCTGGTGAACCAGGGACACGATGTGCATGTAGCCTATCAGACTTCAGGTAATATTGCCGTGGGCGACGAGGAGGTGATCCGTTACCTGTCGGTATTCAAACACCTCATCAGGGAGTACGACCCTGACAACAAGGCCGCCCTGGATAAATTATCCAGCATACTGCATCACCTTTTCCATGAAAAGGGTTCGGACGATGTGGATATTCCTGAAGTTCGATTCCTGAAGGGACGGATCCGCAGGGAAGAGGCCCGTTCGGCCGACAGATATGTGGGGCTGCCTCACAGCCATGTCCACTTCCTCGACCTGCCGTTCTACGAAACCGGAAAGGTGAAGAAAGATCCCATCTCGGAGAAGGATGTGGTGATTGTCAAGAACTTCATTGAAAGCATCAAACCCCACCAGATATACGTTGCTGGCGACCTCGCCGATCCGCACGGGACCCACAAAGTGTGTCTCGATGCCATCCTGGCCGCAATAGACCTGATGAAAGATGACGACTGGTTCAAGGATTGCCGTATCTGGATGTACCGTGGTGCCTGGATGGAATGGGAAATCGACCACATCGAAATGGCTGTACCGATCTCTCCCGAAGAGCTTCGTCAAAAGAGAAACGCCATCCTGCGTCACCAGTCACAAATGGAGAGCGCACCTTTCCTCGGTGATGATGAGCGGTTATTCTGGCAACGTTCCGAAGAGCGCAACCGGGCCACGGCCAACATGTACGACAAACTGGGACTGGCTTCATACGAAGCGATTGAGGCATTTGTAGAATACAAGCCATTACGCGACAACATCGAAGGGTAACGGGACAGTCACACCAGTTTCCGCTCCAGCGCTACACGTACCAGAACCGCCGTATTGCGGGCGTTGAGCTTGCACAGGAGCTTCTTGCGGTAATTGTTGATGGTTTCCACGGAGAGAAACATCTTTTCCGCAATCTCGGGATTGGTATATCCATCCACGATAAGTCTCAGTAGTGCTCTCTCACGCGGGGTCAGCCAGATCTGCTCAAGGGATCTTTTGCTCATCAGGCAGTCGATCTCCTCGCACAAGAAGGTCTTGTCGTCTGCAACGGTCTGGATACCCAACAGGATCTCTTCGGGCATGGCATTTTTAATGACATAGCCCGAAGCTCCGTTTTCAAGCATCTGCCTCACAATGGTGTATTCGGAATAACTGGTAAGTGCCACTATCTTCACCCCCGGGAATCTGTTTTTTATCGTTTTGCAGAGTTCAATGCCACTACAATCGGGCAGATTGATATCGAGCAGGAGCACCTGAGGCTGGTTAAATCCCAGTTTCCAGAGGCATTCAGCTCCGGTATAACTCAGATCAACAGTAGTGGCAAAGCCGGAACTGTCGATCAGTTTTTTCAATCCTTCCACCAGGATCTTGTGGTCATCAACGATATGAACGGTTATCATCTTACAAGATCTTTATTTCCACATCCACTTCGGTTCCTTCACCCGGTGCAGAGTGGATATTCATGGAGCCGTTTACTGCGGCCACACGAGTACGGATATTGTCCAGCCCCGCCCCGGATGTTTCGGCAGCAGTATCAAATCCCTTGCCGTCGTCCTGGACGTTGAGCGAAATCAGGTCGGGTCCGCACACCAACTGGACATTGACAGTTTCAGCACCGGAATGTTTCAATGCGTTGTTTATCAACTCCATCGCAGCACGGTAAATCACCGTCTCTATCTTCTTTTCAAGCCGTTGCTCTGTTCCAAAGTAATGGAACTTCACATTTCTGAAGTTATTGCAGAAATCGTTCAGGGCACTCTTCAAACCGTAACGGGAAAGTGTTTCGGGCATCATGTTGTGTGCCACACGCCGAAGTTCCCTGATCGAAGCGTCCAACATCTCCATCACCTTATTGAACCGTGCCACATCCTCCTCTTCAATGATTACATTCTGTTTCATATCAAATAGGTTTAATTTCACAGCCGAGAGCATTCCACCCAGGCCATCGTGAAGGTCACGGGCAAGTCGTGTGCGCTCGGCAGTCTCACCACTCATCACAGCCTGGGCCGCAATGAGCTGCTTCTCCTGTTCCAGTTGAATAATCTTCTGCCGGTTCAACTCCTCGTTGGCCTTTATCGTCTTGGTACGCAAATAGAGTACCAGCAGGAAGAGAAAAAGACCAAAAGTACTCACCAGATAGATAATAAAATGGAGCCGCTTCTCCTTCTCCAGGTTCCGTATGCGGAGCTCCTTCTTTTCGGTTTGATACTTTTTCTCCAATTCAGCCATCGCCCGTTCGAACTCTGTCGAAGAGCGGATATCGATGAGCCTGCGGTACTTGTCGAAATACTCCAGCGTCTCCTGGTGATTGTTCAGAAATATGCCGGCCCGAACCATGTTTGCATAAAGATTGGTGGTCACGTTGGCATCCGTAGTGTCGGTGGCTATCGCCTCCCGTGCCGAATTCAAACAGTTTACATAATCTTTTTCGTTAAAATAGATATTCGACAAGATATTCAACGAACCGACAATATCGGCACCGTAACCGATCTCCTGTGTCAACTTCAACGCTTTCAGCGCATACTCCTTCGCCTTGGCATAATCCTTGAAATCGAGGTAGTAGACCATGGCTATCCCTTGAAGTGCAATCGCCTCCGATGACTTGTAACCTCCCTTGTGAAATATTTCGGCCGCCTTTTCCGAATATTCCAGCGAAGACCTAAAATCATTCCGCTTCAGCGCAATCTTGCTGAATCCCTCATATGCACGACCTATATTGTATAGATCGTTGGCCTCCTCGCTCGCCTTTTCGAGTTCCATATAATACTTCTCGGCCTGGTTCAGATTGATCAGGCTGAAGTAAAGGGTTGCAATGTTTCCAAGTAGCGACCGGATCCGGTCCTTGTTATTGTACCTCTCGAATATGGGGAGTGCCTTCAGGTAATAGGTCAGTGCCTCTTTGTAATCACCCGACACATTGTGCAGGTTACCGATGGCACTGTAAACAGCAGCCTCCAGCTGCTCATCATTGAGGTGGACCGCTTTCTCGAGCGACCGGTTCAGGTATGCCAGGGCCGTATCCATCTGGCTGTTCATGTAGTAGGCCACACCCAGATTCCGGTAAAGTCTTGCCTCCATGAGCGGATTCTTGTCCGATTTTGCCCGCTCGATACCCAACAGGGCATACTGTCTTGATTTTCCGAAATCGTGGTCGAGATAACCCCAACTCAAATCATCGCATACCGTCAGGTACTCCTCCGACGAGAGGCTGTTTCCACTCAACAGGTTCTCTAGGCTATCCAGACTCTGGGCTGTTCCGCAGAGAGATCGCATGAACAACCCGAGAAACAGGACGATCAAGCCTCTACTCCTAATGAAAGTCCCCATTTTACTTAACGTTATAATTATTAATATCACAGCGTTGCCCCGGCAAACCAGGATGGTCATTTCAGGACAAAGTTAAATTCATCCACAGCATTAAAAAACTCCCTTTTGGGTCTATTTTCACCCTTTTTCAACCCCTAATTTTGTATTCGATGAACCGGAAATAAAGATCTACTGGAAAAACAGTCAATGAACAAACAAAATTAAAATCAGTGTTTTATGGAAATCATAAGCAAAGTAAAAAACATTTTGTTGAATCCCAAAACAGAATGGGAAGTAATATCGGAGAAAAACGACACACACTCAAAAGTATTGGTCTCCTACCTGATCCCCCTGGCACTTATCCCGGCCATTGCGGGATTCATTGGATTCGGACTCTTCAGATTCAACCTGATGGGTCTTCACTCGAGTTTTATCGGATTGGGCATCCGGCACGCGGTAACATCGCTCGTCTCCACATTGGGCGGAGCTTACCTATCGGCCTGGATCATCGCTAACCTTGCCGATAAATTTGGTTCTACGAACAATTTCGACAGGTCATTCTCACTGGTAGCCTATTCCTACACGCCAATGTGCGTGGCCGGGATACTCCTGCTGCTACCCAACCTGTCGGTTGTTGCGGCATTGTGCGGACTTTACGGTCTATACCTGCTTTATCTGGGCCTTGCACCCATGATGAGTACGCCGGAAGAGAAAAAGAGCACCTATTTCATCGTGAGCCTGCTCTGTGTGATAGTGGTCTCGGCCATCCTCTCCACAGTCATGGGCGCATTGATCCTTTCAACTTCAGGACTCATTTTTTAATTAAACGTAGTGAGATGAAAAAGATCATTATCCTTTTAAGTTTTTGCCTGCTGTTCATTGCCGGGGCAGATGCGCAAAGTTGGCTGAACAAGCTGGGCAACGCGGCAAAAGAGGCTGCAAAGAATACAGTAGAGCGACGTGTGGAACAGAAAGCGGAAGAGGTGACCGAAAAAACGCTGAATAAAGCCGAGGAGTCAGTGACAAGAAGAGAGGTAACAGAGGAAGAGGCTGACATGGAGGAGGAAGCGAGCCGGGAGGAGACGACCGGGAAGGCAAGGCAGACAGCCTCGCAAAAGCTGGTCAGCACCAGCCAGTACGACTTCGTCCCGGGCGACAAGATCCTCTATTTCGAGGATTTCTCGCAGGACGCCATTGGTGATTTTCCGGCACTGTGGACGACAGACGGCAGTGGTGAAGTGAAGACGGTCAATATCGCTCCGGGAAAGTGGTTTCACTTGAACGGGGATAATGCCTGCTACTGTTACACCCGTCAGATCGATTTTCCCGACAATTTCATCGTGGAGTTCGACATCATTCCCGATGAGGAGTTTGGTCATGGAATCCAGTTCACGCTCTACCAGGATGAAGAGGGAAAACCGAAGGAGATGAACGATGGTCTATTTCCCGGTGTGGCGGGACTACACATCGTTGCCAGTCACGACCGGTGGGAGACGAATGGCTACAAGGATTCGGAGGATTGGATTACAGGCAGTGCAACCCGGAATCCGGTGATCCGCGAGCAGGAGAACCATGTAATCATCTGGATACAGAAACGGCGGGTACGTATCTATCACCAGAATGCAAAGGTACTGGACATGCCGACCAATATCTATCCCGACGTGAAGTTCAACCGTATCCGCTTCTCGGGATGGGACCGCCACAGCGCCCCTCTCGTGTCGAATATCAAGATCACCACGGCGTCGCCCGACACCCGCAGCAAGCTGATCACCGAAGGGAGACTGATTACCTACGGCATCACATTCGATGTGAACAAGGCCGAGGTGAAAGCCGAATCGTTCGGCACCCTGAAAAACATTGCCGAAGTACTGAAGGAGAATGAATCGGTAAGGGTAAAGATTGTGGGTCATACCGACAGTGATGGCGATGATGCCAAAAATCTGGAACTCTCTCAACGTCGTGCAGAATCGGTAAAGAATGAACTGGTAACCCGGTTCGGTATCGATGCATCTCGCATGGAGACCGATGGAGCGGGTGAAACCTCTCCCGTGGCACCTAATGATACTCCGGTCAACAAAGCGTTGAATCGCAGGGTAGAGTTTGTGAAACTGTAAAAAAAATCATCATGAGAAGATTTGTGATATTGACTCTCTGTCAGCTGATCCTCTCCTGTACGTTTGCAACGAATCTCCTGGATACAATCAGGGCTGTTGTCCCGGACGATTCCAAGCTGCCTCATCAGGATCTGAACACCCTGGAGGATCAGTTGAGCCAAGCCCAAATGGTGCAGCAGATGCTTGGCGGTGTTCGAGATGCAGTTAATCTGATTGAACAGCATAAGTTAGGGGATGGATCGGTTTTGGTATTCGAAGTGCCGTCGGAGTTACTGAATATTCTACCGGAAGGGTGTCGCACGGTAGGCAGGGCGAGCTGCATTCTCTATCCCCTTTTTGCCTCTATCAATTTTGATACGTTGACCGGTAGAAATGACGGCAAGGGGTACAACTTTACCGTCTCGCTCAATATCTATAATTCGGAAAGCGGCGACGAAGAGGTTAAAGCCCGGACAGAAATGGAGAGCATGGTATTGTCCATGAAGCTCGAAAAGATAAAAAAAAGGATCCATCCAAATCATGACGGGAAGCTGTCGGATATCAGGATCCGGGAGTGGGGTGCCGGCGGAAGCTACAGGTATACTGCGGAATGGGACGGAAAAGAGATGGTGCGTTACTCCAGCTACTACACGGGACGGGTGGAGGATATCTTCTTCACCCTGGAGGCGGAGGGCGATGACATTGCGGTTCCGCAGATGGTAGTCGAGAAGCTGATCTCGCTTGCCAGAGAAAGCATGAAATATAAATCACTGAAAAGTAGAATTGTAAAAGAGTGACAATCATGAAAAAGGTAATATCCATTTTATTGTTGGCCCTGCTTCTGGGCGGCTGCTCAGGAGAGAAGAGGGGGCAAGATACCGGAGAAGAAAAGTTATCGGTAAAAGAGCTGCAAGCGGATGCTGGCAAGAGAAGATACCCCATCGAGCAGGGAATCATACGCTCCACTTCCAAGGCAATGGGCATGAAGATGGAGATCGTCACCTATTTCGATAAGTGGGGCGAGTGGGAGGCAATCGAGACAACAGTACCGATGGAGGTGATGGGAGAGGATTACTCCTCCCACACGCTGGAGATCATCAAAGGGGACGATCACTGGAAAATCGACCTGGACAAGAAGAGCGGTGAACATTATAAGCAGACCCGGGCAATCAATCCGCTGGGGGTGGATGTCGAGAGCTTGACAGACGAGTTGCTGGGAAAGATGAAGATGGAAGATCTCGGAGAGGTGGAATTTCTGGGCTATAAATGCCGCAAGATGCGCATAAGGAGCGATAAGGGAACGGAAGTGGAATATGTGATGTGGGGCAACGTGATGATGAAGATGGAGGGTGAGACGATGGGCATAGCCACCTCTTCGGAAGTTATATCGGTGGAAGAGGTGGCACCTCCGCAAGAGAAATTTGAAATACCGAGCGATATTGTCATTACTGAATCGGAATAATCTCCTGCCTCTCCCGGGAGCCGCAACTCCCGGGAGCGACCGGCGGAAGCAAAATGGATGACCTTGGATCCACCGTTCTGGAGACGGAAACAGTCTGTTTTTCGCACTGTAACGAGATGATTCGGAGGCCTAAGTTCAACTTAGAAGTGCAACATCCACGTGTTGTTTTTTGAAATGATTCTTCACAACAATCATGAAAAACACCGCGGGGGTTTGCCTAACGGCCGGGGGCGCGCAAGCCCCCGAAGAGAGTCGGACAGCAACATAAAAGAAAAAGGAGACCGAAGTCTCCCTAAAATTAACTATTATGTTGCTTATGAAAAAATACAAACAGTTAACT
>Ga0209075_1002806_pt1 | contig 15021 bp, 16 predicted proteins | sample Stecom2011_FD_187523 | JGI IMG/M metagenome (GOLD analysis project Ga0209075, IMG submission 187523) | Agricultural soil microbial communities from Utah to study Nitrogen management - Steer compost 2011 (SPAdes) (version 2) | ecosystem: Environmental > Terrestrial > Soil > Agricultural land... | reverse complement strand
TTTCCCCCCCCCCCCCGATCCCCCCCCCCCCCCGCTCCCCGTAGGGACTGGGGGCCGGCTTGGTTGACCAATACCCGAGCTAGCGCCGGGTCGGAAAACCAAAGGTCCGGGCTACCTCGCCGCAGGACTTTTGGTGGATTAAGTGCAGAGCTTCGCTAGCCGTCGCTCCGCGAATAAAACGGCGAAGCGTCTCTGAAAGAGCTATAAAGAGGACAGGAGCCGCTAAAAAAAAAGATGGGCGGAGCACGCGCCCGCGGAGCGACGGCGGAGCACGTGCAGCTAACAACCTGTCCCCGAGGGGGGGAGGAGGCTACGCCGCGGCAGCCCGCAGGAAAGTCGGCAATCGCCCGACTTTCCTGCGGCTGCCGCGGCGTAGCGATAAAAAAACTCGCGTCGCTTCGCGAACAGCCGCGGCATTCTTCGCGAGACGCCGCGGCATTCTTCGCGATAAAACCGTCCAGCCAGACCGACCGAGCTTCGCTGCGGTAGGACGCGCGAAGCACGGGGAAAGAAATACAAAAGCTTCTGTCCCGTCCTATCCCGCCTGTCTTTTGCTAGGCGGGCACCCCGAAATTAGGATAAAAACGACTGGTCGGCGTTATTGAAAGGGCTGGCGACCATCTGCTGGTTTGCCGCGGAGCACAGAAGCGCTCTGCACGCGAGGAAAGACTAAAAAAGCCGGGACCGGGGGGGAAGGGTGCCTGGCTCTGGCTAGGAGGTGCAAAAAGCGGATACATTACTAAATTATGACCGTAGTACCATGCCAGGAGCCTTATTCCGCCGACTGGTCGGCGGAATAAGGCTCCTGGTCAGTAGTACAGCCAAGAAGGTGTGGTATAAATACACCATATACTAGCCCAGTGAAAGAATTGCACTTTCTTCTACCGATTACAAAACGGTTGTATTGCTAATTATACTAACCAGGCTGGCTAGCGGACCCTGACTCAAAGGGCCGACCGTAGGTACTCTGCACCACTTAAATTTATAACAGCCAAGCGCTCCCGCGCATCTAGCTTTTTTTTAGCTCAGCTCAGCTCAGCTCTTACAGAGACAGAGACAGAGACAGAGACAGAGACAGAGACGCGGAGCGACGGCGAGTGCTCTAGCTACGCCGGAGAAAATGAAGGGCCCCTGGCACCCCATTTTCTACCCCGCTTGTATTTACGGGGGGTCCTCTCTTACAAAGGGCGGGGTCGTAATAATTTTTTATATTTTATAAAAAATATATAGGGAGCCTGGGGCGGTGTTTACTGCACGCGCCCGCGTAGCTAGAGCCTGAGCCGCTAAAAAAAAAAAAAGCGGGAACCCTCGAAAACGAGTGCTTCTGTCCCTAAAGGGCGCCCCCCCCCCTTTCTTTTTTTTAAAGCTAGGGCGGTGTTTACTGCACGTGCAGCCAGACCTGCCCCCCCATGCGTATAATCGAAGCGACAAAATTTTGTATTTTGTATTTTCCGGGGGAGGGTTCCCCACCCTGGCCCCCTACTGGAAGCCAACCATGTTAGCAGTCCTAGCCTATTAATTTTTATTTTACGATAAGTATGCCTTCCTGTTTCCAACAAAATTAGTACTTTATGCCTAAAGAAATTACAATCCTTTCAGCTAAAGCCTATTAATTAATATACAAATATCATAGCTAGACGATTTAAAAATTAGAGCCCACGCCGCCTGTCCCGGACCTTTGGTTTTACTTTTTATCTTTATTTTTGTAAAGATAAAAATAAAGACAAAGGGTAAACGGGAAAGCCGCCCGTCTTTTTTTTAGTCTTACCTAAAAAGCTAGATGGCGGTGGAGCGATGCCTAAAATAAAGATCACAGCAGGGTGATAATATGTATATAAACCGTAGTAGTCTACTACGTGTTTTTAAGAGTATCCTAAGGTAAGTTTCGAGCTTCATATGCTTTCAGCTCTTATCTCGTACCAACATAGCTTTCCTGCCGTGCCTATGCTATAAATTTACTAAAGTGATTGTAACATCCCTATACTTATTCATATTGGTTTTACTCAACATGAATAAATAAATCATCAACCCCCTTATAAGGGATTAAATGTTAATATTGGGCACATAAACAGCAGGTAGACCAGAGGTTAATATACCCTACTCCTTTCGTACGAAGGGGCTATCCTTATTTTACTCTAATTCCCCCTAGAAGATAGAAACCATACTGTCTCACGACGTATTTATGATAATTCAAGCATTTTCATACTTGTCTAGACTATATCTTCAATTATAAATTTGTTCCTTCAAATGTGTTGTAAGCTTTCATTTAAAGTAGAGACTCTTTCACTTTTCCTGCTATATATATTTAATGGTTATGTTGTCAGATTCCTGTCGAATGTAATAAGACAGCGCTATGGCCTCATTAATATTTTCTTTATTCAATCTCCCGGAGCTTCCTAAAAGCTCAAGAATTTTATAGCTATAGTATATTTTATTATATTTCAGCATTGGTAATCTTAATCCAGAAGGGGCCAAATCGGCGGCTCCTTCCAGATAAGGGCCCCAGTCTGCGGGGTTTTTATTTGACATTTTGGGTAAAACTACTGATTTTAAATCAAGCTTAGATCCCGCTTTATAGATATTACACTGATCGCTGATCTTATACACACCCCCTCTGCCGCCAAAGTACGATTTTATTTCGTCTAATAGGGATAGATTGTGGACATCCTGAACAATCGTAAAACTAAACCCTATAGATGGATTAGAAGCGGACCCTTCTTTGCCGCTAGGCTTTACAAAATACGCCGACAAGCCTCCATCTCCGTCAATTATGATTGGTCCTTCGCTATTTTTTTTGCAGCATATCTTTTCCGTATTAGTCTAGAAACTTCTTCTTGCTGTAAGGGTTTCAAAACTTTTTGTAAAGAACTGGGATCTACGCTTATAGATCGGGCAGCTTCGCGAATAGAAGAGTAAACTGAAGTTTCATTTGTTAAAGTATCCAAAACTTCTACTCTATGCCCTTTTAACTTATTAAGTTCCAGTAAACGTTCTCTCGTTTTTTCTATCTGGTTTAAATTAAGGATTTTCATTCACCCCCCTTTCCGTAAGGAAGGGGGAAAAAACACTAGCTCGTTTTTTCTGTTCTTCACTTGAATTAATAATTTTTAAAGCTTCTAGATGATTAGCTCGATGTTCTGGGGTCCATAATTTAGATTTATGTTCTGGACTAAAAACTCGAGCTTTTAATTTAGCTAGAGTATCTTCAGAATGTTTGTAACCCAAAGAGGACCCTGCAGTTTTTAATACATTATAATCGGGTTTTAATAGTTCTAAATAATATTGTTCGCGTGAAATTGTTTCAGATGCTTCACAAAATTCCAGAATTTCTAATGAAAAGTTCGAGTAACCATACTTAAGTAGCGCTTTATATATTACCATCTCAGTTCTACTTAAAAAACCATAATTATAGTAACTTGTAAACCTTAGGCCCAAATTAACACTACTTCCTACATAACTCTTACCATTCACTAGGTTTGTTCACCTGTATACACCAGATTTACCTTTATTTTCTTTGATTACTAGGGGCTTATCTAAATCCGAATTTTCATATTTTTTTACGTTTTGGGCTAAGACCAAAGGCGGAGAAAAAGATGCTCCAGCTTTGGTAGAAATCGATCTCAAGGGAATATACACTTGGCCTTTATTGGGATTTTTTTTGTTAAGCGCGATACTACGAACAGGGGCAATCGGCGTATAATATTTCTCTCCGGATAAAGGCATGGTATTTGTATGTAATTTTTTTATTGTCTTACCTAATATAGCAGCGCATAACCGGCTAGAACAACCCCCCCCTTACCTGCTTTGGTCTGTAGCTTAGCGTAGCTACTAAGGGGTCTCGTCCCTGAAACCTGCTTGCGCAGGTCTGGAGTTGGGACTTGAATAATGTTCTTTAAATCTCCATAGTTCTTTATTTTTTGGCATATACTTCTCTCGAATATAATTCTGATCTTCTATGCCCACTTTTCTGAAATTACTGGTGTATGATTCAAACAATCCGTGCATAAAATCTAAAGTTAGCTCGTTCTGCTTAAAATTTTCAATGCTCTCTGTGAGTGCACTAATATCTACCCCCTCTGGTTGCACGTTATCTATTACATACTTCTGTTCCCCAGGTGTCAATAGTCTAACTTTATTCCCCAGTTTACCTAAAGGATTCATGTGACTAGCTAGTACTATTAAACTGAGTAAAACTTTCTTATTATTTCAGTGCGCCCTTGTCGACATCACCTCCACTAGTCCTTCGCAATTCTTTTTACCGTGTACCTCTTCTTTATAAGACCCGGTACTCCCTTTTCTTCTAGGCTTTTTATAGCATTATGAATTGTCTGAGCTGCACATCCAATTTCCTTGGCTGCGGCTCTGACAGAACTGTAAACAGTAGTTTCATTATTTTCAGCTTCTTCCCCTTTTTATCTTTATTTTTATAAAGATAAAAATAAAGAGAAGGGGGTGTATTGCCGCGTAAAACAAAATTTCAACTTTAAATGAACGCTTTTCTTGGAGTTTTCTTAAATGTTCTTTATGTTCGGGGCTAGAAGTATAAATTTTTAACTGTTCTAAACGCTTAGCCTGCAGTTCTGGGTTGGAATTAAGAATTTTCAATCTTTCAATTTTTAGTAGTGTCTGTTCTGGACTGTTATTTATTTTCACAAGCTCTTTTAAATGTTCTATATGTGCTTCGCTTGCATGAAGCTTTTTTAAATGTTCTGAACGCTTAGCTTTTCGCTCATCGGTTCAAATTTTAGCTATAGTCTCCTCTGAATGTTTTGAATTAAGGCGTGAACCTGCAGTTTTTAATATATTGTATTCGGGTTCACAAAGATCAAGATAATATTGTTCGCGTGAAATTGCTTCAGACTTCTCACAATACTCTAGAATTTCTAATGAAAAGTTTGAGTACCCATTTTTTACAAGGGATCTATAAATCTGGCTATTAGCCCTTTGCATTTCAGATTCTAATCAACCAATACTAAAATAGCATCTAAATCTTTTGTTAAGATTTACACTACTTCCAATATAATTCTTTCCGTTTATTAAATTTAGCGGCTCCGCCGACAGCGATAAATCCCACATTTATCTTTATTTTCAGAAATTGTTCCGAGCTTATTCAATACGTCTTTTCCCCCCCCCCCTGCCTTTCTACCCCCCATCCCTTGGGGGGAGGGGGGGGGGAAACAACAAATCCGGAAGGGGGGGGGGGGTAGGAGGGGTGCAGCATTTGGATATATTTTGTCCCCTCCGTCTTTATTTTTATCTTTACAAAAATAAAGATAAAAAGGGGTAGGAACAACTGCCTTACCTGCTTTGGTATGTAGCTTAGCATAGCTACTAAAACACCTTGTCCCTAAAACTGCTTGCGCAGGTCTAGGGTTAAGACTTAGATAGTGTTCTTTGAACTTCCAAATTTCTATCCCTTTAGGTAAGAAACTATCTCTAATAAAATTTTGATCTTCTATGCTTACTTTTCTTAAATTATTGGTGTTTGATTCGAATAAACCGTGAACGAAATCTAAAGTTAAAGGATTTTGTTTAAAATTAGCAATGCTTTCTGTTAACTTACTAATATCCACCCCTTCAGGTTGAATATTATTTTTAACATGATGTATCTGGTTGGGTCTTAAATGTCTTATTCTATTTCCTAACTTATCACTTGGGTTGATTTGACCAGCTATTACTGCAAAACTTAAAACATTTTGATCCTTTAAGAATGTCTTTGGAGTAAGAGTTTCCACAATATACTTAAAGTGTAAAAAACTCAATAATTTCCCGCTTCTTAGTTGATGTCTCATGAAAAACGGGATAATCACATTCAATAAATCCTTTTGGTTAGTCACCTGATATCTTATTGTTTTATCGCTTTTACCTAAATATCAATGACCTATGCCCCCGAATCTTTTTTGTATTTCCAATATCAGATCTTTATACTTTTGATTTTGCACAATTGTAAAGACCAACGAGATATTAAAATATTCTTTTTCGCCCCTAGTTTTTCTAGTCAACGTGGCTGAGAATGAACCATCCGCTTGTACAAATCCAGCAACGTAGTCGCCACTTAATTCTCTTTTGGCTAGGCTGTGCAAAGGTTTGGATATTGGCCTGTTTAGCGAGCTTTCCCCCCGAATATTCGAGAATAACGCGTTAGTATGTAGCCCTCTTTTTTGTTGTGCGGAGCACAGGTGAATTAATGTAGAAGTAGTTTTATTCTTTTGTTGTGCGGAGCACAGCAACTGGCGGAGCCCTGGGTTAATAGCTTCTTCAAAAGTTTCTGATTCTTCAATGATTCTTCCCCTGTTTATCCCAGCTTTAATTTGACGAATATTTTCCAACCCTTCTCTGGTTAAATGTTTCTTATCTTTGACGAGAAGAGCAACTCTACATCAATCTTGAAAATCTTTAGATTTAACTCCTACGATAGGATATTGGCGGAAAAAAGGGATAATTATGTTTATTAAATCAGAGATTTTTTCACTTCCAACTCTTCCCTCCCTTCATGCAAGACCCGTACGGGTCTTGCATGAAGGGAAGAGGGGGTGAATAAAAGTGAAAACAGCTTCTTTATAGTGACGTATATTACCACATTTAAAAAATTCTATTAAACTTTTAATTAAGAATTCATCTCTTGAATGTTGTGCAAGTTGAAACACTAATGCTACGTTATAACCTGTATTCACTGTTGGAGATTCTTTAATATTAATATAAAAACTTCCTTCACCGCTTGTAAAACCGGCTAATCAATGAGCATCAGGGATTATGCGACTTTGAACCGAAGGTCTTAGAACAGGGACAACACCAGGAAAAGCTTCTTTTAAAGCTACCGAATTACCCAAATTCATTGACGCTTTAATAGCTATAATTTTACGTAATCCCTCTTCTTTTACATGTTCTTTATTTATAATAAGATAAAATGCTTGCTTGAATAGTTCGTAATCCGCAAATTTTTTAGTTATTAAAGGGTACTTGTCAAAATGATTTATTATAACTGCTAAATCCTTAACTGAACTAACTCTAAATTGACATGCTTCTGGCCCCTGTTTAGTAATTCCTCCAACTTTAAGGTAATTTTTAATTCATTCTAAGATTTCTTTATCTTTAGAGTGTAGACTAATAATAAAAGTTAGTTTTACACGCCAACCAAATTTGAATGTACTATCTTTAAAAATAGAAATATTAAAGCATCCCTCAGCATCTGTGAAACCAGTTATAAATTGGGGAATATCTCTGATTAAATCCGGGTTTTGGCTTATTTTGGGGGCTCCCGTAGGGCCAGAAGAAAATAATCTTTTGGATTCTTGCATATTTATTTGCATCATCGGGCTAGAAATACCTTTAACCTGGTTAAAGCTAATTGGGCGGCGTAGCGCCGGTCGAAAAGTTAATCTGCTCGCGTCTAATTTCCAAAGCTGCACCTGTGAAGTTAAATTGTTATTGTTCATTGTTGTTGTAACGGTTGTTTTGATATATAAGACACTGGAAAAATAACCGCAATTGCAGGTAACTTAGATATTCCTTACCCTAATCGGTTGTCCAGTAGGGTAAGTATTATAAACTTCCATTGAAATAAGTCACATCAACGGGCCTTCGGACTAATGTTCCACAGACTTATCTTTCTCAGTGCCCTCTTGCAGGTTCTTCAAAAGATGGCTTACTAAAGCCGACTTTCTGAGGGTATTAGGAAGAATGATGATACTATCCAGTCTGCTAGACGAATTTGAAGCACATTTGCATATCTCGATCAAACATGCGATCCAGATAAGCTTCTAAACTTGAATGGACCCGTCGAATTAAGTTCGGTTGGTATCCTCATATCTGCAAGAGGGGTATATTTCCAAGGTCTATTACCTCTAGGTAGTTACTAAAATATCTCAATGGAGTACACATAAGGAGGCGTTAACACCTTACTTATACTGGAGTCTTGAAACCCGCCATCTGAGTTCTACTCTAGCCCACCTAGAAGCCAGTTTCCGTCCCCGAAGGGTTGTAATGCGCAAAAAAAAAAGAAGGCTAACCTTCTTGAAAATATATAGAGTCGGTAAAGAGAGCCTTTCGGCTCCTTGGCCTACTACCCTCCCCTACCCCCGTAAGCGCTGCGCCCGTGGGTTTTTATCTTTATTTAGTCTTATACTAAAATAAAGAGGGAGAGGACAAAGGCTAAAATTTCTAATTTATAATGCTGACGGTGTTACCCATAGTTTTCTCGTACTATAGGTCCAACTTTATGTTGAGTCGTTACGGGGAGCCTTTAAGCAGATTGGTTTATCTACTCGGCTTTCCCACGGTATTAGCATAGCCAACCCGCCCCCAAGCTTGGGGCGAGGTTGACCTTAGCCTTCACCGTTTTCTGTCAGTTTTCATTAGCATCCGACACACACGCCCGCCTTCATTCAAGACCAGTACTGGTCTTGCATTTAGGTAGCTTGGGGATGTGCATGCATCGAATACCTCCCTTATTTTAAGGGAACTCCCTCGCGGAAGAAGGGGCTAAACACTTTTTAACCCAGCTCGTGTAGCTTATTAAACGACGAACAGCCGTACCCTTCATGATTCCTGCGTTCATGTGGATAAGCTAAGCCGACCAATTAAAGATCTTCTGCCCTTTTCTACAATTTATATACATAATTTTTAGCTTTAGCTGCCCGAAGGCTGCTTTAGCTTTAACCTCCCAGAAAGGTTGAATAGCCGAGGGTCGGACCCTGTTAGACTACTTTAATCTCGTATCTATTCTTATACGGAGATTTATTTTTAGATCTTAGATTTGCTCTTATAGAATCTTTAGGAAATCCCATAGATCTTTCTGCTTTAGCAATTGAACTATAAATGGTCTCTATACCTGTATTTAAGTCAAGTACTGAGATATCTTTACGATACGGTTGCGCTGTCGACAGATTAGATTTATGTTCTTCAGTAAACTTTTTCCCTAGCTGAGCTGCACGTAATTTTTCTATTGTCAAGTCAGAAAGTGTTCTTCCTAACTTAGCTTCTGCCATTCTTTCTCTCGACTCCTCTGAATGAGTTTGACCAAAAAAAGAATTAGCTTCAGCAAGATTTGTTCCCTTCTTAGTAATACTGATTTTATCCTTTGCTTCCAATGAATGCAATTTACCCAGAGTAGAACCAGCTGTAGTACAGATGTTATACTCAGGTTTCAAAGTATCTAAATAGTATTGTTCTCTTTGAATAAGATTGTCTACACTACAATATTCCAATATCGATAAACTAAAAGAAGAATACCCTCATTTTAGTAAAGCTCTATTTATGTGCATATTAGTTACTCTAACTAAATGATTAATATTATAGTAAGCTTTTAAACGAATACTTAAATTTTTCGCACTACCTACGTATATTTTCCCACTGTCTAAATTTCTCCACATATAAATCCCAGACTTTCCTCTATTTTCAAGAAGAATTGCTAATTTTTGTGTATCAGGACTGTCTCAAACTTTTTTGTTGGGAGGAACTGCGGCAAGAGGGGCAAGTATCATATTTGTGTTTTTATTTGTATTTTTCATATTTTAATTCTATTAATCATCGAAGTACCTGGTCATCAATAGTCTGATAGTTCATCAATTCTAGTGGGTCCCATCACCTTATTAGCTATCAATGAGGTCTTGTTTCAGACAGAGGGTATTAAGCATTCTCCGTGTATATCCTTATTCTTCCCTTTACAGAAAGTGGTCTTATTTACGGTCTTTTTACGCAAAGCTTAGGGTCTATGGCTGAGATGAATTACAGGGTAAGTAGCCTTCTTCTGCACATGTCTGGCAGGAGGCATTGATACTATCTCACCTCTGACTACTTTGGTTTGCTCGCAAACTTTTCCCCAACTACTACTAGGCATCTCGGATAGGCGTCTCTACCCACCACTTCAAACTATCTTTGTGGGCTCCCCTTCATTTTGATTTGGAATCAATTTCAAATACTTAATAACTTATCTGCTAGCCTCTAAACTTCTTGATACACTTATAAAGCTACATGAACACTGATAAAGAGAGAGCTAACTATAGAGGCATTGTTCGGTCTATTTAACAGGGACAGCAGCAAGTGAGGTATGTATATATATTTTCAAAGGAGGGCACTAGGCGATCCTTTCCAATTTAAGTCCTTCTTTCCATGGTATTACCACTTTTTAAGAACACCACTAAGAATATTAGTGGTCATGACTTTCATCAAGGGTTAGACTATATCTTAAGCGCATCGCAATTCGCGAAGCGCCAATTCACATTTAGTCGTTGAACTGCACACCACAAATGCCCAGATGTTGGGAATTAATGGTGCTTGGCTGCGGATAATCCATTATACTTTCATATATCAATTTCGATTTTACCATACCACGAGTCATTACCTGTGCCACATAATCTATTACTAGCTATGCTTGGTTGAAATTGCTTTAGGATTTTCCCGCAATTTGAGAATTTTGCCTGACATTAGTCAGACTAGCCCCGGGTTCACCGAAACTATTCTCGACCTCATAAAAAAGGGAACCTAACTCCCTTCCGGATCGAGGTGCCAAACTGCGCACCCAATTTGTACTCTCTGGCGCAATTAGCCTGTTATCCCTAGCGTAGCTTTTTCATTAATCCAAGACCTTTCCTTTCTGCATCTTGTGATCATATGCCCCGCTTACGCGACTGATAGACGTGTAGGTCATACAGTAAAGCAAGATTAAGCCATTAAACTTGACAAGTAAAAATAAAAATCACTTAAAATTATATAGTCACCTACTATAATATTTAAGCAACTGAAAATGTATTACGATGTCTTCCGGAGTATTTTAGTCGGCAGAGCCGCGATACTCCGGAAGATAAAAACCTCCGGATAAAAGGAGGTGTGTTAATACACTTGATTACATCTATTTTCCATATAGTTAAAATCCTACTTGGTTTGATTTATTAAACTCTAACTTAATAGATAAGTACTTGGTTAAATTCATATTTTTATAGCAAAACAGGAGACTCCTGTCCGTAATATAAAAACATATGAATATTTAAAATAAGATAGAGCAGTGGCCTTTTATTCAATTAGTCTTTCCCTTGAGAAAATGGAGGGCCCCTACCCCCCATTTTCTACCCCGACCCCGAAGGGGTGTTTACCCCCCCCCCCCAGTAGGGGGGAGGGGCCTTACCCGTAGGGTCTGGAAAGGGACAGGAGCCGCTAAAAAAACTCCGAGCCAGCCTATCTTAAACAGAATTAAAATAAAATATTTTTTTATTTCAGGTCCCCTAGCTAGTTATTATACTGACTAAGGGCTTGAAAGATGTAATTTTACATAAAAAATGTTGGATATACCCAGTTACTCTTTATGGGATCTGTGCCCCGCATAAACTACCACCTAGCCATTTTTCTAGTACTCATTGAATCGTCCTACCTAGCGAAGCTCGGTCTGGCGCACTTCAATGATAGTAAAAGTCGCTCTAATTTCACGGAGTGATTTCGAGGGGGAACTGTGTCGCTCCCAGCTATACGATAGACTAACAAAAGGAGTTTCAATTTTATCTTACCGATTACCTTATACACTAAAACTTGTCCGATCGTATGCAATAACTAGCAATAGTAAAGCTGCATAGGGTCTTCTCGTCTAACTAGAGGTAAACAGTATCTGCACTGCTATTCCAATTTCACTGAGCCAATCATAGAGACAGCTGTTGTATCGTTCAATCATTCCGTTTCACAATTTCACCGTAGATAGAATTCTATCTTTAGGTTAGGTTACTGTGATATCTTTAATCTTAAGTTACTTTAATTTCTCCTAAGAACCACTCTCATGGCGACTAGAGCACACCTTACATCTCTATTTCACGCAAGACCGGTCTTGCATGAAATTCAAAATGAAGAAGCATCCGCTCGTTGCTCTTTTACAGACAGGGTGTATGCATACCCCCCGTCTGACTTAGATCCGCGATAATCCATTTTTCTTTCGTCTATCCCTTTTGATATTACCATACCCCGAGTGATTAGCTGGGCCAGTTATACCAATGACAGTATACTTTGGTTAAAAGGGCTTTAGGATGTCTCCGGAGTTTGCCTCTTTATCGCACAGAAGATCGGGTTTCCTAGACCCAATCTTTCTATTATCGGCTTACGCCTTTTCATTACATTGTATTCTACCCCTACGGGTATTAAAGTTTACATAATTATACTTATTTTGTATTCGCCCTTAAAAAGTATACCCTTTTCGGCATAAGTTTTAAGAGTTGATCCTGTTGTATTATACTTAGGACCAATGGATAAAGCTGCTTTCCTAAATGAAGAAAAGATCTCAGTTTTATCCGTATGAACATGAGTAACACTAACCTGCACACCAGCATCTTTAATAGCTGTCACTTCCCCCTCACTTACTCATTGGCATATATATCCTTGATAAGGTTTCCCTGAATTTATATGTCTGTACAAAGTTGTTTTATTCGAAGGAGCTATAGTACTAAGATATGTTGTACAGGAACTAATACTATCAAACAACTGAGTGTCATTGCTATCGATAGCTTTTATACATACTTGTCTGCCTTTAGCCTTTTGTATTTCAAGTCTGTCGTTATCTAACATAACACTTACATCTGTCTCCGACATATTAGTTTCTCTCGCCTCTACACATGGTTTATCCGTAAAGACATATTTATCTAAATAAGACGCACCAGTCTTTAAGCTTTTACTGAATATAGAATGATGGATTCTTAACTTAAATATAAAATCCTCTTGTACATCAGAAGAATATACTAATTCCTTAAAGTCCTTAGTGTACATGTATAGAGATTTAGCTCTAGCCCCTGAAAAATCAGTAACTACTGTTAGTGTGTTAAGATTAAACTCAGGATGTAGCAAAAAATATTGCTCCAAACTTAGTTCTTGATTTACTTCATATGATTCTATTAAAGGTATTACTTCTAATTTAAAAGCACTAACACCCTCACTTTTTAGTAAAGGTATAAATTTCCCAGTGGTTTTATGTGTACCATTGAAATAACCTATAAGCCTACGAGCTAATGCAGAAGATGATCCTACATATTTATCGCCAGTCGACAAATGCGTTCAGATATAAACACCTGGTACTTGAATTTTCCCTCTAACTGTTCCTATATTTTGTAAAAAGTAATCTGATCTTGTTGTGCCTGAGTCTAGATTTGAGAACTTTAACCTAGTTCTGTTTAGTATTTCGTCTAATTTAGATTGAGTAATCGCAATATTAGCAAAAGCTAATACTTTATTTACTTCAACCACCGTTATTCGTTTACCTTTATTAATATATCCGTTAGCCAAGCGATGTGCTGACAAGAGCGGACCTCTTCTTCCTAAAACCTCTGCTCAATCTGTAATTTTATTGTTCATCATGTTTGTAACGTCTTTCTTTATGTATATTAGAAGCCACTGAAAGTATCCGCTATATGGGGTAAATCCTAAGTTCCTGATATTAAGATTAGAGTCGGAGTATCTCCTGAGGACTCGAACCTCAGCTACATACCATAGAAATACTCTGCTCTATGTTAAAGAGATGTCTAATCAGAAGGGATTTTCTTCCTTCCTATAGCGTCAATGAATAGAGCCAAATCACACCTTATGGATTAGTGTGGTTGGTAGTAATATTCACTCAAGCCCGAACTTGGGACCCAGGCTCCTCTTTAAGATAGGACTGATCTCCTAATATCATTCTCCTTATTCATATCCCATATGGGGAATAAATTCCAGGGACTACAACCTCAGAATAGTTACTAAGACAATCCGCAGGACCACCAAGAAAGAGGTGTTAGCACTTTCTCCATGGCTGGCTCTTGATAGCCGCCTTCTGGATCTGTCTTAGCCTATAAGGAGGCCAGTATTCCTTTATTCCATGCCAGATCAGTACTGATCTTGCATGAAATTAATAATTTTTAGCAGCAAAGCCGACCAATAGTGGAGCCCCCAAACTCCTTGTTTATGCAAGACCGCATTTAACGGCCAGGGTATTCCGCTACCTTAGGACCCTCATAGGTAAGGCCGCCATTAATCGGGGTTTCCTTCAAAGCCTAGTTTATGTAAGTCAACTAAGAAAATCCGTTAACCAGCCGACATCGGGCAGAGATCACACTCAATACTTCGATTTTTATCTTAATGCAAAGTGCTTTGTTTTAATTAAACAGTCGTACAACACGATTCTATGCTTCCTTTTCTTTACCCGATATTAATCGGGAGGAACGGCACTCCTTCTCCCTAAGTTACGGTAGTTAATTTGCCGAGTTCCTTAATGATTGTTCACTCTTAACGCCTTCGTATTCTCTACTAGCTCACCTGAGATGGATTAATAGGTACGGTTTTTGTACAATGGACGCATAAAACAGCCGTCCTTTCCCGTCCCTGTAAGGGCTGGGACTGGCGGCCACCCCCTTTCACTTTTTTATATTAATGATTTCATCATTAATATAAAAAAAAGAAGGGATAGCCCATCGTACTCGTTTATAGTTTTTCCAGAACTTTTTTCACTTATCTCCTACAAGGCGGATAAGCCGAATAGAAGATATAAAAGTTGTTACTTCATAAACAAGATTTTCTCATCGCTTAATCCTTTAGGTAAATAAACTTAGAGGCCGTTACTTGATTACTCAAATCCATGAGCTTAAGGCGAGGATTCTCTGATCCTTTAACGTTACTCATGCCAGCATTCTCACTAGGATTGTATACTTTTTTCTTAAAAAGAAAAAATCTCCTACATATCCTACGTTCCGCTACCCTATAAACATAATAGAAAAATCTTTATATCCATAGACAAGGTTTCGGTATATTATTTTAGATCCGTTAAATTTTAAATGCCTTTTTCAAAGTATATTATATATCCTGTACCCTAACGAGCGCAGCTAGCTTAAACCGCCGCTTCGCCGTAAGGCAGAGGTCATATAATATATAAACCAGTGCTCTGTTACGAGGTCTTCAAAAAATGGCCGCTTCTAAGCCTATTTCCTGGTCGAATTAGACTAAAGACTACCTTTATTTCACTTAATAATAATTTTGGAACCTTATTATTACACTTGTTCTGGGCTGTTTCCCTTTTGACATACA
>Ga0209075_1002805_pt1 | contig 15023 bp, 13 predicted proteins | sample Stecom2011_FD_187523 | JGI IMG/M metagenome (GOLD analysis project Ga0209075, IMG submission 187523) | Agricultural soil microbial communities from Utah to study Nitrogen management - Steer compost 2011 (SPAdes) (version 2) | ecosystem: Environmental > Terrestrial > Soil > Agricultural land... | reverse complement strand
AAAAACGACTGTTGTACGTTACATTTCTGGCACTACACCTTCAGCAAAGGTTCGTGGTTTTAGCACATCTGGCTTTAAAAAAGGTTTTTCGCCAGTATTGTCATGCTGACCTAATAGTTTACCGTTGATTTCGGTGCCGTACAGTGTTGCTTTGTGGAAGTTTAAATACTTCTCGCGCGTTTCTTTTGCATCACCTGTATAACGTGGATCTTGCGGGCGTTCTTGTGCGTTAATGAAATACGCGACATCCCACGCTTCTTTGTCGGTTAAACGACCCGGCTGACCAAGTGGCATGTTGTTCTTAATAAATGACGCAGCGGTAAAAACACGCGCCATACCAGCGCCCCAGTTATAAGAGCCATCGCCCCATAAGGGTGGGAACACCACCTCACCATGCACCCGTTTACCTTCACCATTTGGGCCGTGACAAACGGCACAGTTCAGGGCATACACCACAGCACCTTGGTTATAACTTACATCAGCTGGCATTGCTGTACCCAATGAACTAAACCCACGCCCACCAATGTTGCGGTCATAGAGCTTGGCGCCTTTCGCCATATACTGATGGTAGGCTACCAACGCCAACATGGTGTCACTACCGTACTCTGGCGGTGTACCATTCATCGAATAGGAAAAGCAACCAGCAATGCGCTCCTCAAGCGAATTTACATGGCCGTTTTTACCTCGATAATCAGGTAATGTGGTCGCTGCCGGCCATACGGGGCCTGACCAAGCCATTCGCCCTTCTCCCATGTGACACGATTTACAGTTCATATCGTTAAACACATTTTTACCGCGCAATTGCTGGGTGTTCATGAATAAGTCACGCCCTTTCAAAATCACTTTACGCAGTTCAGGATGGAGATCTTTGTCATTTTGAATGTCTGCTAAAGTTGGCGCTTGATGCACATACTGCCCAGGCTTAATTGAAGGTAGTTTCACCTGTCCTACATCGTTGCTCTGCATAGCTAAAATGGCAGTTGATACGCAGGCTGCCAACACCATAGCAATACTGATGAATACCTTATGCACTGATTTCATCATCCGTCTCCTTATTGATCAGCCTGTGCCGGTTGGCTTGCTAGATACGCCGCTACTGCATCAATCTGCTCTGGTTTCAGACGCTTCGCGATCACTTCCATCAACTGTACCGGGTCACTTTTGCGCTGACCTTGCTGCCATAACTCGAGCTGCTGTTTGATATAGCTTGCATGCTGGCCAGCAATACCTGGGAAATTGCCATCCACACCCTGATTATTAGGCCCATGACAGCTTGAACAGGGTGGTAAATAGTTATCCCAGTCCCCTTCTAAGGCTAGCTTTTTCCCCAACGCTAATTGTTCTGGAGGGGCTGTTGGGGTTGTAGCCGGAGTGACTGGCAAAGTGGCAAAGTAAGCTGCTAAGTCAGCTAACTGTTGTTGATTGAAATTATCAACATTGATGGTCATTACCGGATTCACACGCTTACCCTGCTGAAATGCCAGCATTTGCTGCAGGGCATAATCGGCATTCAATCCTGCTATACGAGGAAATGCTGCTGCCGCCATGCCTTCACCTTGTGCGCCATGACAGGTTGCACAAGGAGCACCACTGCCATCACCTTGTGCAGCTAAGATCTTTCCTTTAGCTGGATCACCTTTGGCGTACAGCGGTGCTTGTATGAAAGCGGTACATACCAACACCAATACCCATACATTGATCTTCATCAGTATATCCTTGGTTGACCGAGTAGTTAGATTGTTATTTTAGAACATACTAATATAAAATACACATTAGTTGTGAGGTTATTCAAGACTTTCTTGATTATGATCAGCCAATAACCCATCTGCCGCAGATGAGGAGACTCCCCTATGAAAATACACCCGATCGCTGCTTTGGCGGTTTCGATGTTGTTGTTCACCCCGACTGCGCTAGCAGCAGATGATTCTGCCACGACAGTTTCTGGCCAGGTGTTTGCAAACTTCAGTACGATTCAAATCAGTGACCAACACAACGATAACGAAGGTTGGCAGGCCGATCTGAAACGCTTCTATGTGAACCTTGATCACCAATTTAATACGGATTGGTCGTTAAAAATCACTACCGATGTGCAATGGATGCGGCAACAGGAGCCAACGGATATTTGGTTTCGACATGCGTATGTAGAACGACGCTGGAAGAACGGTAACTTCCTCAAGCTAGGGGTGGCTGAATTACCGTGGATTGATTATGTGGCGCGACGTGTGGGTTATCGTTATATCGACCCAAGCCTTAACCCCAAAAACCAGTTCGCCTCACCAACAGATTTAGGTGTTCACGTCGGACACAAAGGTGAGCATTTATCCTATGGCTTTGCCATGGTCTCTGGGGCTGGATTCAAAAAACCAGCAGTTGCGGAACAAGTAGATATTGAAGCAGCAGCAATGTGGCATATCACCCCTGCCATTGATATCGCAATCGGCTGGTATGAGGGGGCTCGCGCACTCGATAAGAATCCAGACTTAAACAAGCAACATAATGCGCAACGCTTGAATATGGCATTAAGTTATATGCATAAAGGTGCCCGCTTGGGCATCGAATATGTTTACAACGATAACTGGAAGCAAGTCACCGCAGTCACTGAAGATGCCAGTGATGGCTGGAGTGTATGGGCCAGTTATCCACTAACACCGGTTTATTCAGTGTTCGCGCGCTACGATATTGTGCATCCGAGTCGCCGCCTTAACCCTACACTTAAACAGGATTACTTGCAGTTTGGCGTAGATTGGAAAATCTTACCGGAATTAACTCTGGCACTCGTTGCAAAGACAAGTGATACCACCAGCATCACACTTGAACGCACCCAAAACGAAGTGGGGATCTGGGCGATGTGGAACTGGTAACCTAAACCTTGTGATTCATCTGGGCTTGTCTCTGTCAATTTAGGTCTGACTATTATTTAGCTTATTTTGGTGGGCTTCTTTAAACGCGTTGGCTATCTCTTGACGGAGCAAGTTATCATCCCAAGGCTTTGTCAAAAACTTATAGATGGAGTCGCGGTTGATCGAATCGGTAACAGATTTCAAGTCGGTATAGCCCGATAAAATCATTCGCACTGTGTTGGGATACATGGATTTCACCTGTAAGAAAAACTCCTGGGTAATAATTTGTTCTGGCAGAAATTTATAACGCTGCTCGGTCACCTTTGTGATAAGGGTGTCAATGTCCAAAGCCTTCGAAAATAAATACCCTTGAAATAAGTCACATTGGACACGCTTTAAGAACGAAAATTGCGCCTCAGTTTTCAGGCATCCCAAAAATGGAACGTTGGGTTGATAATTTACTATCTAGTACCATTTTCGTAATTGCTTTAAGATCCTAAGCAATACTAAAGAAGCATCAGCCACGCAGGCGATGTATTACGAAAAGGGGTTTTACATGATTGATAATTCAGCCATTAAGTTATTTACGAAGCGTAGAAGCCAATATGCTTTAGGCAAGAACGTTGAACTTAGCCAAGAGCAATTAACACAATTGATTAAAGAAGCTGTGCGTCAAGCGCCTTCTTCATTCAACTCACAAAGCTCACGTGCGGTGATTCTGTTCGGTGAGCAAAGTGACAAGTTTTGGGAATTGACCAAAGAAGCGTTGCGCCCATTGGTGCCAGCTGAGGCATTTAGTGCGACCGAAAATAAATTGAAATCATTTGCAGCGGGTGTGGGTACGGTGCTGTTCTACGAAGACCAAAACGTGGTCAAAGGCTTACAAGAGCAATTCCCACTTTACGCAGATAACTTTCCAGTTTGGTCTGAACATTCAACTGCTATCGCACAGTTCGCGGTGTGGACTGCATTAGCAGAAGCAAATGTTGGTGCGAGCTTGCAACACTACAACCCAGTCGTCGATGAAGCAGCCGCAAAAGAATGGAGTATCCCAGCGTCATGGGTCTTACGCGCACAAATGCCTTTCGGTTCAAATGAAGGCGAGTTTGGCACCAAAGAATTCATGAACGATGATGAACGTTTCCTGATTTTTTCTTAAGCATTTATCACAGCGCACAACCCCCAGTAGCCCATAGCTACTGGGGGTTTTTTCTTAGAAGCAGCTTTCCAAATGCTTGGCCGGATCAGTGTCGCGTGCTTGTAGCGCATCGGCAACCGTTAATCCTAATGCATTGGCAACCCCTTCGGCATAGTCAGGGTGACAATGATGACACAAGCGAATATGACGATACTTGATGAAATTCTCCGCATCACCCATTGCTGCCGCAGTGTTCTGAAAGAGCGCTTGTTTTTGTGCATCGCTCATTAAATTAAACAAGGCGCGTGGTTGACTGAAGTAGTCATCGTCGTCTTTACGGAAGTTATACCGTGCTCCATCGCCGTTAATCCGTAATGGTGGCTCATGGTACTTCGGTTGTTCCTGCCATTGCGCAAAGCTGTTCGGCTCATAATGCGGACGCCCACCATAGTTTTGATCCACTCGCCCTTGGCCATCACGCGCGTTACTATGAACTGGGCACTGCGCTTGGTTAACCGGGATTTGATAATGGTTAACCCCAACCCGATAACGTTGTGCGTCAGCATAGTTGACCAGACGCGCTTGCAGCATTTTATCCGGTGACACACCAATACCACGTACTACGTTACTCGGTGCGAACGCTGCCTGCTCCACATCAGCGAAGTAGTTCTCAGGGTTACGATTAAGCTCGAACTCACCGACTTCAATCAGTGGATAATCGCCTTTGGGCCACACTTTGGTAAGGTCAAACGGATGATAAGGCACTTTTTCCGCATCTTGCTCAGGCATAATTTGTACGTACATCTTCCATTTCGGGAAGTCACCCCGCTCAATGGCTTCGTACAAATCACGCTGATGACTTTCACGATCTTGCGCAACTACCGCTGCTGCCTCTGCGTCGGTCAGGTTTTTAATACCTTGCTGCGTACGCAGGTGGAATTTAACCCAGTAGCGTTCGCCCTGCTCGTTCCAGAAGCTGTAGGTGTGCGAACCAAAGCCATGCATGTGACGGTAGGAAGCTGGAATACCGCGGTCACTCATAACAATAGTTACCTGATGGAAAGACTCAGGTAGCAAGGTCCAGAAATCCCAGTTATTGGTTGCGGAACGCAAGTTAGTACGTGGGTCACGCTTCACTGCTTTGTTTAAATCAGGAAACTTTAACGGGTCGCGCAAAAAGAACACTGGGGTGTTGTTCCCGACCAAATCCCAGTTCCCTTCTTCGGTGTAAAACTTCATCGCGAAGCCACGAATATCACGCTCGGCATCTGCTGCCCCGCGTTCTCCTGCGACAGTACTAAAGCGAACAAACATCTCCGTTTTCTTGCCCACTTCACTAAAAATTTTTGCGCAAGTGTATTTGGTGATGTCATTGGTGACCGTAAAAGTGCCAAATGCTCCCGAGCCTTTAGCGTGCATCCGACGCTCTGGAATAACTTCGCGAACGAAGTTGGCCAACTTTTCATTCAACCATAGATCCTGCGTTAATAACGGACCACGCTGCCCAGCCGTTAAGCTATTCTGGTTATCCGGAACCGGAGCACCCGCATTGGTAGTTAACGGCGTAGGATCAAATGGACACTTTTTATCACTCATTCCATGACTCCTTCATGTTGAGGTTACAATGCAACAACTGCATCCTTAAGTATTAGCACATTATTGTGATAATTAGTAGGAATTCCGCCTCAATTACACGACTTGTTTGATGTGCGTCGGTAAAAGTTCCGCTGCCTCGGCATCGACCAAAATACGCAAATGAGCGTGCTGCTTCAGTGCCGAAGCTGGCAACTGCTCATCAATAGCACTGCTATATAAGCGTGCCATGATTTCGGCTTTATGGCGCCCAGTCGCCACTAGGAAAATTTCCTTAGCCGCAAGAATTTCAGCAATCCCCATAGTAATGGCATGGGTAGGCACATCGTCGACATGGTCAAAAAAACGCGCGTTATCGCGCCGCGTCTTAGGCGCAAGCTCGACCACGTGAGTCACACTATCAAAGGGGGTCCCAGGTTCATTGAATCCGATATGTCCGTTGCTGCCGATCCCAAGTAACTGGATATCTACTCCCCCGAGCGCTTTTAGTTTAGCTGCGTAGTCTTGGCATTCTTGTTCAAGATCAGCACACACACCACAAGGCAGGTTAACCTGCGCTGGCGTTAATCCAGCTGCTGCAAACAGATGTTGCTGCATAAAGTAATAGTAGCTTTGTGGATGGTCAGGCCCGAGGCCAACGTACTCATCTAAGTTGAAGGTGGTGAGTTGGGATAAATCAAGTTGGTCGGTATGAACTTTCTGTAACAACCTGGCGTAAATGGGCTCCATGGTGCTACCCGTTGCTAACCCGAGCGAGGTGGCAGGGTTGGCAATGATTTTCTGTGTAATGTATTTCGCGAGATAGTCAGCAATTGCTTGCGGGTTTGGGAAAATTACGAACATGCGGGATATCCTTTCCTTGTAGTGGCGAGAACAAGTTGTATACGCAAGTAGCCCCGTACTTCAGGTGTTCGGCCAGTATATCGAGCGTTATTTGCAAGGGCAATTGATTTGTTGATAATTATCAAGGATATGACATGTGCATCACATATACTCACAAAATAGGGTTATTTTAAGAGGTTTTAAGCATGAAGAAGGTATTTTCGGCGATAATTTTAAGCACAATGACCATCGCTATAGTTTCACCCAGCGCTGCAGAACAGGTTCGGAATGAACCTATTCAAATCATCAAGCCGTACATCAGTGAGGCTCCAGCGAAAGTCGAATTGGGTAAACAATTATTCTTTGATCCACGCTTATCTATGTCGGGGATTATTTCCTGTAACACCTGTCATAACCTGTCCTATGGCGGTACTGATAACTTAAAAACCTCAATTGGGCATAGATGGCAAGCTGGCCCAGTCAACTCACCGACTGTCTATAACTCCAGCCTGCAAATCGCGCAGTTCTGGGATGGTCGTGCCGTCGACTTACAAGAGCAAGCGGCAGGCCCTATTGCCGCCAACGTGGAAATGGCAATGCCACACTCACTGGCAGTCGATGTAATTCAATCTATCCCAGGTTACCGGGCACAAATTAAAGCCATTTACGGGACCGATGAGGTCACACTGGACCACATCACCGATGCTATTGCAGAGTTTGAGAAAACATTAGTAACACCTAATTCACCTTTTGACCAATGGCTAAAAGGCGACGATAACGCGTTGACGGCACAACAATTAGAAGGGTATGAGCTGTTTAAAAGCGTCGGCTGTGTCAGCTGCCACTATGGCGAAGCGCTTGGCGGTAAGTCGTTCATGAAAATGGGGTTGGTGCAACCCTACGAATCAGATTCGCCTGCCCAAGGTCGCTTTGATGTCACTGGCAATGAAATGGATCGCTTCATGTTTAAGGTTCCCACACTACGCAACGTAGTACTCACCTACCCTTATTTCCACGATGGCGCGGCAGAGACCTTAGAAGAAGCTACCCAAATTATGGGGCAGTTACAGTTGGGTCGGAACTTTACCGAACACGAGCTGGCTAGTTTAGTCGCCTTTATGGAATCATTAACTGGCGAACGCCCGCAGTTTATGTTGCCATTATTACCTGAATCAGGCCCAGACACACCACGTCCGGACCCGTTCAAGTAATGTTTTACTATGGCTTGTGGAAGACCTTCGCGACACCACGTCCGCGGGGGTCGGCCACAGCTTGTACTTCGCCATCCACCACCTGAATGGCCTGAATATCTCCCAAATTCCACCCTTGAGTTACTAAGTGATAGCCCCATTCCTGTAACTGTGCTTGGGTTGCTTCACTGAGCTGTCCATAAGGCTCCATGGTGATCTGATCTTGAGGCAGTAATTGGTGATGGAAGCGCGGTGCCGATACCGCCTCTTGCAGCGACATACCAAAGTCATAAACGTTATTAATGACTTGGAAAATCGATGTAAAAATTGTTGAACCGCCCGGGGTACCAATGACCATCGCAACGTTATCGTCCTTAACTAAAATAGACGGCGACATGGACGACAGCATCCGCTTGCCAGGCTCAATGGCATTAGCATCACTGCCCACTACGCCAAAGGCATTGGGCATACCTGGTTTGGCCGAAAAATCGTCCATTTCATTGTTCAATAAGAAGCCCGCACCTTCTACCACCACGCCATTGCCATAGCTTAGATTAAGGGTATAGGTATTGGACACGGCATTACCGTATTGATCAAGAATTGAAAAATGCGTGGTGTTATAGCTTTCTAATCCGGGTTTAACGTTCTCGGTTACCGAAATGGCATGCGGATTAATTTCTGCTGCGCGACGGTCTAAATAACTATCGGCCAATAGCTGGGCTTGGGGTACATCAACAAATTCGGGGTCTCCGAGATAATCTGCGCGGTCGGCAAACACCCGCTTTTCAATTTCAGCAATGAGGTGTACGTATTGCGGGCTATTATGTTCCACCCCCTCAAAATGCTCAGCTAACCGCTCTTTCAAGCCAAGTAGTTGCGCTAATGCAATCCCGCCAGAACTTGGTAAGGGTGCAGTGACAAGCTGATAATCGTGCCAATCAATGACCAACGGCGTGCGCCATTTCGCGCGATAACTGGTTAAGTCGTCTTGGGTGATTAAGCCACCATCTCGCTCCATTTGAGCCACCAACAATTCAGCCGTTTGGCCGCTATAAAAATCTGCAGGCCCATGCTCAGCAATGCGCTTTAACGTGGCTGCAAGTTCTTCTTGCACTAACACAGTGCCCGCCTGCATGGTGCCAAAGTAATCCATAAAATTTGTTGTTGCGGCAAGTTTTTCAAACAAATTCGAACGATAAATTGCTTGTTTATCGGAAACCTCGAAGCCATTTTCAGCATAATAAATGGCCGGCTGGAGTAACTCGTGCCATGGCAATTGACTGAACTTTTGATGAGCTTCCCACATGCCCATAACGGTACCAGGGACGCCGCTGGCTTTTACCCCAACAAGGCTCATATCTGGAATTACCTCACCAGTTTCATCCAGGTACATGTCGCGGTGCGCAGCCAAGGGTGCAGTTTCACGATAATCGAGATAATACGGCTGGCCGTCATACCAAATTGTCATGAACCCACCACCGCCAATGTTACCGGCTTCAGGGTAAGTAACGGCTAGGGTAAATGCAGTAGCGATAGCTGCATCCACTGCATTACCGCCGCGAGCAAGGATTTGCTCAGCGACCATAGCACCATAAGTATCTGGTGAAGCTACTGCACCAACGTGCTGCACAGCTACTGCAGCTGTGGTAGCGGGCGCCGTTGGGGCGTCTGCTGTTGTACAACCAGCGACACTGACAAAAGCGATAACACTTACGATAGTCCGATACCACATAAGAGTCTCCTAGCAATGAATGTAAAAATAAGCGGTAATGGCGTGGGCTTTAGTAACCTATGACCAAAGAGCTTGGGGCAACCCATGCTCTCAACGGGAAAGAGGTGGATGTGGTCGCTGAAGTTAAGCAAATTACTGGTGGTAGTCATTATGCCGTTGAAACGCCCGGGGTACCACCTGTTGTCAATCAATCTTTAAATGCACTACGCCCATTATTTTATTCGGTACCGTCCATGCCGTAAAATTGAACACCAATTTCGATACGTGGACGGTTATTTTTTACGCGCCAGCGATTGGTATCACGCAGTGAGTAGATGCAGCCGCAATACTCTTGTTGGTAAAAACGTTCGCGCTTGGCCAATTCGACCATACGTTGAGAACCGCCCTGCTTACGCCAATTGAAAGTCCAGTAGGTCACGTCGGGATAGCGCGATGCTGCTCGAACTCCGCACTCATTAATCTGCTCCATATTTTTCCAACGGGAAATACCTAAACAGCTGGTAATAGCGTCAAAGCCATGCTCGTGAGCATACAATGCCGTACGCTCAAAACGCATATCGAAGCACACCGTGCAACGTTCGCCACGCTCCGGCTCCCACTCTAAACCTTTTACTCGCTCGAACCAGTTTTTGGTGTCATAGTCGGCATCAATAAAGGGGATCCCGAGTTTTTCGGCAAACCGAATATTCTCTTCTTTGCGAATTAAGTATTCTTTCTCAGGGTGAATGTTTGGGTTATAGAAAAACACCGTAATATCGATTCCAGCATCCACCATGCGCTGCATCACATCACCGGCACAAGGCGCACAGCAAGAGTGCAACAAAACCTTGTTTGATTCTGTGGGTGCTTCTAATACAATACTTTCTAACTTTGACATACGGCTACCTAAACTCTTTCGTTACGCTTCACCACCACGGTAACCCGCAATTATAGCAAATCATCTGCTAACTCGAAATATCAACGGTAGCATTTGCGTCAGCCACTCCTTATAACTAATGGTTATATAAAATCGTAATATATTCCTTCGAGCCAGTGCTGCGTCCTTTAAAATAAGCCCATCAATAGTTTATTTATCGAGGCGAGTTATGACCCCATTCAGCAATACCAGCTTGCCGTTACCAGTATTAAAGCTGGCACAATGGCATCAAGGTGGCCAAGCACGACAGCAATTTATTCACGAGTTAGGACGCGCTGCCCGTGACTATGGATTTTTTTATTTAACTGAGCACGGTATTAGCGACGATCAAATTCAGTATGTACAACAATTGTCCAAGCAATTTTTCGCGCTGCCGCTAACGCAAAAACAGCAGGTCGCGATGGTGAAATCTCCCCATTTTCGTGGTTATTCAACGGTGGGTAGTGAACTAACCAATGGCCGCAGTGATCAGCGTGAACAATTTGATTTCATGCTGGAAGAAGCTGCACTAGCACCAGAAGATATTCACGCCCATTGGCAACATTTAATTGGTCCCAATCAATGGCCCAACGCGTTGCCAACCATGCGTGATACCATGTTGGCATGGCAACAACAGTTGTCTGCAATCAGCATGAATTTGCTCGAGGCCTTTGCGGTGGCATTAGAACAACCGTCCACAGCTTTCAAAGAATCAATCGGCGAGCAACCATATGCGCACACCAAACTCATTCGCTATCCGCAACGCCAAGGTATCAATAATCAAGGGGTGGGAGCACACAAGGATCCCGGTTATTTAACCTTAGTGCTGCAAGATGAACAATCAGGTTTAGAAGTCGAACATCAAGGTCAATGGTTACCCGTGGTACCCTTACCTGGCGCCTTAGTCGTGAATATTGGTGAATTGTTAGAGTTGGCGTCAGATGGGTATTTACAAGCAACCTATCACCGCGTCGTGAGCCCAGCAATTGCCCGTGAGCGCTACTCTATTGCCTTTTTTATGGCCGCACGGCTGTCCGCTGAAGTGCCTTACCTGCCGCTACCAGGTCACTTGAAACAGCTTGCCCATGGGCCATCGAGTGATCCAAACAACCCATTATTTCGTCAAGTCGGTCAGAACGTATTTAAAGGACGCTTACGTTCACACCCTGATGTTGCGCAACGCTTCTACGCAGATTTACTCAAACTAGCGGGCTGATCCTGTATTCATTGAATAACTGTGGGTAGTAACTCGACTTAGAATTTCGTCGCATAAACTGCTAAAGTGCGCTAATTCGCGCATAGAATAGCGCGCTTGTACCTGCATTGCTTACCACACAAAGAATGCAGTCTTGTGAGTTAACCTACAGGTAAGATCATGTCTAAACAATCTCGAATTTTATGTACTGCTCTTAACCATCTGGTCATGAGTGCTGAGGAAGCAGCGGCAATGATCCCAGCAGGAGCGAACGTGGGAATGAGCGGATTTACTGGTGCGGGCTATCCAAAAGCGGTACCAGGTGCGTTAGCTGAACGCATCCGTTCGTACAACGCCGCGGGCGGCAAACCTTTCCGGATTAATGTGTTAACTGGGGCGTCAACAGCGCCTGAGTTAGACGGTAAACTGGCCGAAGTTGATGGTATCGAAATGCGTTTGCCTTTCCAGAGTGACCCAATTTGTCGCGCGCGCATTAACGAAGGCACCATGAACTACGCTGACTATCACTTATCTGAAGTAGCTCAATACGCTTGGGCAGGTTTCTTTGGCAAAATGGATATCGCCATTATTGAAGTTGTCGGTATCCGTGAAGACGGCTCGCTTATTCCATCATCATCGGTCGGCAACAACAAAACTTGGATTGAGCAAGCCGATAAAGTCATTTTGGAAGTGAACTATAAGCAAAATGCGCGGATGGAAGGCATGCATGATGTTTATTATGGCACCGCCTTGCCACCCAACCGTAAACCCATTCAGCTGACTGAACCTGACCAACGAATTGGTGAACCCTATTTACGTTGCCCAATTGAAAAAGTCATTGCAATTGTAGAAACCAACGCACCGGATCGGAACTCGCCATTCAAAGAACCAGACGAAGCGTCACGCCGTATTGCTGAGCATATTCTTGATTTCTTTGATAGTGAAGTTGCGAAAGGTCGCTTACCTGCCAATCTATTACCGTTACAATCGGGTGTTGGCAATATTCCCAACGCGGTGCTGCAAGCACTCGACAGCGGAAAGTACAAGAACCTAACCGCATACACTGAGGTCATTCAGGATGGCATGTTGGCCATGTTGAAATCCGGCACCTTGCGGATGGCTTCTGCCACAGCATTTTCATTAAGCCCTGCGGGTATTGAAGAGTTTGACAAGGATATCGAGTTCTACCGTGAACGGATTTTATTACGCCCACAAGAAATCAGTAACCATCCTGAAGTGGCTCGTCGTTTAGGTGTCATTGCCACCAACGCGATGATTGAAGCCGATATCTACGGTAACGTAAACTCCACTCATATTATGGGTACACGAATGATGAATGGTATCGGTGGGTCGGGCGACTTCGCTCGGAACGGTTATTTATCTATTTTTATGTCTCCGTCGACTGCCAAAAATGGCAAAATTTCGACGATAGTGCCCATGGTGTCACACGTTGACCACACTGAGCACGACGTCAAAGTCATCGTTACTGAACAAGGTCTTGCCGACTTACGTGGCTTGTCGCCGCGACAACGTGCGCAGGCTATTATCGAAAACTGTGCGCATCCAGACTTTAAACCAATGCTGCGTGATTATTATGAACGTGCATGTGCCAGTGGCCGCGGAATGCATACCCCGCACCTACTCCAGGAAGCTCTGAGCTGGCATGAACGTTTTGAACAAACAGGTTCAATGCGTAACGAGTAATCCCCAATCAGGCCTGCTGCAATCGCCCATCAAATAACGTGATGGTGCGATCACAGGCCGACGATAACCGCTCATCGTGAGTCACCAATAGCACAGCGCATTGGTGCTCCACCTGCATCTTCCGAAATAATTCAAACACGGTTGCCGCCGACTTTGAGTCGAGGTTGCCCGTTGGTTCATCGGCTAGCAGTAATGCTGGCTTACTGACCAACGCTCGAGCCACGGCAACGCGTTGTTGCTGACCACCAGATAACTCATTCGGACGCCGATTTGCAAGCTTCTCTAACCCCACCTGTCGCAATAAATAATGCGCATACTCCACATCTTCCTGGGTCGGCTTACCGTGGTTGAGCATTAATGGCATCAGCACATTATCAAGTGCGTTAAACGCTTGGATCAAATGATGGAATTGGAACACAAATCCAATTTCACGTCCTCGCAATTGGGTTCGTTGCTCCTCCATCATGGTACTGGTTGCTTGACCTAGCAAATACAATTCGCCAGCGGTGGGTTGATCGAGTAATCCCATCACATTCAAAAGGGTACTCTTACCTGAACCTGATGGACCCACTAATGCTGCAAAATCTGTACTATCAAGGCTAAAACTGATGTTATGCAATACATCAGTTTGATTGGGTTGCCCCACGTGATAAGACTTACAGATCCCCTCGAGTCTAAGTATTTCGCGCGCCATCTTAGACATAACGAATGGCCTCGACCGGGTCTAGATTAGCCGCACGGCGCGCTGGCCAAGCCGCGGCACCAATACCTGTCACCATGGCTAACGCCAATGCACTGACAATAAGTTGTGGAGCGATCGGGATGTAAAATAGGCCTGGCCCAAAACTGTTAAACACCCACACGAGGGCATAACTCACAGCTACGCCCACCAATGCCCCCAACAAACCAAACAGAGCCCCTTGTAACAGAAAAATACGCAAGATTTGAGCTCGACTAGCGCCGGTTGCACGCAATATACCAATTTCTCGAGTGCGCTGTACCACACTGACCGACAACACACTCGCGATGCCAAAAGCAACAGACGCACCGACAAATATTTTGATCATATTGGTCGATAAACTTTGCGCACTCAGAGCATTCATTAGCTGACCGTTGGTGGCAATCCAACTTTCGGCTTTCAACCCCGTCAAACGGTGCAATCTTTGTGCTATTTGCTCCGCTTGGAAGATATCTGTCACCCGTATATCAATGACAGTTACTCCACCGATCAATTGTAGCAGCGGTTGTGCCTGCTTCATGTCCATATAAACATAGCGCGCATCCAGTTCCCGCACACCTAATTCAAAAATACCCGCGATAGTCACTACTCGCGCATTAGTCTGCCCCGTATCAAGGCGAATTTTAGCACCCACTTGCACCCCTAATTCATGCGCCAGCTGTGACCCAATCAACACATCATCAGCACCAATTCGGACCTGCCCTGCCACAATGTAGTCGTCCAATGGCAGTAATTGCCGATAGCGCGGCCAATCAATACCAACTAAGGCCACTGATTTTACGGCTGCACCACGTTGGGCAAGTGCAGGCCCCGAAACCAACGGTGATACCACAGTTAAATCTGCCCGCTGATCCAGCGCTACCAGCAATTCTTGCCAGTTTTGGATGCTGCGCAGGCGTTGAGCGCGTTGATCTTCATGTACGAGGTGGATAGTACCGTCGGTGACGGGTGCGACTCGATTTACTTCATCGGGCTGCAACAACCGAATATGAGCTTGAGTGCCCAACGTGCGTTCAATAACGTTAGCTTGCAACCCTTCAATAAGAGCGGTCACAAAGACAATCACCGCCACGCCCACAGCTACACCCACAGTGATCAATACCGTTTGTCCACGGCCATCCCGTAGAAATGCGAGGGCCACCAGCCAATCAGTCCACCACTTGCGCACGAACACG
>Ga0209075_1002804_pt1 | contig 15024 bp, 12 predicted proteins | sample Stecom2011_FD_187523 | JGI IMG/M metagenome (GOLD analysis project Ga0209075, IMG submission 187523) | Agricultural soil microbial communities from Utah to study Nitrogen management - Steer compost 2011 (SPAdes) (version 2) | ecosystem: Environmental > Terrestrial > Soil > Agricultural land... | reverse complement strand
AATTCATGGGGTTATCCCCTTAAGCGCCGTTGTTGCCGCCAAAAAACCAGCCCCATAACCACACTGCGGGCTAAATTAAAACCAGCAAATGCCAACCACAAACCGCTATTGCCCATCGGCTGGGCCAACCACCAAAGCGGAAAAAACACACCGGCGGTACACACTAGCATGATGTTTTGCATAGCACCGGTGGCGCCACTGCCAAGAAAAATCCCATCCAGCTGGTAGGCCCAAATGGTTAACAATGGCAGCGCGATAACCCAGCCAAACTGGCTATTAGCCTGTGCCAGCACTAACGGTAACGCGGTAAACAACGTCAGCCAATACCCTTGCCCGAGCCACAGCACTAAGCTGATCATGAAAGCCGTTAACAGTGCCAGCGCCGTGGTGCCTTGCACTACCCGGACAAACTCGGCCCGGTCGCGGGCGCCCACGGCTTTGCCACACAGCGCCTCGGCGGCGTGAGCAAAACCGTCTAAGGCGTGCGAGGTTAACAAGACAAATTGCAATAAAATAGCGTTGGCGGCGACAACCTCGGTGCTCATGCGCGCCCCTTGGGCGGTAAAAAAAGTAAACACGCCCAGCAGGCAAGCGGTGCGCACAAACAAATGCTGATTCACCTGCAACAGCGGCACGTAGTCCTGCCAAGCGGATAAACATTTACGCCAGCGCGCCGCCAAGCTGGCGCGATCAATCCTACCCGCCAGTAAGTACAAACCCACCGCCAGCGCGCAGTACTCGGCGATCAACGATGCCCAAGCGGCGCCATCGCTGTTCATGTTAAGGCCGATAATCAGTAGTAAATCCAGCAGTAAATTTATCACGTTAGCGGTAAGCACCAGCAACAGTGGCCGCTTAGTATCTTGCTGACCGATAAACCAGCCAATCAAGGTGTAATTAAGCAATGAGGCAGGTGCACTTAAAAGCCGTATCTCACTATAACTGGCGGCCAGCAGGGCAACATCCGGATCGGGCCGCATAAAATACATGCCCAGTTGCACCAGCCAAGGTTTTAACACGAGCAGGGCAAGCGCCAGCAGCAGCGCTAAGGTTGCCGAGCGCAGCCACAGTAGGGCGGCCTCGTCCTGATCGTCGCGCCCCACCGCGCGCGACACCAAGCTGGTGGTGCCCATGCGTAAAAAACCAAACGACCAATACAACAGTGATAATAAGCTGGCACCAATGGCCACCGCACCCAGATAGTGAGGTGCATCAAGGTGCCCCAAAATGGCGGTATCAACGGCCCCCAACAGCGGCACGCTAAGGTTGCTGAGCATAATGGGCCACACCAATGGCCAGATGCCTTGCAGGCGGGCCTTGGCGGGTGGCAAGTGTGAGGCTGAATTTTTCATGACGAAATCATACGCGCTTGTGAGGATAAGGCCGAGTTGCTGGGCGACAGCACCACAAAAGTAAAATCAGCCCGAGAAATTGTTTGACTTTTTATAACGCCTATGGCCCCATAAATGCCGCCGTTGAAACTATTTGACGCAGTTTATAGCCGTACTCCACCGTTTGTTGTTAGTACCAGCGGTAAGCTGTCTAAGCAATTCCACCGGACGCAAAAAATGCGGTCGGAGCAACGCAAAGGTAAATTATTGCGTGCGTTTAAGCTGTTGCAGCGCTATTGTACCTGCAACCCCGGAGAGTGAGAGACAAGGTAGTGCCAGACAGGGCGCTAAGGTCAAAGCCGAGGTCATGATGACCGGCCGTAAAAAAATAAGCATAACAAAACAGTTAACGGAGAGGATAGGCAATGTTGAAAACAGCATATAGGCTTTATGCCTGGATGCTTGGTTTCACGTGCTTGGTCGCGGCAAGTAGCGCACTGGCAGAAGAAGCTGAGCGGTGGCAGTTTAATATGACCCCGGGTGTAACACCGGTTAGTCAGAACGTTTACAGTCTGCACATGCAAATGTTCTGGTGGTGCGTTGGCATCGGCGTGGTGGTGTTCAGCATCATGTTTGTCAGCATGTTTTTGCACCGTAAATCCCGCGGCGCAATTCCATCAAACTTTCACGAGAGCACCGCCCTCGAGCTGGTCTGGACTGCAATCCCCTTTGCCATCCTAATTTTAATGGGCATCCCCGCCTCCAAATCCCTAATCGATCTGTACAACACCGAAAAAGCTGAAATCGATGTGCTAGTCACCGGCTATCAGTGGCGCTGGAAGTACGAGATCTTAGGCGAAGACGTCAGTTTTTTTAGCAACCTTGCAACCCCCCGAGATCAAATCGAAGGTCATGCCGAAAAAGGCCCGCACTACCTGCTAGAGGTAGACGAGCCACTGGTGTTGCCGGTGGGTAAAAAAATCCGATTCTTAGTCACCGCCAACGATGTTATCCACAGTTGGTGGGTGCCGGCCTTTGCCATTAAGCGCGATGCCATACCCGGTTTTATCAATGATGCTTGGACTTTTATCGAGCAGCCCGGCACTTACCGTGGCCAGTGCGCCGAGTTGTGCGGTAAAGACCACGGCTTTATGCCCATAGTGGTCGAGGCTAAATCCGACGCCGAGTACCGCGCCTGGCTAGACGATAAAAAAGCCAGCGCTGCGGCGCTGGCTGAGCTGACCGAAAAAACCTTTACCTTTGATGAGCTGTACGAACAAGGTGAGCAGCTCTACAACCGCTCTTGTGCCTCTTGTCACTTGGCCGACGGTACCGGCGTGTCCGGTGTGTTTCCCGCCCTTAAAGACAGCCCCGTTGCTACCGGCGCAATAGAGCATCACATTGACGTGGTCGTGAACGGCGTTGCGGGCACCGCCATGCAAGCCTTCGGTAAACAATTGTCCGAGGTGGACATAGCCGCAATCGTTACCTATGAGCGCAATGCGTGGGGTAACAACATGGGCGATCTGGCTCAACCGCTTGATATTTATAACCATAAACAAGGCAAATAGGAGGTAGACAATGGCTCACGGCCCCGCTAAAGGTTTAACGCGCTGGTTGTATACCACCAACCACAAAGACATTGGCAGCATGTACCTGTGGTTTAGCTTTGCCATGTTTTTTGTCGGTGGCATATTTGCATTGGTGATTCGCGCAGAACTGTTTCAACCCGGCCTACAAATAGTAGAGCCCAACTTTTTTAATCAAATGACCACCCTGCACGGTTTAGTCATGGTGTTTGGCGCCGTGATGCCGGCGTTTGTCGGGCTGGCCAACTGGATGATCCCGCTCATGATTGGCGCGCCCGATATGGCATTGCCGCGCATGAACAACTGGAGTTTTTGGATCTTACCCTTTGCGTTTTTGATGCTCTTGTCGACGTTGTTTATGACCGGTGGCGCGCCCGACTTTGGCTGGACTTTTTACGCTCCGCTATCAACCACCTACGCACCACCGTCGGTGCTGTTTTTTGTCTTTGCCATTCATATCATGGGCGCCAGCTCTATTATGGGAGCGATCAACATCATCGCCACCATTTTAAACATGCGCGCCCCTGGCATGACCATGATGAAGATGCCCATGTTTGTCTGGACTTGGCTGATCACCGCCTTCTTGTTGATCACGGTAATGCCAGTGCTGGCCGGCGCCGTGACCATGGTGTTAATGGACGCGCGTTTTGGCACCAGTTTTTTTGATGCCGCCGGCGGTGGCGATCCGGTATTGTTCCAGCATGTGTTTTGGTTTTTTGGCCACCCCGAAGTCTACATCATGATCTTGCCAGCGTTTGGCATCATCAGCGCCATCATCCCCACCTTTGCCCGCAAGCCGCTGTTTGGTTACAGCTCCATGGTATACGCCACCGCGGCCATCGCTTTTTTAAGCTTTGTGGTGTGGGCGCACCATATGTTTACCGTGGGCATGCCCATCGCCGGTGAGCTGTTTTTTATGTGGGCAACATTACTGATCTCGGTACCCACTGGGGTCAAGATCTTTAACTGGGTGGCGACCATGTTTAAAGGCTCTATGACCTTTGAAACACCCATGTTATTTGCAATTGCCTTTGTCATCTTGTTTAGCATCGGCGGCTTCTCGGGGGTGATGCTGGCCATCGCCCCGGCCGACTTTCAATACCACGACACCTACTTTGTTGTGGCTCACTTTCATTATGTGTTGGTGCCTGGGGCGATCTTCTCGATCACCGCCGCGGTGTATTACTGGCTGCCTAAGTGGAGTGGCCGTATGTACAACGAGACCATGGGCAAGGTGCATTTTTGGCTGGCGTTTGTCGGCCTTAACGTGACTTTCTTTCCCATGCACTTTTCAGGGTTAGCGGGTATGCCCCGGCGCATCCCCGATTACAACATGATGTTTGCCGATTGGAACATGATCTCATCGGTGGGCGCTTTGCTGTTTGGCGCCGCCCAAGCGGTGTTTTTGTACAACGTGATCGCGGCCATCCTGTCGGGTAAAAAAGCCACCGATGAGGTATGGGATAACCCAGAGGGGCTAGAGTGGACTGTGCCATCACCTGCGCCTTATCACACCTTTGTCGAACCGCCAGAGGTTAAATAACACAAACACAAAAGAGAGGGCGTCAATGAAACTATCGTGGCCTAAAAATCCGATCATCCGATCCAGTGTGATGCTCGGGCTGTTAGTGTGCGGTATGTTTGTTTTTGCCATGTGGGTGATGCCGCCCATGTACGATGCGTTTTGTGCAATCACCGGTTTAAACGGAAAAACCGGCGACAAGTACGAGGCCGTCTCTAGCACGGTGGACACACAGCGGGTTATTGAGGTGCAGTTTATTGCCAACAATAACGCCCAGATGCCCTGGAAGTTTGGCCCCGAGGTGCAGCAGATATCGGTGCACCCAGGGGAGCAAACCAGAGTCAATTATCTGGCCAAAAACCCCACCGATCTCGACATGGTGGGGCAGGCAATTCCAAGCTTGGTGCCTTTTAAAGCCGCCAACTACTTTCACAAAACAGAGTGCTTTTGTTTTGAGCAGCAGGCGTTGTTAGCGGGGGAAGAGGCTATCTTACCGATGATCTTTATTGTCGATCAGGATATTCCAAAGCACATCAACACCATTACGCTAAGCTACACTTTATTTGATGTGACCGATCGTTTTAGTCAACAAGAACTGCTAAACCTGGTCCAGGCTGGGCCTTAATACTAACTGAAAAAAATAAGATCTCGGCGGGGAATAAAGCAATGAGTGCAGAAACCTATTATGTACCCGAGCAGAGCCGGCTTCCCATCTGGGCAAGCTTTGGTTTGTTTTTAACAGTATTTGGCGCGGCCCACTGGCTCAGCGGAAACCCTAAAGGGCCGTATATTTTTATGGCCGGCGGTTTGGTTTTTGCCACAGTGTTGTGGAACTGGTTTGCCATCGTCATCAATGAAAACATCGCCGGCATGAACAGCCCTCAATTAAAACGCTCCTACGTGTACGGCATGGGTTGGTTTATTTTCTCAGAGGCGATGCTGTTTACGGTATTTTTTAGTGCGTTATTTTATGTTCGCATATTGGCTGTACCCTGGTTGGGGGCCGAGGGCGATGGTGCCGATAACGGTCTTTTGTGGCCAGGCTTTAGCGCCGAGTGGCCCCTGTTAACCACACCAGACATGGCCGCCCACGGCGATGCCGCAAACCGCATTGGCCCCAAAGAGAGCATGAGCTTCCCCGGCTGGAGCAGCTTGCTAGGTTGGCTGCCCATGTGGAACACCATTATCTTGTTAACCTCCAGTGTGACCGTGCACTTTGCCCACAGCGCACTAAAAAATAAAAGCCGTAAAGGTTTTAATATTTGGCTTGGCATTACGGTATTGCTGGGGGCTGTTTTTTTAGTGCTACAGGCCGAGGAATATATTCACGCGTACAACGAGCTTGGCCTAACCCTGCAGGCGGGTATTTATGGCTCGACCTTTTTTATGCTGACCGGTTTTCATGGTGCGCACGTCACCATCGGCACATTTATGTTGTTTGTTATGTGGATGCGTTCGGTTATTAAAGGGCACTTTAGGCCCGACGATAGCTTTGGCTTTGAAGCGGCCAGTTGGTATTGGCACTTTGTCGATGTGGTTTGGGTAGGTTTGTTTTTTATTGTCTATGTGTTTGGTTAATGCGCTACATTAACGTGCGCCTTGGGGTTAACGAAGCCGCTGATCCCAAGGTGCAGTATCCGTTAAAATACCCGAGTAAAAACCGTACACAACCAACGCCATCATTATGCCGGCAAGGCTAATACGAATCCCCAGCGCGTACAAAGTACGTTTTTTGTTAGGCACACCGGCATCGCGCAATAAAAAATTTAACCCTGCGGTTAAACTCAACACAACACCTGCAAACAACACTAAAATAAGGATTTTAAGCCACATAATAAAACCACTAATGGTGCGAGCCCCCAATGGCTAAGCTCGGTAAATAAAAGTAGGTAACGGTTGCTAACAGCACACAAAATTATTGCCCGTCGCAGCCCAGTGTACGCCAGCGCAAAGCAATAGTAACGCAGACGATAAAATTGCCCAAGCGACAAAGCCGTGTTGGCTTAAGAGTTTTAATGCCCAGATTTAAAAGCTAGAGGTACGCCTTGTGACACCCGCTCCTGCTGTACCACCGCGTTTTACGCTAAACCTTAACCGCGGCATGGTTTTGCTTGCCATTATTTTTTTTCCGCTGTTGTTAGCGCTGGGTTTTTGGCAGCTTGATCGGGCGCAACAAAAGCGAGATATCTTGCAGCAAATTCAACAGCGCCAAGCCAGCTCGCCGGTCGATCTTAACGAGACAACGCTTGCGTCTTTACCGTCTTACACGCGCGTGATTGCCCAAGGTGAATTTGATAATCGGCATATTTGGCTTGTGGATAACCGCCAGCGCGACGGCCAGCCCGGGTTTGAGGTAGTGCAAATATTTATTTTATCCAGCGGGCAGCGGCTATTGGTCAATCGCGGCTGGCTTAAAGCAAACCCGACACGCGCACAATTGCCAGAGATCCCATTAGTGGGCGGCAGCACCAGCTTGTTTGCCCAGCTGTACCCAGTCAGTCAACACCCGCTGCTTAGTGCGCAGGGCGAGACCCCCAGCTGGCCCCGAATAATTACCGAAATCGACATAGCTGTTATGGCCGCCGATGTGGGACAATCGCTCAACGCTGCTTTGTTAAAACTCGACGATGCCAGTCCCGCTGCGCTGCGCACCGGTTGGCAGGCGGTTAACATGACGCCCGAGCGGCACACCGCTTATGCCGTGCAATGGTTTGGCTTAGCGTTAGCGCTGGCGGTGTTAACGCTATTTGCCAACAGCAATCTGGCAACCTTATGGCGGTTTTATCGACACAAAAACACAACAAATTATAAACCATAGGTCGACGCTTTATGACGCACCCGCAAACAACAAATCCCGCAGCCAACAAGCGCCGTGGACAAATCCAGGCGCTGTTATTAATGCTGGTGGTTACCGTGCCCATGTTGGCGGCCTACATTATTTATCACACAGGTTGGGGTATGCCCAGCGCTACTGCCAACCAAGGTGCGCTGCTCGCGCCACCAATTGCCATAACCGACTTTGCACTGACAGAGCAAGAGCAACCTTGGCAAATTAGCCAAGAGCGCAAACACTGGCGCTACGTTTTACCGGGCAACGGCCAGTGCAATCAAACCTGCCAAGACAACCTTTACCTCACCCGCCAAGTGCACATACGCTTAAATGAAAAAGCCGATCGGGTAGAACGAATTTACCTGTTACTGGATGACGCATTAAGCCCCAGTTCCGCCGAGTTTATGCAGCAGCAACACCCCCTGCTGCGCGTTATGTCGGTCGATCGATCCGAGTTTGAGCACGCTTTAAAGGGCAGTAACATCAACCAAGATACGGTCGCCGCCGGGCAGTACTTTTTAATGGATCAAGAGGGCTTTTTAATGCTGAGCTACACCCCAGAGCATCGCGGTGGCGAGCTTTTAAAAGACGTAAAAAAAATGTTAAAAACCTCCTACGAATAAGAGCATAAGATGGACCAACAAAAAACGTTTATCTGGGGTTATCGACTGGCGTTATGGGCCACCGCACTGGCTTGTGTGGTGGTGGTTTTGGGTGCGTTTACGCGCTTGTCAGATGCGGGGCTGGGCTGCCCCGACTGGCCCGGTTGTTATGGCCACTTAACCTGGCCCACCACCCATGAGCATGTGGTAGCGGCCGAGGCGCTGTTTCCCGAGGCGCCAGTCGAGCACGATAAAACCTGGCCCGAGATGGTGCATCGGTATTTTGCCGGTGGTTTAGGGCTGTTAATTTTAGCCCTCTGCGCGCTTACCTGGTGGCGCAGCCAAACCTGCTCAGAGCAGCTGCCTAAATGGCACGCCTTAGGGCTGCTGGTGTTGGTGGTGGTGCAGGCGGCCTTTGGCATGTGGACGGTCACCTTAAAGCTTTGGCCCCAAGTGGTAACGGCGCACTTGTTGGGGGGCTTTGCCACCTTAAGTTTATTGTGGCTGCTGAGCTTGCGGCTGGGGCAAAAACGCTGGCAGCTATCGGCACACAGTTACGCGCGCTGCCAACGCTTGCGGCCGTTAATCGTGGTGAGTGTGCTGTTGCTCATTGTGCAAGTGGCGCTGGGCGGTTGGACCAGCTCTAACTACGCGGCTTTAGCCTGTAGTGATTTTCCTACCTGCCACGGCCAGTGGTGGCCCGCCATGGATGTTGCGCGGGGTTTTAATTTAGCGCAACACATAGGGCCCAATTATTTGGGCGGTTTATTAGAGGGTGAGGCGCGCACGGCGATTCATATGGCCCATCGCTTAGGCGCGTTAGCGGTAACCCTAAGTGTGCTGTTGTTGGCGCTGCGCGTGCTGCAAATAGGCGGCCAGGCCAAGCCGATAGGTTTGCTGTTGTTGGCCGTGTTAGCGCTGCAAGTGGGCTTGGGCATAACCAACGTCTTAGCGCAGCTGCCGTTGTCGGTGGCGGTGGCGCACAATGCCGGCGGTGCACTGCTGTTATTGGTGTTGTTAACCTTGACGCAGCGGGCTTATACGGCGCAAAGTGGGTGAGCTGAATAATTGACTGAGCAAGCACTTGGCAAATCCGAGCAACCATAACAACTAAGCGGTAGCCTTATGACTCAAATACAAACGCACGCCTCGCGCCACACGCCAGTGTGGCGCGATTATTACGAGCTGACCAAACCCCGCGTGGTCATGCTGATGATCCTCACCTCGGTGATCGGCATGTTGTTGGCAGTGCCCGCCATGGTGCCGCTCGATGTACTGATTATTGGCAACCTAGGCATTGCTTTGTGCGCCGGCTCGGCGGCGGCAATCAACCACTTGGTCGATCGCGGCATCGACCAAAAAATGGCCCGCACCTATAATCGTCCGGTGGCAAAAGGGCGGGTCGATCGCTTACAGGCGGGGTTGTTTTCGCTGCTGATAGGCGCCATCGGCATGACTTTATTGCTGGTGTTTATCAACACCTTAACCGCTGTGCTTACCCTGATCTCTTTGCTGGGGTACGCGGTTATTTACACTTTGTTTTTAAAGCGTGCCACGCCACAAAATATTGTTATCGGGGGTATTGCCGGCGCCGCACCTCCGTTATTGGGTTGGACCGCTGTAACCGGCACCCTAGACGGCCACGCTTTACTGCTGGTGTTAATTATTTTTGCTTGGACGCCGCCCCATTTTTGGGCGCTGGCGGTGCACCGTAAAGATGAATACGCCAAAGCCGATATCCCCATGTTGCCGGTCACCCACGGCGAGCAATACACCAAACTGCACATACTGTTGTACACCATCATTATGATCTTGGTGACGCTGTTGCCATTTATTACCGGTATGCTTAACTGGCTGTATTTAGTGGGTGCGCTGGTGCTGGGCGCCGGTTTTATTTATTGGTCGCTGATGATGCTGTTTAGCAAGCGCGCAGACGTGGGCATGGACACCTTTAAATACTCTATCGTTTACTTAATGGCGCTGTTCGTAGTGATGTTGTTGGATCATTACTTACTCCCGATCGCCCATCCATTTATCAGTTAAGGCGCAGGCATGACCGAGCACGACACAAAAGCCCAAACCCGTCGCGGTATTCGACTGACCGTCACCGCGTGTTTGGTGTTTATGGTTATCTTGTTAATCCTGTTGGTCAATCGACTTAACACCCCGCGGGTTATGAGCGCCGACGAGCTGCGCCTAAACGGCGCTATGGTGTTTGATACCCCCAGACGCTTTGATGACTTTACCTTGCGCAACCATAAAAACGAGCCCTTTACGCGAGAAAACCTGATCGGTCAGTGGTCGCTGGTGTTTTTTGGTTTTACTCACTGTCCTGATATATGCCCCACCACCATGGCCGAGCTGGGTCGGCTGTACAAAAGCTTACCGGCCGAGATCGCCGCCAACACCCAAATACTATTGGTAAGCTTGGACCCCGCCCGCGACACCCCCGAGGCGCTGGCGCAATACGTAGGCTATTTTGATGCGTCGTTTACCGGCGTTACCGGCGACTTTTTGTCACTGCGCCGCTTTGCCAACCAAGTGAACGTGGCCTTTAGCAAAGTCACCTTGGGCGACGATTACACCATTGATCACTCCAGCAACCTAGTATTGATCAACCCCCGTGGCGACTATCACGGCTTTTTTAAACCCCCCTTCGAGCTGGCCAAACTGAAAGCCACCTACAGCTCAGTGCGCCAAAGCTTTGCCCACTGAGCCACCGTTTTTGGCCTGGGCGCGGCTGCCCCGAGCAAGGCTAATAGGTCGCCCTATTAGCCATTAGCGTAATTATCTTTGTAAAGAGCGTTTTTATGTGGAAAACTATCCGCATATATAAAAATGCCGGTCTAATCCCAACACCCCGTCGCCGGTACACCCACCATCAATTAGAGGCGGCGGTTGATCCGTCATAGCACTATGGGCGCAAAGAGATATAAATCGATATTTGTTTATCTGGCCGTAATGGCTCTGAGCTGTGGCGGCCAGAGCGCTTTAGCCGCGCCGACCCTTTGGTTTAACAGCCCGGCAAACAGCTGGGAACAAGAGGGTATACCGATCGGCAACGGTGCCATGGGAGCGGTTATTTTTGGCGGCATTGAGCAAGAGGTGCTGCAACTGAATGAAAAAACCCTTTGGGAGGGAGGCCCCGGCTCTAAGCAAGGTTATGATTTTGGTGTGCCCCCCGAGGGGGATCAGGTGGCGGCGCTTAAACAGGTGCAAGCGACTTTGGCGCAGCAAGGCAGCATGACCCCAGAGGCGGCGGCAGAGCTGATGGGCCGCGATATTAAAGGTTACGGAAACTACCAAAACTTTGCTCAGTTGTTAATCGATATCGACGGCGCAGGCGCGGTTAGCGATTACCGCCGCGAGCTGGACCTAACCCGTGGCATCGCCAGCGTAAGCTACCGCCGTGGCGGCGTGCGTTACACCCGCGAATACTTTTACAGCTACCCAGACCGTGTTCTGGTGGTGCACCTAAGCGCCGATAAAACCGCTGCCATCAACGCCAGCGTGGCCTTGCACATACCCGAAAACCGCAGCGCTACATTTAGCCGTAAAGCGGGTTTGTTAACGGTTACGGGCGCTTTAAAGGATAATGGCCTGATCTACGAAGGGCAGTTGGCCATGCGCGCTAAGGGCGCCAAGGTAACATCTGATAAAAATAACCATAGCCTTAAAGTAGCACAGGCCGACAGCGTTACTTTGCTGTTTAGCGCCGCCACTAACTACCGGCAACAATACCCCCACTACCGCGGCGACCATCCCCACCGTGCGCTCAGCCAAACCGTGAGCGCTGCGCACGCAAAGCCACTAACGCAGCTGCGCGACGCCCATCTGCAGGATTACCAACAACTGTTTGGCCGCGTCAGCTTGGACATCGGCCAGACCCAGCCCAACTTAGCCACACCACAATTACTGGCCCATTACGGCCAAGGTGACGCCACCGCCGATCGGGCGCTGGAGGCTTTATACTTTCAGTTTGGCCGCTATTTGCTGATCAGCTCATCGCGCGCGGGTAGTTTGCCGGCAAACCTACAGGGGGTTTGGAACCACTCCAACACCCCACCATGGAACGCCGACTATCACGTCAACATCAACCTACAAATGAACTATTGGCCGGCATTGCTCACCAACTTGGCAGAGACCACGCCGCCGTTGTACGAGTTTGTTGACTCGCTGGTCGAGCCCGGCCGGGTGTCGGCTAAAAAACTGCTTGGGGCCAGCGGCTGGACGTTGTTTCTTAACACCAATATTTACGGCTTTACCGGCGTTATCGCCTGGCCCACCGCCTTTTGGCAGCCCGAGTCGGCCGCTTGGCTCATGCAGCACTATTACGAGCACTACCTGTTTACCGGCGATCAGGCGTTTTTGGCCCAGCGCGCCTACCCGATCATGCAAGAGGCGGCGCAATTTTGGCTGGACGCCTTAGTGCAACAGGGAGATGCCCTAGTGGTCAGCCCGAGCTATTCGCCCGAACACGGCGCCTTTACCGTTGCCGCCGCCATGAGCCAGCAAATTGTCACCGAGCTGTTTAGCAACACCCGCGAGGCGGCGCTTACACTGGGCGATACAGATTTTGCCGCGACACTGCAGACGGCGCTGGCAAAGCTCGAGCCGGGCTTAAAAATCGGTGCTTGGGGTCAGCTGCAAGAGTGGCGCGAGGATCTAGACGATCAAACCAGCCAGCATCGCCATGTGTCACACCTGTATGGGCTGCACCCAGGGCGAGTTATCACCCCGAGGCAAACACCGCAGCTGGCCAACGCCGCTAAAGTGACCTTAAATGCCCGTGGCGACGGCGGCACCGGTTGGTCGCAAGCTTGGAAGATCAACTTTTGGGCGCGTTTGTTGGATGGCAATCGGGCCCACAAAGTGCTGCGCGAGCAGTTAAATCGCAGCACCTTAGCCAACTTGTGGAGCTCTCACCCACCGTTTCAAATCGACGGTAACTTTGGCGCCACCGCGGGTATCGCCGAAATGCTGCTGCAAAGCCATGACTTACAGCTACACCTGCTGCCGGCGCTGCCGAGTGCATGGCCCAAAGGCAAAGTAACGGGCTTAAAAGCGCGCGGAAACGTCACCGTGGATATCCTATGGAGTGACGGCGCGTTAACCGAGGCACAATTGCTGGCGGGGCAAGCTGGGCAGCTTAAGCTGGCGGGGGTAGGGCTGCGTGTGCACAACAGCAAAGGCCAGCGGATCGACCAGCACCGCGATGGCAGCACCGTGTTTGCAGCACGCGCCGGCCAGCGCTACCGTGTATTGCCAGCGCAACCTTAAGGGCCCGCCCTCAACATTAGGTACGGGCTCGCTTTAACCCGCCGCTGCCACCGCCGCCTTGTTGCGGTGGCAGCGGCGTTACTCTTAACGCCATGGCGCCATTAAACTTAGCCCGTGTGAGCCGCTAAGGCCGGAGTTTTGTCCCTTATAGCCCTCCACGTTTAGCCATTAAAAATGGCCGCCAACCCCAACCCTTAACACAGCTTGCGCCGTGTTTTTTAATCTTTACCGGCCAAACCGCGTTTTATATAAAAATACGTTTGCGCTAGTAAAACTAATAGGCTATAAAGTACCCGCATATAAAACTTTTTTAAACGGTGAAGTTTTGGCTGCCTTGCGTTCATAGCGCTCGCCAGGGGTCTTTAGCCCGTTTAATGGGGTTAACAATTATAGCCAGCGGTGCCCACCGCAACATAATAAACAGAGGAGTACTCCGTGAAAAACGCTCAACAGCAGCCAGCTTTTGGTGTTCACCGACTAATACAAACCAGTGTGTCCGTTTTTGTACTGACCGCGCTGGGCGCTGTTGCCCCGGCAATGGCGCAATCAGATGAACAACTCGAAGAGATTTTAGTAAAAGGTCAGCGCGCCAGTATCCAAAGCGCGCAAGCCCTAAAACGCGATGCCGATACCATTGTTGACTCTATTGTGGCCGACGACATCGGTAAACTACCGGATCGCTCAGTGACCGAAACCCTGCAGCGGGTGCCAGGGGTTACCATAGACCACTTTATGTCGCTGGGTGATCCCGAGCACTTCTCGGCCGAAGGTAGCGGCGTGGCAGTGCGTGGTTTAACCCAAGTGCGCAGTGAGCTAAATGGCCGCGATAGCTTTAGTGGCAACGGCGGTCGCAGCCTAAGTTTTGAAGACGTACCCTCAGAGCTGATGGCCGGTGTCGATGTTTATAAAAACCCCTCGGCCGATATGATCGAAGGCGGTTTGGGGGGCACGGTCAACCTGCGCACCCGTATGCCATTTGACTCAGAGGGCCAGCTTATCTCGGGCTCGGTAAGCGCCAACTACGGCGACTTTATCAAAGAGACCAACCCATCTTACTCGGCCTTGTACAGCAATCGCTGGGATACCGATGCCGGTGAGTTTGGCTTTTTAGTCGATGTCGCCTTCTCCGAGATCTCCACCCGTACCGACGGTATTTTTAACCGCCCGTTTTTTCCTCGCGATGATATCGCCGGCATGGAAGGCACCACCGTACAAGTGCCGCGCGGCGCCGACTGGCGCAGCATGGAGTTTAACCGCGAACGCTTAGGGACTTACGCCGCGTTTCAGTGGCGTCCCAACGATGATATGGAGTTTTACCTGCAGGGGTTTCGCAGCAGCTACGAGATGCGCTGGGATGAAGACGCCATTTTTGTGGATAACGATGCCTACGCAACACAGCCAACGGCCGGTACCAGCTTTGTGCTTGACAGCAACAACGTATTCCAATCGGGCAGCTTGAGCGAGCCGAACGGCATTCCGTTTGGTGCCGATGTGCGGGTGTCTAATCGCGAGTCAGTTACCACCGACTTTTCGGGTGGTTTTAAATGGACGCCGAGCGATCAGCTAGAGCTCAGTACCGATATTCAGTACACCAAAGCCACCACCGACAGCCTCGATCTGACCCTCGCCACGGGCATCAATTTGCCTTACATCGATATCGACTTAACCGGCAAACGTCCGCAAATTAAAGCCGACTCAGACTACTTAGCCGACCCAAGCAACTACTATTGGGGCTTTTCCATGCCCTACATAGAAGACAACAAAGGCGACCAGTTCGCTTGGCGCGGTGATGTAAAGTTCGACATCTCAGACCACGGTTTTATCCGCTACGCGAAAACCGGCTTGCGCTATACCGACCGCCAGGCCACCA
>Ga0209075_1002801_pt1 | contig 15035 bp, 11 predicted proteins | sample Stecom2011_FD_187523 | JGI IMG/M metagenome (GOLD analysis project Ga0209075, IMG submission 187523) | Agricultural soil microbial communities from Utah to study Nitrogen management - Steer compost 2011 (SPAdes) (version 2) | ecosystem: Environmental > Terrestrial > Soil > Agricultural land... | reverse complement strand
GTCTATTTCAGAATATAAATTTGACACCATAGAAGAAGCTTTGTCAAAGATGAGTGCTACTCAAGAAATGAAATGGTTAAACATCGAGGGACTTCACGAAGTTGAGATTGTCAAGCAGATTGTAGACCATTTTAAGATGCACAAACTATCGGGAGAAGACATTTTGAGCATTGGTCAGCGACCAAAGTTTGACGACTATGACCATTACGAACATGTTGTTGCGAAAATGTTTCAAATCGAGGACAACAGCATCAACGATGAGCAAATCACCATTTTATTCAGCGACAATTATTTAATTACTTTTCAAGAAAAAGAAGGCGATGTCTTCAACAATGTTCGCACCCGGTTATTTGAAGGCAAGGGCAACATTCGCGGTCGTCAATCCGATTATTTAGCCTATGCCTTATTGGATTCAATTGTGGATCATTACTTTATCGCGGTAGAGCATTTTGCCAATGTCATCGAAGAATTTGAAATCGAGGTATTGGCCCATCCATCGGAGAAGTTGTTACCACGCCTCAACGACCTCCGTCAAGAAGCTGCCTATATGCGCCGTTCAGTTTTCCCATTGCGTGAGGCGGTCAACCAGTTTGAAAAGTCAGAAGCTCCATACATTCACAAAGAGACGAAGTTATTTATTCGCGATTTATACGACCACACCTTACAGGTGATCGAATCGATTACCGTTTTAAAGGAATCCGTAAATGGGTTATTGGACCTTTACATGAGTAGTTTATCCAATAAAATGAACAATGTTATGAAGGTTTTAACCATTGTTTCAACTATTTTCATTCCTTTGACGTTTATCGCGGGAATTTACGGGATGAATTTCATAAATATGCCCGAATTAGAATATAAATATGGCTATCTCTTCACCATGATTGGAATGGCTGTATTAACTTTGCTAATGATTATTTATTTCAAACGTAAAAAATGGCTTTAACACAAAACGAAAAACCCATCATAGGAAAGGATGACATTGCAGACCTTCCAGCGTTCAACTTAGAAGAAGTAGACGTAAAAATTGATTCAGGAGCTTACACTTCGACCATTCACTGTTCAGTGGTTGAAGAAAGTCCAGAGGGTTTACATGTGATATTTTTAGACGAAGAAGACAGTTCTTACACTGGAGAATCCATGTATTTCAAAAAATTTAAACAAAAGAAAGTCCGCAGTTCAAGTGGTGAAATGCAGAAGCGATATGTGATCGAAGGGGATATTATTCTTTTTGGAGAAAAGCATGCTACAGAATTTACACTTTCTAAGCGGGACTTAATGAGATATCCTGTACTTTTGGGGCGTAAATTATTATCCCATCGCTTTTTAATCGATACAACTTTATCAAACGAATCATTCAAATTTAAAACAAGAAAAACTTAATGAAAATTGGAATTTTAAGCCGAAATGCAAATCTATATTCAACCCGTAGGCTTGTTGAATCATGTTTAAAACACGGTCATCAAGTGGAAGTGATTGATCATTTAAAATGTAATATTTTAATTGAGGAAGAGTTACCTCGGCTTTATTACGTGGATCATTATTTAGAAGGTTTTGATGCGATTATTCCTCGAATTGGAGCTTCCGTCACCTTTTATGGAACAGCAGTGGTTCGTCAATTTGAAATGATGGGTGTATTTTCTGCTGTAAAATCTAGAGGATTGGCTGACTCACGAGACAAATTACGTTCACTTCAATTGCTTACAAAATCAGGAATTGGATTGCCAAAAACGGTATTCACCAATTACTCCAAAAACGTAGAAAGCATTATTGAATCCGCAGGTGGTGTTCCAATTGTCATCAAGTTACTTGAAGGTACACAAGGATTAGGTGTTGTATTGGCAGACACCAAAAAAGCGGCAACCTCAGTTTTAGAGGCCTTCAACGGACTAAAAGCACGTGTGATAGTTCAAGAATTTATTGAAGAATCTGGCGGGGCTGACATCAGGGCTTTTGTTGTGGATGGAAAAGTTGTTGGCGCAATGAAACGTCAAGGAAAACAAGGTGAATTCAGATCCAATCTTCACCGCGGAGGCACATCACAAATCATCGAACTATCTGAGGCCGAAGAACAAGCAGCAATTCGTTCTGCAAAAGCTTTAAACTTAGGTGTTGCAGGAGTTGACATGCTTCAATCGAGCCGTGGGCCCTTGGTATTAGAAGTAAATTCTTCGCCAGGACTAGAAGGAATAGAACATGCGACCAGATTAGACATTGCGGATGAAATCATCAAGTTTATTGAAAGAAATGCTAAACAATGAAAAAGCAAAAACCTTTTGAATTACTAGGAGAAACGATCGCACCCGGCAAAACAGCTCGAATAACATTAGAGGTGGCCAAGTTGCATACCAATACGCCAATTCAAATTCCAGTGATTGTGAGTCACGCTACCAAAGTTGGTCCTACCCTCTTGTTATTGGCAGGACTACATGGAGATGAGATCAATGGAATTGAAGCAGTGCGAAGAATAGTAAAAAAAGGATGGCACAAACCCAATCATGGAACAGTCATTTGTATTCCGGTATTTAACATTTTTGGTTTTTTAAATTTATCGCGTGAATTTCCAGACGGAAGAGACTTAAACAGAATGTTTCCAGGCACCAAAAACGGATCATTGGCCAGTCAATTTGCCTATATTTTCATGAAGGACATTGCGCCTTTAACAGATGTAATCATCGATTTCCATACCGGATCTTCCCAAAGAAACAATTATCCACAAACCCGATGTGACTTTAACGACGAGGCATCCAAAGCACTTTGCAGGGTATTTGCTGCGCCATTTACAATTGACTCGTCTGTTATCGCAAAGTCCATACGAAGTGCAGTCACCAAACTGGGTAAGCAATACATCCTTTATGAAGGAGGAAAAGCCAACCGCATAGACAATTTTGCAGTAGAACAGGCTATTGACGGGACATTACGTGTTATGCAACATTTAGGCATTCGTTATTTTGATACCGAAATGCCAGATCAAAAGAGCTATACAATTAAGAAATCAAAATGGATTAGGGCCAGTAATTCTGGGGTCTTGAACCTTAGGATAAAAAACGGTCAATACGTAGATAAAGGAACTATTTTGGCTACTATTTCTGACCCCTACGGCAAGTTTGAGCGCTCGGTTAAGTCGCCCTTCAACGGAATGATATTCAATGTTAATGAAATGCCATTGGTGAATAAAGGAGATGCTTTATTCAACATTGGGAAACATGACAATCCGAATTCTACACTTTCGGTTTAAACGCCGTTAAAAAAGTCAGAAAAAAAGCATAGGGAATAATTCCTGCTTGAACTTCCAACATAGATTCAGGAAGTAGCGCGATAAAAAGTATGAACACAATTCCAAGTCGCCATGAACGAAAAGGATCAGGATTAAATTTGAACAGATTCGAAACGATGGTCATCAGTAAGAACAAACTTCCAAATACACCAATGGCAACATGGGAGTTCAGGAATTGATTATGACTATTGAGGTTCATTTGTGCAACGCCTGTATATCCTTTATCTAAGTTTCTTTGACGCAATTCATCTTTGATGTCACCTGTGCCCACACCAAACCAAAAATTCTCTTTGATTAAATCTACCGAAGCATCCCAAACGAAGAGTCGAGCAGTTGTACTTTCTGCACTCGTTTTATCATAACTCTCCAAAGGCTTAGACATCACTTCGAAGGTCTTTGAGATGCGTTGCACTGCGCTAGGCATTAAAGTATAAACCAAAATACCTCCACCGACAAACACAGCTGCAGCAATAGGAATTAACCACTTATTTTTGTGGGCTTTTATGAATTTAACCACTTCCCAAATCGAAATTACAGCCAATAAAAGGTAGCCCACTTTCGATTCTGACAAAACCACAAAAACAGCTATAAAAAGCGCTCCCAATAAATTAAGGAAAATCTTGATTCTATCTACTGCAACAATAGCCATTTTGAGCAAAAACAGATACGCCATCAAAAGGTAGACTGCCCAATATCCTCGGTGCATCATTTGAGAAAGGTTGGAGCCACGCATATAGTAAAATGCCCCAGAGTTGAGAAAAGCTTCCATCGACAATGCTACATTCACAAGAATAGAAGCAAAAGCACCAAAGACGAAACACTTCACAAAAGCAGACCAACGCACCAAAGGTTGATACAGCAAAAAGAAAACAGGAAATATTGCAAGGGTCGCTTTCATACCTAAATCCATATTGGCAAAAGCCATATTTTCGGTGTGAATTAGTCCAACTATATGCATAAAATAAAACAAGAAAAGCCATAATCCAGGATTCTTAAGACTCAATTGCTTTTTGATGTTTTCTTTACGGATCGGAGTTCTTCGAATGATTTGTTCAAGAATAATGATTAAAACGCCAAAACCCAACCATTTTGCATTGAGAGGAATAAGGAATGCCATAAGGTAAATTCCTAGTGGGCCTTCTTTCATTATTTGTTTGATTTTCTCCATCAGTAAATTCATTGCACAGGTTAAATTCTACCTGTATACAAAACGATAAGTAATAACACCTTCTTGTTTTTTTGGTGCTTTATTTGAGTAGTTAAAACGAGACATCAAGGCATATTCTCTAGAACGTTGTTTCATGCAAGCCGTTGCGTTTTGACTTTCTCCTTCAATTACAGTCGCACTGATTACATGTCCACCTTCATCGACAGAGATCGCCACTTTCACTACACCATTAACATTCCCACATGTATATCCAGGATTACGCACATACCAATCATTATAATTTAAAGGATGGCGACCGGCCAAAGAATAAGAAACCATTGTTGCGCCACCTGCTGCTTTTTCACTTGCTTCCCCTCCACTAGAAGTATTTTGAACAGGATCTTTCTTCGGTTTTTTATCAACATCGGTTGACGTAGAAGGGTTTTTACTTTCCCTTTCCTCACGCTTCCTTCTGATTTCATCTTTAAGTTGTTGCTCAAATTGATTTTCAATCTGCTCTGGATTTCCACTTTGCGAATAAGAAGTGAATTTTATGTCCTTGCTTTGACTTTCCTCCCTGGTGTCGTTCTCATTCTTTACAAATGAGCTGACCTCTTCTTGTGGATTAAAAAGCTGTTGTTCTTGTGGAGTTTGAATTTGATCTGGTGTGATTTCTATATCATCTGGAGCTTCATCCATTACACTTTGGAAGTCCCAAGGTTCAAATAAAATAACTTCTTTATACGTCGCCACTTGAAAATATATAAACAAGCCAACATGGACCAGCAAAGTAATTACTATTCCGTATTTATGGCGTTCAATAAAATCAAGCAATTTATCCATTCTAATTCTTTAACGAGATGAATTTACTTTTTGATACATCATAATAAACAATTGTTTGTCCTTTTACCAATTGAAACAAGTTTTTAGAGTGTTCATTAATTCTGTTGTACTCAGCATTAACAATGACCTCTCCATTGTTGTTGTATATTCCCAAAAAGCCCCCACTTTTTACAAGTAAAAAATCATTGCTTATTCTTTTGATAGACTCATGAGCAATAGGGATGATTTCCTCATCGTTTACATTAATTACCCCAAAAAGGTCGTCTTTCTCAACAATAGCAGTTCCCTTAATGAAAGGATAAGCATAATCATATTTATAATCAATTTTTAGGCGAACGTCTTTGTTTGCATACCCCCAACCTTTTCCTTTAGTCACAGGAATCAGTTCTCCAAAAGCACCAATTCCATCAAAGAGGGCTGGCAAAACACTTTTCCCCAGGCTGTCCATCATGGCGTATTTTTGACCTTTCTTGTAAACTACATGGTTATGCTCAAATTGTGCAAACTGCATATAATTAGCAAAAGGGATATATTTCATCGGAATAATCTCTTCACCTTTTCCATTAATGTAACCATATACCCCATCTTTCTCAATGATCGCTCTATTGTTATTCAATATTCCGATTTGATCGAAGCTTTCTTTGAATAAATATTCCCCGTTGCCATACATTAAGTTCATGCTGTCACGGAATTCATGTACAAAAATAGAATCTTTAAAATGCCTCAAATTTCCATTTGAAACAGCACACACAAAACTACCATCCGTAGTAATGTATCCTTTTTGATTTCCTTTTTTCACCTCTGCTAATCCATTGATAAAAGAAAAAGCTTCATCGAAAACAGCAGAGAAAGCCAAAGAACCATCTAAGGTATAGAATTGATAACCTTCCTCTCCTTCCACATAAGTAAGTCCGTTCGAAAAACTTCCAATATCTTCGAATTTGGCTGGCAGGATAAAGTTTCCTGAGACATCGATTATTCCATACAAACCATCAACTTCGACAACTGCACGCGCTTGATCAAAGTCTAAAGCGTCATCAAATTGATAATCAATTAAAAGTTCACCATTTTTATTAATGTAACCATATTTCCCTTGTTTGGTTACCACTGCCAAACCATTTTTAAAAGGACCAGCGTATTCAAAATGAGGAGCAATCATAATGATTCCCTCTTCATCCATAAATCCATATTTCCCACTTTGAATAAACTGAAATAAATTTTGTCCAACCAACTGCAAGTCTTGTTGAATCAAATGTGGGAAAGGAAATTCGGTATAATCTTTTGCAAAACGCTCAATGCTTTCTTTATTGTAATCTGAAATTGATAAACGGTAAAGACTTGTCCAGGCATCATCTACGAAGGGATTACTAGGAAAACGTTTAATGAATCTGTTGTAGGCTTGAATTGTATTGGCTTGGGTTTCGATGGAGAAAACTTGGAAATGTGCGTCCCTCACCAATGGATTACTAGGATATTTTCGAATAAACTCCATGTAACTTTCTGTCTTACTGGGTTCAATGGTCTCATCAAACTGTGCGCGGTACAACAGAGACTTTACTTCTTGCTCCCAATCGCTGTCCTCATAGTTTTTCAGATACTCTAAATAGACATGACTTGTGTTCTTCATTTTTGCAAGAGCAAAAGCCAGGGAATCTCTTTTCTTTTCTGCCTTTTCAATATAATTAGACCAAGGATAGTTCGCTATAAAGTACTTATAGCCTTCCACTGTATTTGTATTTACTGCTTTTTCATACCCTAAATCGCTAATTTGTTTTCTATGATTTATTGCGGTAGCAGCAGTAAAGTTTAATTGCTCTTCCCATTTCAATTGTTTTTTAGGTTTTGCTTCGTTGAAGGATTCTACAGAAAGCAATCCATAATGGTAGGCAGAATCTAAATTATGGAAAGGATTATCATTTCTAAAATAGATAAGGCTTAATCCATAAGCAGAAGGGGACTTATCTCTTTTCAAGGATTTCTCCAACTGCTTTTTTGCTTCAAAATAATTGTATTCATCAAGTGCTTCAAAACCTTTATTGACTTTACACGATCCCAAGACAAAGAAAGCGGAAGCGATCAGTGAATAAATAATATATTTTGTGTTAATCATATAACTTATTTGTAAAACAAAGATAAAAATAATAATCGCCAATACAGAGCAATAGCAAGATGAAACATCACACGATATTACTTCATTTTTTAAGATAAGGTGGGTGATTTTATGATTTTTTATCAGATCAAATGAAGAAAAGCAGGTAAATCAAGAAGGTCACCACCACAGTAGCGATAAGATTCAACACGAAACCATACCGAACCATTTCTCGGATATGGATCAAATTTGAAGAGTATACGATGGCGTTGGGGGGAGTTGCAACAGGCAACATAAAGGCACAACTAGCACTCAACGCTATTCCGGCAGAGATTCCTAAAAGAGGCAAATCCAATTCAACAGCAAACTTTCCAATCAATGGGATAATTAAACTTACCAAGGCTAAATTCGACATTAATTCAGTAGCAAAAAGGGCAACCGTAAACAAGACCAACAACAAGACAATGACAGGAAAAGTAGCCAGTGGTTTCATGACTTCAACGAGGAAATTAACAATATTGGCTTCAGCAAGGATAGCGGCCAATGCCATTCCACCTCCAAACAAAAACAATATACCCCAAGGCAATCGGTTTAGGTCTTCCCAAATCAATAGAGGTCTATTTTCGGTTGAAGGCAAAATAAAAAGCAGAATAGAACCTGACAAAGCAATAATGGTGTCATTGATTACAATAGGCAAATAATCATTTAGGAATGTACGGCTCATCCACAAAGTCACAACAACTAAAAACAAATACAGTACTCTTTTTTGGTTAGCATCTAGTTTTCTTGGTTCAATTTCTTCCATTTCAAAAGAAGCGTTTTTAATGAAGAAATACTTCACCGTTAAATAAGTCAAGACCAACATTACCAACATAAACGGAGTCCCGATTAAGAACCATTCAAAAAAGCTAATGGTCAAATCAAACTCTTGAGCTAAAATTCCTGCCATCTGAATATTAGGAGGCGTTCCAATGAGGGTTGCTGTTCCTCCAATATTAGCAGCAAATGCGATACTCAGCAGTAAACCCACTGAAAACAATCTTTTTTCTCGAAATCGAGGAATAGTTTGAATGACAGACATGGCGATGGGCAACATCATTAATGCCGTTGCTGTATTGCTAATCCACATGCTTAAAACAGCAGTCGAAAACATAAATCCACCCAAAATACGTTGTGGCGTTCGTCCAAACATTCTAATAATGGTCAAGGCGATTTGTTCGTGCAAATTCCATTTTTCAATACCTATGGCTAAAATAAAACCACCCAGAAATAAAAATATCATTTGATTCCCATACGATTGTGCAAGGATATCTGTTTGAATTAACTCAAAAGGGACTCCAACAGCAATAGGAAGCAAAGCAGTAACGTATAAAGGAATAGGTTGAGTAATCCACCAATACACCATCCATAAAGCCAGTCCCAATGCAGAAGTATCAAAAGCATTTATTTCTAAAAGCCGAGCAGCAAAAAAGAGGACGACCCCTATAATGAAGTGTAAGTATTTCATTTACTTATTTTAATGTGTCCTTATCGAATCCCATAATGCTTCAAAAGAAAGGTCTAAGAACTCACTATCTGCAGATAATTTTGGATTCTTATGAATATATCCTATTGTATTGACCATTTGTGCAACAATTAACTCATGTATAAATTCTTTTGGTAGTGGCTTTATTAATCCTGCTTGTATTCCGCTTTCACTAAAGGAAAAATAAAGCGATCTCATTTCACTTTTAATTTTGTCATTTTCAAAATAATAACGGGAAGTTAAGTATTTTAAATAAAAGGCAAACATTTCTGAATTACTCAGCCACCAAGCAATGGTATTGAACCAAATCGTTCTTCCTTTTTCTTTTACCGACTTTCCATGGGCTTTCAATTTCAAACAAGCCTCATTGCTTTTCAGAACTTCATTCGCAATATAAAGAAAGCATTCATTAATAAATTCTTTTTTAGACTCAAACTCATCGTAAAGCGCTCCTCTTTTCAAACTCGCATTCTTTTCAATTGACTTTTCGTCTAATTCAAAAGTAATTTGTTGGGCAATGGTAGTAATTCCACTGACAATTAGTTCTTTTTTTCTTAACTTCATTTTTTCAGTAATAGGGGTTCAAACTTACGGAACAAAAATAAATATATTTGCCAATTACAGTGCTTTTACGCTCGATTTAACAAGCTTTTTGTCAAAATTAGAATTAAGATATTTGGAATCTCTTCTTTTTTTATGATTGTGTCCTGACGAGAATTCTTCTATTTTTACGTTTTAAATAATCCATTCACATGAAATATATAGTTTTACTTTCACTCTTACTTACATTAAGTGCATGTTATAAAGGTAAAAGTGTGGACCTTATCATTCACAACGCAAAGATACATGTGATGAATGACCAATTGGAAATGTCTGAAGCCATTGCCATAAAAGACGGTAAAATTGTTGAAGTTGGTCCAGAAAGGCAAATTCTGAACAAATACACTGCAAAAACAATCATAAATGCACAAAACAAAGATGTTTTTCCTGGATTTCATGATGCTCACGGTCACATCATGTCTTTGGCCAAGCAGAAGTTAAATGCTGATTTAAGAGGCTCTCGTTCTTATTATGAAATGATTTCTAAACTTGAAAAGCACCAATCAAAAACAAAACAATCCATACTGATAGGTAGAGGATGGGATCAAAGCATATGGGGTGAGAAAATCATGCCCGACAATCAATTGCTGAATGAAACTTTTCCTGAAACACCAGTGGCTTTGACCCGAATCGATGGACATGCAATGTTGATTAATCAAGCCATGATGGATTATGTTGGCATCAATGATACCACCCAAGTTAAAGGGGGGGACTTTTTGAAAAAAGACGGTAAACTTTCAGGGATTTTATTGGATCATGCGCTAGATTTAGTCAACAATGCCATTCCCAAACCAAAAAAGGAAGATTTAAAAGCCGCTATTCTATCTATACAAAACGATTTATTAGCAGCAGGAATAACCCATGTTCATGAAGCGGGATTAAGTGCTGAAGAACGCGACTTATTTATTGAGTTGGCCGATAAAAATCAATTAGAGATTTATGTTTATGCCATGCTCTTCCCTACTCCAGAGAATATAGAATTTGCCAAAGAGAACGGATTTTACAAAAACAATCGCTTGTCCATTCGTAGTTTTAAAATTATCGCAGACGGTGCTTTAGGTTCCCATGGGGCTTGTATGATTGAACCATATTCAGATCTAACCAACACCCACGGTATGCTTTTAAAATCACCTTCTGAAATTCATGCGGTATTCACCGAGGCCAAAACGCTGAACTACCAAGTCAATAGTCACTGCATCGGAGACTCAGCAAACCGAACTGTTTTGAGGATGATCGATACCTTAATGCAGAAAACTCCAGATCACCGTTGGAGAATTGAGCATGCCCAAATTATGCATCCAAGCGACTTTCAGTATTTCAATTCTACAGGGGTTATCCCTTCAGTGCAACCAACACACGCCACATCAGATCAGCGCTGGGCAGAACACCACATTGGGAAGGAACGTCTTGAAAAAGGAGCATACGCATACAACACTTTGCAAAAAGAATCGGGCATGATTTTATTCGGTACGGACTTTCCTATTGAGCATTACGACCCATTCGGAACTATACATGCTGCAGTGCAACGAAAAAACACAGAGAATGAACCTTTGAAAGGCTTCCTCAAAGATGAAGCGGTTGATCTAGCGACAACGCTAAAGGCCATGACATTATGGGCTGCATACGGCTGTTTTGAAGAAGGTCAGGTCGGTTCGCTCGAAAAAGGAAAACAAGCCAACATCGTTATTTTTGATCAGGCCGTAAAAAGTAGTGCTTCATTTTTACCCAATTATGCTTGGGTCTCCATTGTGGACGGTAAAATCGTTTTTGACATGCGTTAAAACCAAACATCTTTAGGTATATAAAGATAAAATCTTTAATTTTACTCTATCACTACATATAGCAATAAATGAAGACCTTAAAAATGAAACAGACCATACTTAATAGCATTTTTTTCTGTTTCTTGATTTGTTTTTTTACCCCGAATACACAAGCACAATTTGGTTTTGCTTATAACGATTCCATTTTGGTCAAAAAAGGTGCTGACACCTTACAATTCCCTTGGGCTGGAGGATTAAATCATGTGCAATTTTCAAGTATTGATGTTGATTTCGATGGTTTAGAAGACCTTTTCATTTTCGACCGAAGTGAAAACCAAGTCATTGTTTTCAAAACAATTGAAATCGGAGGAGTTAAAAGCTACGAATACATGCATGATGTTAGACACTTGTTCCCTGAAGACATGCGTTATCGAGTAGCTATGGTGGACTATAATGGCGATGGCAAAAAAGACATTTTCACCTATGGAATTGGAGGAGTAAAAGTTTATAAGAACATTGGGAATGCAAGCGACGGATTACAATGGGAAGTAGCTGCTGATCGATTAGAATCTATTTACACCAATCCCAACCCGACAATCGTACCTAACCTTTATGTCAGTTCAGTAGATATTCCTGCTTATGTTGATATTGACGGTGATGGCGACATTGATGTACTCACTTTTAACATGGGAGGTCAACGTGTAGAGTACCATAAAAATTTATCCATGGAAAATTATGGTGTTCCAGATTCTTTAGAATTCAAGTTGTACAATGAATGCTGGGGAAAGTTTATTGAAAGTGATACCGACAATACCATTCACTTAGACTCTAATGATGGTCCTTGTGGAAACAGCAACTTACCCGATCCTCAGCGTAACTTTCGCCATTCTGGTTCAACTATACTGGCCATTGATCTCGATGGAAATGATGTAATGGATTTAATTTTAGGAGATGTTGACAGCCATAACCTAACCGCTTTGTTAAATGGAGGAACACAACCTAATCAAAATTCAATTATGGTCAACCAAGACCCCAACTTCCCTAGCAACACGACGCCTGTAGACATTTCCTTTTTTCCTGCATCCTTTTATTTGGATGTAGACCACGACGGAGTTAAGGATTTAATTGTTGGAACCAACATGGCAGGAAGTACAGATAACCTAGAAAGTGTATGGTATTATAAAAATCTTGGCGCCAACAATAATCCTAATTTCTCCTTCGTCAAAAAGAACTTTCTTCAAGGCGATATGATTGACAATGGAAAAGGTGCTATTCCTGTTTTGGTAGACCTCAACAACGATGGCTTAAAAGATTTGTTAGTAGGTTCTCATTTTAGGTATGTTGACCCATCGAGTAAAGCTTCTAAAATTCAATATTATCAAAACACAGGAAGTGCGGAAGTTCCAGAATTTACATTCATCACTGACGATTGGCTTTCACTTTCTGGAGAAGGTTATGAATTGCGCATGTTCCCCACCTTTGGAGATATTGATGACGACGGACAAGACGAAATGATACTTGGAACAAAAGATGGTTTATTGCATTTATACGAAAGGTCTGGTCCTGGAATAGAAGATTTCACTTTGAGTCAAATTGAATTAAAAGACCACCAAGGACTTACCATCGATGTGAATAGTTTTGCCTCTCCACAACTTTTCGATTTGAACAATGATGGATTATTAGATTTAATTATAGGTAAACGAAGTAGTGGAATAAGTTATTATGAAAATATTGGTTCAGCAACAAGCCCTTCCTTCAAATGGGTAACTGATGATTTGGGTCAGGTTGATATGGGTGGTTCATTCCCCCCAGACAAATATTCTACACCTCATTTCGTTCGACACAACGACACACTTCATTTATTTTGTGGAAACCGAATGGGGACCGTTTATTATTACAATGAAATAGAAGGTCACATTGCCGATGGTGATGTTTTCAACCTCGTTTCAGACAATTATGCCAACATCAACACCTCAGGATATTCCGCTCCATTCATTGACACCCTTAGGAACGATCGTCGTTATGAAATGTTTGTTGGGACAGACCTTGGAGGAATTTGGGCTTATATTGCTGAAGAATTTAGCGCTCCTACGATTGGCTTAGACCAGGTTGAAGTGATTCAACAAGGATTGAAAGTTTATCCGAATCCTAGTAAAAATGGACATTTTACGATCAGTTCTGAAGACCTTGAGGAAGAATTAAGTATTTCTGTTTACAATACCGTGGGACAGAGCATCAAAAAGATTGATCAGTTTTGGGGAAATGCGCACTTAGATTTAAGTCAATCCGAACAAGGAGTTTACATTCTTATTTTCAGAAAAAACAGTCAAATTGTGGCAACACAAAGAATCATCAAGCAATAATTCTGCTTGAGCCTATTATTTTTTGATTAATTAAAGTTCAACCAAATTGACAAAACCATTGTGGAAACTAAACACGTCATTAACATTTGGTGCGTTTTTGAACAGACCAAAAATAGTTGATCCAGACCCTGTCATCGCTGCGTACGTTGCACCCAAATCATAAAGGGTATTTTTAACTTGCATTAATTGCGGAAAGTCATTCAAAATTGGCGCTTCAAAATCATTGACTAAATCCTCTCTCCAGGTTTCTATTGGAGCTTCGAGAACTGTTTCTAACAATTGTATTGGTGTAGTTGGGCGAATTCTGCCATAGGCATCAGCTGTACTAATATGCGTTCCATCATTTACCAATAATAAGTACATCCCTTTTAAATTGAGTTCACTTGGAGATAATATTTCACCTCTTCCCTTAGCTATTTGTGGAAGCTCAGCAATAAAGAAAGGGCAATCGGAACCTAATTTTGCGGCATAAGTTCTCAAGGCCTCATCACTCAGGTTTAGGTTAAACAAGTTATTTAAGGATTTAAGCGTGTATGCACCATTTGAAGAACCACCACCCAGTCCTCCTCCCATGGGGATATTTTTATAAATATGGATTTTCACAGGAGGTAAATCATATTCCTTTCTTAACATTTCGTAGGCTTTAAAAATTAAATTATCTTTTAATTCGCCAGGAATTTTCAATCCAGAGTTAGTGAATTCAAAATTTTCAGCCGGAACAATTTCTAAAACGTCCTTAACAGGAACCGGATACATCAGTGAGTTTATCTCATGGTAACCGTCTTTTCGTTTGGCCAAAATGTTTAGTCCTAAGTTAATTTTGCAAGTTGGAAATGATATCATACTTACAAATGTAGAAATAGCTAACAATTTTTTGTAACTTTCGGACCTCAAAAAGAATATTAAAAAAATGTCAACATATTTAGATTTCGAAGAACCAATCAAAGCATTGGAGGAACAAATAGCTAAAGCTCAGGAGATTGGGCAAGATGCAGAATTGGATATGACCGATAAAATCAAGGCCTTAGAGGAAAAACTAGAAGAAAGAACAAAAGAGATTTTTTCTAATCTAACTCCATGGCAACGAGTGCAATTATCTCGTCACCCAGAACGTCCATATACACTCGCTTATATTGATGGAATTACACATGGGGATTTTCAGGAGCTTCATGGTGACAGGAATGTATCCGATGACAAAGCGATGGTGGGTGGATTTGGTTCTGTAGACGGAAAAACAGTAATGTTTATTGGTCAACAGAAAGGAAAAAACACCAAAATGCGTCAGTACCGTAACTTCGGAATGGCGAATCCAGAGGGGTATAGAAAAGCCCTTCGATTAATGAAGTTGGCTGAGAAATTCGATATTCCTATTGTTACATTAATTGATACACCTGGGGCATTTCCAGGATTGGAGGCTGAAGAACGTGGACAAGG
>Ga0209075_1002800_pt1 | contig 15035 bp, 12 predicted proteins | sample Stecom2011_FD_187523 | JGI IMG/M metagenome (GOLD analysis project Ga0209075, IMG submission 187523) | Agricultural soil microbial communities from Utah to study Nitrogen management - Steer compost 2011 (SPAdes) (version 2) | ecosystem: Environmental > Terrestrial > Soil > Agricultural land... | reverse complement strand
TAGAAGTGCGTCTGCGTGATGCTAAGCGCGAAGCTGAAGAAGCCAACTTATCGAAAACTAAATTTTTAGCCGCAGTCAGTCATGATCTGCTCCAGCCATTAAATGCTGCGCGCTTATTTACCGGCTCATTATCAGAGCGTCCGGACTCGCCTGACCGTAACACTTTGGTCAAAAATATCAGTAACTCACTGGAAGATGTTGAAAATCTGTTAGGTACCTTGGTTGATATTTCTAAGCTCGATGCTGGGGTTATTAAGGCTGATGTATCCGCTTTTGCAGCCCATGAGTTGTTAAACAACTTAGCGGTGGAATACCAGCAGTTGGCTAAAAGTGTAGGGCTTAGGTTAGATTTTGTGCCCAGTTCGGTACTGATTAAAAGTGATATTCACTTGCTGGCGCGCATCTTACGTAATTTGTTAAGCAATGCGATTCGTTATACCGAAAATGGTCGTGTGCTGCTGGGCTGTCGTCGCCATGCAGGGCATGTATCCATTGAGGTGTGGGATACCGGTATTGGTATTGCAGAAGATAAAAAAGAAGAAATATTTCAAGAGTTTAAGCGTGGTGATGTACAGCGCTTAAAGCAAGATCGAGGTTTAGGTTTAGGTTTAGCAATTGTTGACAAAATCACCCGAATTTTAGACCACCCAATCCAGGTCTCATCGCAGCCAGACAAAGGCTCGGTGTTTTCTGTTGCAGTGCCTTTAGCGCGTAAAGACGAGTTGCGGGCAACGCCTGAGATTGAATCATCGACATATCACTTAGATCGCCTGAGAGGTGCACGGGTGTGGGTGCTGGATAATGATCTGGCTATTTGTGTAGCGATGCGAGCATTGCTCGAAGGATGGGGTTGTGAGGTACAAACAGGCCTGTCTGAGGACGATTTAGCAGAACAAGTCGGCGGTTTTTGCTCTGCTGTTGATTTACTGATCGTTGATTATCATTTGGATAATGACGTTAACGGTGTTGATGTCGTGGTTAATATCAATCAGCAACGACAAACACCCATCCCGACACTGATGATTACGGCCAACTATAGCAATGAGCTGAAGCAAAAAATGCGCGAGTTAGGCCATACTTTGATGCACAAACCAGTCAAGCCAATGCGTTTGAAAACCGCGATGAATCATTTGCTGGATAACGAGCGCTAAGATCTGTGCACAATAACCTTTGTGTGCCCCTCGCTTTAGTCCGACAAATACATGGCAAGCAAGAATTGTTGCGTTGCGTTGCACTAGCTCTGCCGGCCTAAAGAATAAAAACAAGTTAGCTCACAAGCTGCTTGCAAAATGACCGCAGCGCGGGCGGTTAGAGGCCGTTAGCGGCGAAGGTAAGTAGAGAAATCAATGTCACCGACGGACAGAATGGCTTGCACACGGTTATGAACGTTGAGCTTTCTTAAAATAGCCGAGACATGCGCTTTAACTGTGGTCTCAGCAATGTCCAAATTATAAGCAATTTGTTTATTCGCTTCGCCTTTAGCCATACGCTCGAGCACTTGTAATTGTTTACGTGTCAGTGCCTGCAATAATTCTGGAGAGATAGTCGCTTCGCGCGGTGTACGCCGCGTGTTGGCTTGTTCGGAACGGATGATGTCAGCCGGCAAGTAAACATGCCCGTTTAACACTTGCTCGATGGCTGCGGTCATTTGCTCGCGCGGTGTAGATTTGGTGATAAAACCAACCGCGCCGTAGGTAATGGCTTGTAAAACAATATGTTTATCTTGTTCTGCAGAGACAATAACCACGGGGATGGTGGGCGCTTCATTGCGTAAGCTCATAAGGCCGTTGAGTCCGCTCATGCCTGGCATATTGAGATCTAGTAAAATTAAATCAAGATCGTCGTGTTCACAGGCGAGCAGTAAGGTGCTGTCTAGGTCTGCGGTTTCGATGATAGTGCAGTCAGGAAAACCTGAACGAATCACGTTACAAATCGCCTCGCGAAACAGCGGGTGATCGTCAGCAATTAATATGTTGTACATGGTCAGTGACCTCGTTTTTGTATGCAAAGCGCAAGGTTAGCGAAAGGGTGCAGGTTGTGCTTGTTCTAAAGGTAAATGAGCTTGTTCCCAACCATCCGTGCCGTCACGTAACCAGTATAGGTTGTTATAACCAAAGGCGTTCGCGCGCTTGACTGCATTCCAACCCAACCAGCAGTCTGAGCGGCAGTAAAATACGATGGGGTGGGTTTTATCGTTTGCAGTTGCTTGCTCAAGATGTTGTTTACAGTAGGCCAACCATTGCTCTGAGAGTACGCCGTCACCGCAATTGGCTAACCATAAACTATTAGGCAGATTAGTATGCTCTTCTTGTAGAGTGAACTGGCCGCGTAACCATGGGTTGCGGTAGACATCCACTAACAGTAACTTTGGGTTTTTCTCCTGCAAAGTGTTTAATTCTTGAGGTGAAAGTGTTTGTGCATGCTCATGCGACTGCGGTGTCGGGCTGCGATACAGCGTGCTTCTATAGCCATCTTCAGTAAATAAATGACTTTCTTGAGCATGGCTAGTGATTACGCCCAATGGCAGTAATGTTAAAGCTAGGGCAGTCAATACTGTTTTCAACATGATTATTTCTCGCAGTTGTTAACCCCATTAGATGCAAAGCAGCAGTCTTTGGGAATGCTACAATGTGCTGCTTGGGCCGCTACTAAAGTACTGTTATTGGCTATGAGTCAGGCTCATTTTGACTCATCTTTTTTAGCAAAAAATATCACTGCAAAGAGGATATGGCTTTCTGTGATGTCGCAAGCTGGAGACGTTGAGAACAGCATAGAGCAGACAAATAGTATGCATAGCCTGAGTTGCCCTTTGGTATTGAAAATCTGCATATAAACAGTCTGCTGCGAATGAAATATGTAGAAAGTATCAGCTAGGCAGTACCAAGGTAGGAGGATGTTCGGTAGTTGCACTGATTAGCATGGCCTTACTATAAAAATAATGAGGAAAAACCATGCCGCAGTCTATTAAAGTCGTGGCAATCGTTTTTGTATTGCTCGGTGGAATGATAGGTTTTGATTCTGCGCAAAGCGATGATGGCACTCTATTGCCAAGTAAAGGTTTTGCTGCTGCTTCTATTGATAGAAAAGCCGTGCTAAATCCCGCCTTTACCTCCTATGAAATTAAACGGCCACAATTTTTTAATCTGCAGTTATTTGCTGTGCTTACTGCGCTGTGGCTGTTGTTAGTGTTGCGCTTGCGTTATCGAGAGCTCCTGCCTAATTTGGCAAAGTCTCGGTTTTTATTAGGTTTTTCGCGTATTCGCAGCGATCGTTTGGCAGTTAACGTAGCAAGCTCACCTACAGAGCAAATAAGAATTATATCTGCGCAACTGCAATCCACTCAGGTAGAGGTTTTGCAGCTAAGAACTGCACTCTTACAAGCTCAGGAACAGGAGAAAAATAACCTGGGGCAGACTTTGCATGACGGCTTAGGCCCGCACGTCGCCGGCATGAGAGCGCAGATTAAACTGTTACAGCTGGTCAGCGAACAACCGCAAAAAGTGCAAGCAGTGGCGCAATGTTTGGAAGAGCAAGCAAGTGAGTTACACAACGGATTTCGTTGTTTGGTACGCGATTTATATCCAGTTATGTTGGAGGATCAGGATCTTTCGCAAATTCTGCATAAGCTTCAATACGACTGGCAGAGAAGTAACGCCGGTGTTTGCCGTCTGCATTTAGTAGGCCTGTTACCGCAATTAACGTTGCAGCAAAAAACGCAGCTATATCGTTTTCTGCAAGAGGCGTTAACCAATGTGGCGCGTCACGCACAAGCGACAGAGGTGAGGATCTGGTTGCAATATAAACAGCAAACGCTGCGTGTTTTGCTTAGAGATAACGGTAAAGGATCAGTAGAGCATCAGCCTGGGTTAGGTCAGCGCTCGATGACTGAGCGTGCACGTATGCTCAATGCGCAACTGCATATTCAGAAGGGCGCAGCTCGAGGCTGGGGGATTTATCTGTCTGTACCATTACGAGGTCAAGGGTTATGAAAATATTATTGGTTGATGATCATGCGGTGGTGCGCCACGGTTATGCGAGCTTACTCACTACGTACTTGCCGGACATTCAAATTGATGGGGCAAGCAGTGGCGAAGACGCCTTGCAGTGTATGCCGTTAGTGACACCGCATTTGGTCATTATGGATATTGGTTTACCTGGTATTAGTGGTTTGGAAACATGCCGACGCTTGCTTCAGCGTTTACCGCAGTTGCCAGTCTTGTTTTTTAGTATGCATGATGAGTTGTCCTTAGTGCGTCAAGCGCTGGACTGCGGTGCGCGCGGTTATGTGACTAAAAACTCATCGCCAGATGTGCTTGTTGAGGCTGTGCGTCGTATTTTGTCGGGGCAAATGTATATTGAGCAATCATTAGCGACGCAACTTGCCAGTCAAAAATATACCCAAGGTGCTATCGATCCGCGCTTACAGAGTATGACGCCAAGAGAAATGGAGGTGTTTGTAATGTTGTCGCGAGGCTTTCCAACTCAGCAAATTGCGGAAAAACTCTGTATCAGCAATAAAACAGTGTCCAATTATATGACGTTATTGAAGCATAAGTTACAAGTCAGTTCGCACGTTGAATTGGTGCATTTGGCTATTGATACTGGTGTGTTACGCATTGGTGAAGCCAGCTAATAGGCAGTTGAAAAACTACTATTAGCTGAGCATGCAGCTCTCTGTTACCAATCGAACGGGCATGCAGTACAGCCTTCCATGAAAGTACCTAAAAAGGTTGCATAATGACGACGTGCGCCAGTCATATTGGCTTTGGCCATGTTGGCTTCGCTGAGTTTAGACTCTTGCATATTTGCATCAATAAAAGTCGACTTGCGCAGGTCTGCTTTGGTCAGCCAGGCCATTTCTAGGTTGGCCGCATTAAAGTTTGCGCTCTGTAAATCTGCACCAGAAAAGCGTGCGAAATCTAAATTAGCGCCATTAAAATCGGTGTTTTTACCCTTTGCGCCTTGTGCCATTAACGCCCAGCCGGTGATGGCAACCAGTTTGGTATTGTTTAGATTAGCGCCGCGTAGGCTGGCTTGTTGCAAGCTGGCGCGGGTCAGGTTAGCGCCGGACAGGTTAGCTTTATCAAACGTGGATAAATCCAGTTGCGTGTGACGCAAGTTGGCTCCGGATAAGTTGGCTCCATTGAAGTTAATTTTACGCAGATTCATGTTGCTTAGGTCAGCGTTGCGTAAGTCCATACCTGCACAGTTACTGGCGGGCTCAAGCTTACAGCCATTGATGGTTGGCACATCGTCTTGGTTAGCTACCACTGCAGTGCTTAACAATAGGGCTAAAACAGATAAAATATGGCGTTGCATATACAGTACCTCAGAAAAACTGCTGCTGTGTGAACACAGCAGCAGTGAGTGTTAAGTGAATAGACGCAGTGCTATTACTTGTTATCCCACTCTGGCAATTTGAACACCCAGAATGAACCACCCTGTGCAACAGGTTTGGTCAGTTCTGCCATGTCGCCGCCCCACAATGGTACTGCGCCACCGTAGCCCGAAGTTACACCGATATACTGCTGACCATCCATTTCCCACGTTACTGGTGGTGAGATCACGCCGCTACCTGTTTGGAATTTCCACAGCTCTTTACCTGTTTTAGCGTTGAAGGCTTTGAAGAAACCATCGCTGGTACCGGTGAACACGAGATTACCTTTGGTGGCCAATACGCCAGCCCACAATGGTAATTTCTCTTTATGTTCCCACGCCACTTTACCCGTGGTTGGATCCATTGCGCGCAAGATGCCCACGTGATCATCAAACAAACGCTTGATGCGGAAGCCTTGGCCTAAGTAAGCAGAGCCTTTTTTGTAGGATACTTCTTCAGTCCAGTAGTCTTCTTTCCAGTGGTTAGCCGGTACATAGAACAAGCCTGTGTCTTGACTGTAAGCCATAGGGTTCCAGTTTTTACCACCCAAGAATGGTGGTGAAACTTCCACTGATTTACCGCGTTTCTCGCCTGGCTCAGGTTTAGCTGGACGCTGTCCCTTGTTTTCAACAGGGCGACCGGTTTCCAAGTCAATGTGTGAAGCCCAAGTGATGCCATCGACAAATGGGAAGGCATTTTTCAGCTTACCGTTGTTGCGATCAACGACATAGAAGAAACCGTTACGGTCAGCGTGCGCTGTGGCTTTGGTGACCTTGCCGTTTTTGTCTTTGTGATCAAACAGCACGAGTTCGTTGTTACCGGAGAAGTCCCAGGCATCGTTTGGTGTGTGCTGGTAGAACCATTTCACTTCACCGGTGGTGGCATCAACGCCGACTTGGCCTGAGGTGTAAAGACTGTCGAAATCTTTTGGATCCCCACCATCAGCGGTACGCTCCCAACCATTCCAAGGCGCTGGGTTACCGGCACCAATAATAATGGTGTTGGTTTCCTCATCAAAGCTTGCGCTCTGCCATGGTGCACCGCCACCTTGACTCCAAGCTTCTTTTTTACCGGTTGGGTGATTTGGATCATCCGGCCATGATGGTGCTTTAATGTCACCGGTTGGTGTGCTGTCTTTACCGTTGAGGCGACCCATGTGGCCTTCAACAAATGGGCGCATCCAAATTTCTTCACCCGTATCTGGGTCGCGGGCAAAGAGTTTGCCGACCACGCCAAACTCATCGCCTGAACTACCGTGAATCAACAAAACTTTGCCGGTTTTGGCATCTTTAGCCATGGTTGGTGCGCCGGTCATAGTGTAACCCGCAGCCTGATCACCAAACTTCTTGTTCCAAATTACTTTACCGGTGTCTTTGTTGAGTGCGACAACGCGCGCATCTAAAGTACCAAAGAATACTTTATCGCCAAAGATCGCTACACCGCGGTTCACTACGTCACAGCATGGTCGAATATCGTCAGGTAGGCGATGGCTGTAGTTCCATAGGCGCTCACCTGTTTTAGCGTCAAGCGCCCATACGCGTGAGTAGGACCCGGTAACATAAATAATACCGTCATGAATCACCGCTTGAGATTCTTGACCGCGTTGTTTTTCATCACCAAAAGAGTAAGTCCAAGCTGGCGTCAGCTTGAATACGTTGTCTTCGTTGATTTTGGCTAACGGACTGTAACGCTGTGCGTTAGTGCCCATGCCGTATTGCAAAACGTTGGTGGTGGTTAAATGGTCTTTAGCAATATCCTCCCAGGTAACAGAGGTTGCAAAACTAAGGCTTGAGCCAATCAAGCTCGCGCCCAAAATTAAGCCCTTTACAGCGAGGGCTAATGGTTTGGCAGAGCTGGGTAATTGTTTTTTTATCATTGCTTTACTTCCCATAGGTTGCATGTTGTGAGTCCTGCGTCATTGATGCTCGCATTGACGGTCTCCATGTTGGGAAAGTGCAAGACTTCTGCATACGGAAAAATTCCCGTTAGTTGCGGGAAAAAATCCCATTTCGCAGGGTAATTGGCAGTGCTTCTAAAGCTGTTTTTTATATGCCTTTAAACCTACTACTAAGGGCGCGGTTCTCGACAACTAAAGCAGGGTTTTCCTCTGCAGGCAGCATTTCTACCATGAAAGCAGTGTTCAACTTAATGGCGAACGTCTTGCGTACTATTTTAAATGGTGAAAATGATGAATAAAAATAATGCAGTGTTAGGCGCTTTAATCGTAGCTACTTTGGGTTTCTCCGCGGCAGTCTATGCCCACGGTGACATGGTTCCACAAAGCGTTAATACCGGAGATTTAGAGCTTTTAGGTGAGGAGTGGCGTGAGTCTAATCCTTATCGTTCGCCAAGTGATCAAAATGCCTTGGCGATTGAGATTGGCTCATCTGCTTACAACCAGAACTGCGCGCGCTGCCATGGTTTAGAAGCAATGTCAGGCGGTATCGCACCTGACTTACGCGAGCTGCCTGGTGATGCTGACAATGACGAGTGGTACAAAGAGCGTGTCATCAATGGTGCGGTGCGTAATGGTGCAGTGTATATGCCGCGTATGGCTGATCATTTAAGCCAAGAGGCGCTGTGGGCAATTCGCACTTATATCGAAAGCCGTGCAGAGCTTCGGTAAGTAAAGCGTGAGTGGCTCTGCTGAAGAGTATGAGGCAGTCGGCGATGATCTTTTGCTATAGCGTATTTATCCCTGTGGCACGAGATTGGAGACGGTACAGCATGCTCAGTGCATACCAAACTTAACCAAAGACAGTTGTAGCAAGAGTTTAAATGCTGAAAGCGTTGAGCAATTTAACTGAACTGGAGATGAGAGATGAAACAGCGAACTCTGTGTGCCGTGGTATTGTCCTTTGTCGCTGGTTTTGCTGCTGCTGTGGAAGGTGATCCGCAGCCTTCAGTGATGTGGGAGTACTTTCATCAACGCTTGCTCGATAATGCTGATTATGTCTTTGATGAGGCGGTACAAGTGAGTGTGCCGCCGTTTGCTGAAGACGCGCGACAAGTGCCTGTTGAAGTTGATGCACGAGCTCTAGTTGGACGCGTAGAGAAAGTTATGATTTGGGCTGAGCTCAATCCTATCCCGCAAGTGTTAAACCTTTACCCAAGTGCCAAGCTAGAGAATTTTTTAGCAGTGCGTATTCGTGTTGAGCAAGCAACGCCCATTCGAGCGGCATTTTTAATGGATGACGGATTGTGGCATGTGGGTTCTGCACGGATTGAAGCTGCTGGTGGTGGTTGTAGTGCGCCAAGTGTGGTGCGTGCCGAAGCAGGTTGGGAAAGTCGTTTAGGTCAGGTTTTTGGTGCAAGCTTTAAAGATGGAGATAGCAGTCGTTTGCGCATGAGTGTGTCGCACCCCATGGACAATGGCTTGGTCGATTCCATTCCAGAGTTTTACCTCAATCAAGCACAGTTGCGTGACAGTAATGGCTCGGTGCTAGCGCGCCTGGATCTGTTTTCTGCGGTTAGTGAAAATCCCACTATTACCTTGCGCGTTAAAGGTCAGCCGCAAACGCAATTATGGCTGCGTGATAATAATGGTAATGAGTTTTCTGCGCAGATTCCTTAGTGGCTAATTTGCATAGATTTTCTAAAATACTTCGTTGGCACTGGCTTTTTTGCATGGTAAAGGCATTGCAACGGAGTTTTTTGCTCCGATTGAGGTGGTGGTATGCGCTTTCTTTTACTGGTTTTCTGCGGTTGGGTTTTGAGCACAGTTGCGTTGGCTAATTATGTGTTAACGCCAAAAAAAATAGCTGCCAACACGTATTTACTGGAAGGCTCAACCGATAATTTCTCTAAAGAAAATGGTGGGAATATCGTTAATGTGGCATTTATTGTCACAAATGCCGGTGTGGTGGTGATTGATACTGGTCCTTCATTAGCTTACGGCAAGGCATTGCGCGCAGCGATTGCTAATGTTACCGATCAACCGATAGTGCAAGTTTTTTTAACCCATCATCACCCAGATCATGCGCTAGGTAATCAAGCATTTGCTGATGTGCCGATTGCATCGTTAGCAGACACGCAGAAACTGCTGGAAGAGCAGGGCGATCATATGGCGGAAAATATGTATCGGATTGTGGGTGATTGGATGCGCGGCACCGAAGTAGTGTTGCCGACACAAACTGTTGAAGCGGGGGTGGTCACTATAGGTGAACATTCGCTACGGTTACTAGCCTTAAGCGGTCATACAGGTGCTGATTTGGCTATTTTAGATGAGCGTACAGGTGTGCTGTTTGCCGGTGATTTAGTCTTTTATCAGCGTGCTTTAGCGACGCCCAACACCTTAAGCCTGTCGGCATGGTTAGCTGATGTTAATACTTTACAGGCATTGCCGTGGAAGATGGTTGTGCCAGGGCACGGACCGTTAGCGGTGGATGATAAACCCTTTGTGCAAATGCAAGATTATTTAACCTGGCTAGATACAACGTTGCGTGAGGCGGCCCAGCAGGGGATGGATATGAATCAGGTTTTGCGCTTACCCATTCCAGAACGTTTTGCCGATATTAGCTTAACGCGCTATGAGTTGGTGCGTACGGTGAGTCACTTGTATCCACATTACGAGAGTGAGCAGTGGCAGCGTATTGATCAGTGAGTTCAGAGGTTTTGACTGATTGTGCCAAGTCCCAGTGCAGAGCTTGCTGTGGGTGGGACTTGGTTGCTGTTTCTAATCGAGAATAAGGTTCTCGCCACGCTCTTGTTGCCAGTCTTCAAATGACTGCACGGCATGCTGGCCTTGCATGCGGTGAATGATTTCAAAGTAATCTTGCTTGAGTGGATCTTGCATAATTTCATTACGTGGCTTGACGCGTATGGCATAGATGTCTTGCACGTTTTGATGATCAAAACCACGCCACTGTTGAGTGCCTTTTAGCAATTGATAGCTATGGTTTTCTAACGTTTTAATAAGCGTTTCACTGTCTAAACTGCGAGTACGCTGTGCAGCATCAGCCCATTGGTAAACCACACTGTAAGCAGACGCTGCTGCGCTACCGGGGTATTCCGTATAGCGTTGTGTGTAGTCCTTAACGAAGGCGAGTCCTTTGGGGCTTTTTTCCATTGCCGGGACGCGCCAGGTCCATGCTTGTGTGCCAATTACGCCGCTCATGGTATGCGGGCCGAGGTTTTGAATCAGTGTGCGACTTAAATTAGGAATAATAATTTGCATGTTTTTATTCAACAGCATGCTCTGCACGACGCGCATGGCATGCATTACATTTTGACCTTGTAGCACTAGCACGAGGATATTTGCTTGGCTTTTTTCAGCTTTGCTAAGCGCTTTCTTATAGTCAGCATGACTGGCATTGATCGCATTTAAGCGGCTAAAACTGTGCTTGGCGCGGTCTTGACTGTTAGTGGCTAAGCGCAGCGCCGACTCCATGCTGAGCCCCCAAGTATCATCGCTAATAATGTAATGGTAGCGCTGGCGCGGCATGTGCCAAGACAAGTATTCGCCGAGTACTTGTGCGCTCATCCAGTCGTTATTTGATTCACGAAAAATATAACGATGCCCTTCTCGTCCAGTGACGTCATTGGCGTAGCTGAGTACAGCAAAATAAGGCACCCCTAATGCTTGAGCGCGCTTACCAGCGGCAATAGCTTCTTCACTGGTGGCACCGCCGAAAATCATTTTTGCATTCTGATGAAAAAAATCATCAACATTACGTTGAGCTTTTTCTGAGCGTGATGCACTGTTTTTACTCAATAATTGTAATGGGCGACCCAGAACGCCGCCGGTTTGATTAATTTGCTCAACGGCCAGCATAGCGCCTTGCATCAGTTCAAGCCCTTCAGCCTTGTAGTTACCTGTGCGAGGGAAGTTTAGACCTATTTTGATGGGTTCGTTGGCGAGCACATAAAAGGGTAGAAAACCTAAAATTAGGCTGTTGCGGATGGATTGCCTCACGAGTATTGCTCCTCATTCAGTGAAGTGTGTTTTTTAAGGTTTTCTGCCGATGTGTCCTATGCCCTGATGTAGCCAATGGGGTTAGACTTTAGTCTTGCGTAAGGGGTCTTGTGTCATGTGCGAGCTAGAGCGGCTTTGCAGTAGTGGCGTCGCTAGAGGTTAGTAGTGAATAGCAATGAGGTGCGGGTTTAACGTTGGATATGCTGGCTGGTTACGCAGGCATCTGGGGCGCTGTGCGCTAGTTCTTTTGATGGATAAGTAAAGTGAAAGCATTGTCAGTTGAACTGACTGATTTTAGAGTTGGGGCATTTTATCTAGTTCTAAATAACTAGATTTTCTATGCCTAGGGTGCATTCGTCTGGCTGTGGAGAGTGGCTATTATCGAACCATAACCTGCCCGCGGTTGGCGCAGGCACTGAATACAACGAGGATGCTCTCATGATTTATGCACAACCAGGTACTCAAGGTTCTTTACTTACTGTTAAGCCGCGCTACGGCAACTATATCGGTGGAGAGTTCGTGCCGCCGGTCAATGGTGAGTATTTTACCAACACCACACCAGTAACCGGTGCAGTTGCCGGTGAGTTTCCACGCTCTGATGCTGATGATATCAATCTTGCTTTAGATGCAGCTCACTTAGCTGCAGCAGCTTGGGGTAAAACTTCGGCGCAAGATCGTGCTCGCGTTCTGTTAAAAATTGCAGACCGTATGGAAGAAAATTTAGAGTTACTAGCTGTCGCAGAAACCTGGGACAACGGTAAGCCGGTGCGCGAAACGCTTAACGCAGATATTCCGTTAGCTGCCGATCATTTTCGTTATTTTGCCGGCTGCTTACGTGCTCAAGAAGGCTCCGCTGCAGAAATTAATGAACATACTGCTGCCTATCATTTCCATGAGCCACTTGGCGTGGTTGGGCAGATTATTCCGTGGAACTTCCCATTGTTAATGGGTGCCTGGAAGCTTGCACCTGCATTAGCTGCAGGTAACTGCATCGTTCTTAAACCAGCAGAGCAGACGCCACTCTCTATTAGTGTGTTGATGGAGTTGATTGGTGATTTACTACCGCCAGGTGTGCTTAACGTTGTCCAAGGTTTTGGTCGTGAAGCGGGTGAGGCTTTAGCTACGAGCAAGCGTATTGCCAAAATCGCATTCACCGGATCAACGCCAGTTGGTTCGCATATTATGCATTGCGCTGCTGAAAATATTATTCCAAGCACCGTTGAGTTGGGCGGTAAATCACCGAACATTTTCTTTGAAGACATCATGAATGCAGAGCCTGCTTTTATTGAAAAAGCGGCTGAAGGTTTGGTGTTGGCATTCTTTAACCAAGGTGAGATTTGCACTTGCCCGTCACGCGCGCTGATTCAAGAGTCGATTTATGAGCCCTTCATGGAAGTGGTCATGAAGAAAATCAAGCAAATCCGTCGTGGTGACCCGCTCGATACCGAAACGATGGTAGGTGCGCAAGCTTCAGAGCAGCAATTTGAAAAAATTATGTCTTACATGGACATTGCTAAAGAAGAGGGCGCGGAGCTGCTAACCGGTGGTCAAGTTGAGCACTTGGGTGGTGATTTGGCCAGTGGTTACTATATTCAGCCGACCTTGCTTAAGGGTCATAACAAAATGCGTATTTTCCAAGAAGAGATTTTTGGACCAGTGGTTGCCGTGACAACCTTTAAAGATGAAGCGGAAGCCTTGGAAATTGCTAACGATACCGAGTTTGGTCTAGGCGCAGGCTTATGGACGCGTGACATTAACCGTGCCTACCGTATGGGGCGTGGTATCCAGGCGGGTCGTGTTTGGACCAACTGCTACCACCTCTACCCAGCGCATGCTGCATTTGGTGGTTACAAAAAGTCTGGCGTGGGACGTGAGACCCATAAAATGATGCTCAACCACTATCAGCAGACCAAAAACCTGTTGATCAGTTACGACATTAACCCTTTAGGCTTTTTCTAAACGAGGTTGAGTTCTATCCAACTGCGTCTGCTGTGTGGACTACTGCGGGCGCAGTGTAGTTAAGTGTGACTCCGAGATGTTTGCATCTTAGATGGGATGCGAACCCTGTCGACAGACGAGTAGGCCCCTTGCCCCAAGGGTGTACCCCGCATAACTTGCTATGTTTTAGTCGAGACGCAGCCAAAAGGCTGCGTTTTTTTTGCTCTAAATATGGTGTTTACCTGCCAGAACAAAGCAGTGCGACCAATGGCAGCAATAAACGGTCCCAAAGTACCGTTTTTTCTAAGACGCAACAGCGCTATTAATAGAGGTACCGGAATTGCCCGGTCTTAATAAGAAAGAGGAATCAATCATGTGGACTAAACCTAGCTTTAATGATCTGCGTATTGGCTTTGAAGTAACGATGTACATCGCAAACCGTTGATGCATCACGCTTCATGTTAAACGTTAAACGATCAGGCCCCAGCTCTGCTGGGGCTACTAAGGAAAAACATCATGTACATTCAAGTATTGGGTTCAGCAGCTGGTGGTGGTTTTCCGCAATGGAACTGCAATTGTCATAACTGTCATGGATTGCGCAAAGGCACTTTAAATGCTGTGCCACGTACACAGTCTTCGATCGCTATTAGTGATGATGGTGTCAACTGGATTTTATGCAATGCTTCGCCGGACATTAGAAGCCAGCTTGAAGCATTTCCCGCCTTGCAGCCTGCGCGTCAAGCACGCGACACAGCGATTGCAGGGATTATTTTACTCGACAGCCAAATTGATCATGTCACCGGATTACTGACCTTGCGTGAAGGCTGCCCGCATGACGTCTGGTGCACCGACATGGTGCATCAAGATTTAACCTCAGGCTTTCCCATCTTCAATATGCTGGCGCACTGGAATGGTGGGCTTAATCACAAATTAATAAGCCTTGATGGCAGCGCTTTTACCGTGCCTGCCTGCCCAGCCTTAAGCATCACAGCGGTGGCGTTGCGCAGCAATGCACCGCCGTATTCACCGCGCCGTGATGATCCGCATCCAGGCAATAATATTGGCTTGCTGATCGAAGATACGCGCAGCGGTAAAAAAGTCTTTTACGCACCAGGCCTGGGTGAGATGGATGACAACCTGCGCCGCATCATGGCCAGTGCTGATTGTTTATTAGTTGATGGCACGGTTTGGCGTGACGATGAAATGCAAGTCTATGGCGTTGGCAGCAAGCTTGGCAGCGAAATGGGTCACCTTGCGCAAAGTGGGCCAGGCGGCATGCTCGAAGTGCTAGCAGACTACCCAAACGCACGGCGGATTTTAATTCATATCAACAATACCAACCCTATTCTAAATGAAGACTCCGACGAGCGCGCGCAAGTGCATGCTGCCGGTGTTGAAGTGTCTTATGACGGAATGAGTATTCAACTCTAGGAGCCTGCGATGAGCGAGCAAGCGATGACCCCCGAGCAGTTTGAGCAGGCGCTGCGCGCGAAGGGCGATTACTACCATATTCATCACCCCTACCATATCGCGATGCACAAGGGGCAGGCGACCCGTGAGCAGATTCAAGGTTGGGTGGCCAATCGGTTTTATTACCAACTCAATATTCCCATGAAAGATGCCGCAATTATGGCCAACTGCCCTGACCGCGATGTGCGTCGAGAGTGGGTGCAGCGTATTTTGGATCATGATGGTGCGCCCGGTGAGGAGGGCGGTATTGAGGCTTGGTTGCGTCTGGCTGAAGCAGTTGGTTTGGATCGCGAGCAAGTGTTGTCTGGAGAGTTGGTGTTGCCGGGCGTGCGCTTT
>Ga0209075_1002798_pt1 | contig 15050 bp, 15 predicted proteins | sample Stecom2011_FD_187523 | JGI IMG/M metagenome (GOLD analysis project Ga0209075, IMG submission 187523) | Agricultural soil microbial communities from Utah to study Nitrogen management - Steer compost 2011 (SPAdes) (version 2) | ecosystem: Environmental > Terrestrial > Soil > Agricultural land... | reverse complement strand
AGATTTTTATACGCCTGTCGGCTGTTGGCAGCGGGAAAGAACCTCGAATCAATGAACGGCGCTGAGCATTATGGACCCGCAGCAAAAACTTCCCACCTGACGCATCATCTCTTGCATAAACTGGAGGCCTTGCCCGAGACAGAGCGGCGCTCTGTGGCCGTCGATTACAGTGCTTTGCGTTTGTCGGAGTCGCTGAGGATGCCGCCCCGATTGCGCCGGCTGCTGGCTTATCTGGCCTTGCTGGCGCTGGTCTATTATTGGTTGGCGGGTGTGTATTACTGGCAGGTTCTGCCCAGCTTTGTGATCGCCTTCGAGCATTTTGCTATACCGCCTTCCGAGTGGTTTATGCGTATTCAATCTTTTTGGTATTTGCCGTTGCTGGGGGTGGCGCTGGTACTGCTATTGGCGCTTGTGGCCACTTGGCAAGTGCGGCGCCTGTATTGTTTTACTTTGGCATCGCCACTGAGGCAAATATTTTTATTGCCCGCCTCGCTGCGGCAACACCAAGCGGCAATTCGCACGCTGTTGGGTTTTCCTTTGGCGATGGCACAGCCAGAGCCGGGAACACGGGCGCAAGCGCTGGTGAATCATTTGCAGCAATTGCAGAGGGCGGGCATGCCTGTTGGTCCCGAGCTGGAAGCATTATTACGAGTAGAAAGCGAGCACTTGTCTTGTGTGGCGGGGCGTTATTTGCAATGGCTTACGGCGCTGGTGGGAGTGGTGCTCTGCGGGTGTATCTTTATATTTTTGGCCAGCGTCTACGCGCCGATTTTTGTTATGGGGGAAGTGATATGAAACAACAGGGATTTACTTTAATTGAGTTGATGGTCGTGGTGGCCATTATTGGTATTCTGGCCTCGGTGGCGCTGCCAAATTACCAGCAGTATATAACCCGCTCGGAAGTGGTAGAGGCGTTCAGTATGGCGGAGGAAATGAAATCCCGCGTACAGGCTTACTACAAAGAACATCTCGCCTTTCCGCAAAATAATACCGACGCTGGTGTGCCGGTAGCGGAAAAACTGCTGGGCAATCGCATCACCCGCGTAGAAATTTTAGCCGGGGCTGTGCATGTGCATCTGGGCAACAAGGTGTCTCAGCCTTTGCAGGGAAAAGTTCTGAGCTTTCGTCCCTCGGTGGTGGTAAACAGCCCCATTAGTCCAATGAGTTGGCTGTGTGGTTATGATGATGCGGTAACGGGGATGACAGCGGTGGGTGATAATCGCACCGATGTGGAGAGTGTGTATTTGCCGGCGTCCTGTCGCGCGCGCGGATAAATAATTATTTTTTTGCTGAGTGCAGGGGTTCTGGCCGAGGTCACGGCACAACCCCCGAGACCCGCCGTGAACCCATCCCTGGGGGCTTGGGCATAGCGTCCCTGCTATGCACAGTCCCGGTGGCTGCACCGCAACCTCTGCCGCTCCGACATCGCGGTTATTTCAACCAGCTAAATTCCACCTTGCTTTCCGCTGGCACTGAGCTGGGGTCGGCGTGTGGTGTGAGGGACTCTCTTAAACAGGGATGTTTAAGTGAAGCCTACAGGGACGTATTCACGGCGTGTCCTGCACACCATACGGCGGCCTCGGCGTTTTCTGTTCAGAGTGAATGAGTAGAAGTGTTATTTGTTTGAAGTGGTTAAAACAGAGAGCGGTGGTTAGGTCAGAGGTCACGGCACAGCCTCTGGGACGCGCCGTGAACCCATCCCTGGGGGCTTGGGCATAGCGTCCCTGCTATGCACAGTCCCGGAGGCTGCGCCGCAACTTCTGCCCCTCAAATAGCGAGCTAATGTCGCTTTGATTTTTTAAGCGCGCTTAGTTGCAGCAAATTTTTTCTTTTTGCTGGGCTTGGCGGGGCGGGCTCGTGGTGTGAAACCACCTGGGCCTTGGTCTTCGCTCAAGTTAAGCAACTGACCGCGCACATGCAAACCCGCTATTTTCTGCACCAGTCGCGGTGACAAATCATTCGGCAGGTCAATGGTGCTGAAACTGTCGAAAAGTTTTATCTGGCCGATAAAGCGGCTTTCAATACCTGCTTCATTGGCAATGGCACCCACCAGATCGCCGGGGCGGATATTTTGATTGCGTCCCACTTCGGCGCGGTAGCGGCGCATACCGTCATCGGCGGCGCGTGCTTTGCGTGGTTTGCGGTCAAATTTATCGTCGCGGTCAAATCGATCATTCTGGTCACGGCCCTTGCTCTCAAAACCTTCACGACCGGGTTTGATGTCGGCCAGTTTGACTTGTAGCGGACGCTCTTTTTGTGCCAGAAAAGCGAGAGCTGCACTGACGTTAGTTGGTGATACTTCCTGCTCCTTGCTGTAACGCTCCAACAGATCGACAAAGAAGTCCAAGTTTTCACCGCTGTTAAATACATCGGTAATACGCTGGAAGAACTGGTCGGTACGCGCAGCGGTAACGCTTTCGCCACTCGGCAATTGCATGGCTTTGATGCTTTGCTGCGTGGCTTTTTCAATAGAATATAACAGACGTTTTTCTCGCGGCGCGACAAACAAAATCGCCTTGCCTTTACGGCCCGCCCGGCCGGTGCGGCCAATGCGGTGAACGTAGGCTTCGCTGTCGTAGGGGATATCGTAATTCACAACGTGAGTAATACGGTCCACATCGATACCGCGCGCGGCGACGTCGGTGGCGATCAAGATATCCACTTGTTCTTTTTTCAAACGCTCAATGGTGCGCTCACGCAACTGCTGATTCATGTCGCCGTTAATGGCAGCGGCACTGTAACCGCGCGCTTCCAATTTTTCCGCCAGGTCGACGGTGGCGGTTTTGGTGCGCACAAAAATAATCATGCCCTCGAACGGCTCTACTTCCAGGATACGGGTCAGAGCATCGAGTTTGTGGGTGCCGCTGACCATCCAGTAACACTGTTCGATATTGTCGCCAGTTTTCTTCTCACCTTCGATACGAATCTCTTCGGGCTTGCGCATGTAAGTATTGGCAACGCGACGAATTTCTTTGGGCATGGTGGCGGAGAAAAGTGCGGTTTGGCGCTCGTTCGGTGTGTGCTCAAGAATCCAGGATACGTCGTCGATAAAGCCCATACGCAGCATTTCGTCGGCTTCATCCAGTACCAAATGAGTAAGCTTTGACAGGTTCAGGCTGCCACGGCGCAGGTGATCCATAACCCGTCCAGGTGTACCTACCACTATTTGTGCGCCGCGCTTTAGCTGACGCAGTTGGCCGCGCATTTCCTGACCGCCGTAAATAGGCAGAACGTGAAAGCCGGGAATGTGTCGGGCATAGCTCTGTATCGCTTCGGCCACTTGAATGGCCAGCTCGCGAGTAGGGGCGAGGATTAATCCCTGGGTGTGTGATTGGCTGGCATCCAGCTCTGAGAGCATGGGTAGGGCAAAGGCAGCGGTTTTACCCGTACCCGTTTGTGCTAGACCTACAATATCCTTACCCGCCAGCATTGCCGGAATGGCAACCGCTTGAATGGGGGAAGGCTGTTCATAGCCCACTTCGGCAATAGCTTGTAATACCGGCGCCGATAGAGCCAGATCAGTAAATTTCATCATAATTAAATCCAGTAAGCCGCGCTTGTGGCACGGTATAAGTCAGTGGAAACGACGGCCGTATGCCGCCGTCCTGGCAGGGGGATAAACCGGCAGCAGAGGATAGTCCGCTGGGTTATGGGTAACGGGGTGGTTACGCGTTAAATGCCGGAAATACGCTTGAAGGCGAGAGCCGGTGCGAGTCACATGCGAGTTACACATCCGGGAGAGAGCCGCTGACCACAAGGTCAGAGCTGGACCTAAAATGCGGTCCTCCTCCTGTTCAGCTTGGCCCCGCAGTGTTCTCGTCACGATGATGAGGCTGGGCTGAAGACGCACGATTATAAAGAGTCGAACAGCTTTTGACCAGCACTATTCACTGACGGACTGTTTGAGTAGACTGGACGACTCTTCAGGGACTTATGTTATGAGCGACCGCAATCCTTCGCAAAAGCACCTATCGACCACAGCGCTGGCGCGGGCTATCGGCAAGGACAGCAAAGAATTATTTATCCTGCTGTCACGTAGTCATTGGATGGTCAAGGTGGAAGGCCACTGGCAATTGACAGAAAAAGGCCGCTTTGAAGGCGGAATTTATGTCAATCATCCCAAGTTTGGCGAATATATCGCCTGGCCGGAAAGTCTGAAAAATCACCCTTTGTTGACCTTGCTGCCCGAGGCACCGCTCAACGCCCGCAGTCTTGGGCACCAGTGGCAGCTGCCGGCGCGGCTGATAAATCTGGCGCTGGCCGAACGCGGCTGGCTGAGTAAAGCCGTGCATGGTTGGCGGCTGACTTCTCTGGGGCGGGCGCTGGGCGGTCAGCAGCACGAGGGGGAGACTACGGGTATTCCTTATGTCACCTGGCCCGAATCGCTGCTGGAGCATCCATCGTTGCAAGCGGTGCTCAAGGCATTGACCGAGGCCGAGCCCGAGTGTCTGGATGGACATCAGCACGTCCACCGCAGCCGCGCTCGAATCGACAACTGGCTCTATGTAGCCGGGGTGGCTCACGCGGTGGATTACCCGCTGTGGGTGGATGAGCAAACGTTAAAAGTGGATTTTTATCTGCCGGTGCTAAGCACGGTCATTGTCTACTGGCCCAGTGCCAGCGCGCCGGGTGAGTTGGTGGAGCAGTTAGATTTACAGACGCGCTTGCGCCGTAGTCACTGGTCGCTTATTGAGATCCAGCAAACGGAGCTGGATAATCTCGATGAGGTGTTAAGCCGTGAATTGCTCAAGCGTGAGTATGCCGTATATTGATTAATGGAGGTTGGGATGGCTAGCGTATTCAGTATGATTATTGCCGGTGACTTACCGGGGCACTTTGTCTGGCAGGATGATATCTGTGTTGGTCTTATGACCATTGCGCCGATTCGCCAAGGCCATGTGCTACTGATTCCCCGTGAAGAGATAGATCACTGGCATCACGTTCCCGCCGAGACCCTGGGACATATGATGACCGTGGCGAAGACCATCGCTACCGCGCAACAGGAAGCTTATGCGTCAACGCGGGTGGGCATGGTGATTGCCGGCCTGGAAGTGCCGCATACACATTTGCATTTGATTCCGATGGAGACCATGGACGACCTCGATTTTATTCACGCCAAGCAGGCCGATGGCGATGCCCTGAGTGCGGCGGCAGAAAAGATCAAACGTTATCTGCCTTGATCGATTTGCAAACCCTGGCGGCTGTCCATCTTCAGTCTGGTTGGCCGCTCGATAGCCCTGTGGTAAGGTCGGGCGCAGTTTATTTCCCGCCCTGTCAATTGAAAATATTGGCAACTGAGAAAATATTGAGGCATGTCAGTGGAGACACCCGGCAAGTTTATTACCATTGAAGGCACAGAAGGTGTCGGCAAGAGCACCAACCTGGCTTTTGTTCGCGACTGGCTGCAAGCGCGGGGTCTGGAAGTGGTGGTCACCCGCGAGCCGGGCGGTACGCCGCTGGCTGAAGAGCTGCGAGAGTTATTATTGGCTCCGCGCCTCGAGGCGGTAGATGCCACCGCGGAGTTATTATTGATTTTTGCCGCTCGCGCCCAGCATTTGGCGCAGGTGATAAAGCCAGCGCTGGAGCGTGGAGCCTGGGTGTTGTCCGACCGCTTTACCGATGCGACCTACGCTTATCAAGGGGGCGGTCGGGGGCTGGATAAAGCCGTTATTCGCCAACTGGAACAATTGATACAGCACAGCCTGCAGCCTCAGCTTACCTTGATTCTCGATATTGATCCGGCCCAGGGCTTGGCCCGCGCCGCTGCGCGTGGCGAGCTGGATCGTTTTGAGCGCGAGGACATGCTGTTTTTTGAACGGGTCCGCCAAGCCTATCGTGAGCGTATCGCCACCGCGCCCGAGCGCTACGCGCTGGTAGATGCCGGGCAGCCACTGGAAGCAGTGCAACAACAAATCAATACCGTTTTGCAGCGCCTGCTGGGTGACACGGTAGCTATGATTCCCGAGGATGGTGAAAAAGGATGTGCGGGCTAAAAAGGCGCGCTCTGAGTAACCTCAAGTCTTTCGCCGCTATCAGGATGAGCAAAGCCGAGCGCTTCGGCGTGCAATAACAGCCGCGCGCTGGCAGCGGCAATCGCGGCTGGTGCGTAGAGAGTATCTCCCACAATCGGATGGCCCAACGCCAGCATATGCACGCGCAACTGGTGTGAGCGACCTGTCACTGGCATCAGCTCCACGCGAGTGCGTTGCAGCTGAGTATCCCGCTGTAAGACGCGGTAATAGGTCAGGGCGGGCTTACCCTGATTTTTATCCACCATCTGGCGAGGCCGGTTGGGCCAGTCGCATATCAAAGGTAAGTCCACTTCACCGCTATCAGCTTCCAGCAAACCCGCCACCACGGCGATATAACGTTTGCTCACCTGCCGCTGTTCAAACTGGCGACCCAGATGGCGCAGGGCATCGTAACTTTGCGGCACAAGCACCAGCCCCGACGTCGGCTGATCCAGTCGATGTACCACGCGGCTATTGGGATAGTGGAGCAGCAAACGGTTAATCAGACAGTCCTGTTTGTCTTCCCCCTTGCCCGGCACCGATAACAATCCGGCGGGTTTGTCGGCCACCAACAAATGGCGATCCTGATAGAGCAGGGTAATAGTGGATGCAGTCATGAAGCCTCCCGGGCAATTTCGCATTATCGCAAAAAAACCGTGAGCTTGATAAGCTTGCCGGCTATGCCGTCCCGGCTTTACCTTCAGAAGACAATCTGACAGAAGACAACCCGAGTCCTATGAGCGATTTTCCGGCCCTGCCTTATCCCTGGCAGCAAGATATCTGGCAGCGTCTGTTGCAGCAGCACCACAACCAGCGTCTGCCTCATGCATTGATGCTAACTGGCCCGCGTGGAGTGGGTAAACGTCACTTGGCGCGCGCCCTGGGGCAGTGGCTGCTCTGTCACGCGCCCACGGCAGATGCTGCCTGCGGTCAGTGCAAGGGCTGCGAGCTTAATCGTGCCGGCACCCATCCTGACTTTATTGAGTTGATGCCCAAGGAGACCGGCAAGGCTATTCGTGTGGACGATGTGCGCGAGCTGACAGAAGCGCTTATGAAAACGGCGCAAATGAACAGTTACAAAGTGGCCATCTTGTGTCCGGCAGAAGCCATAAACCTGGCGGCGGCCAACGCGCTGCTGAAAACCCTGGAAGAGCCCGGGGCGAAGACGTTGCTGTTACTGGTTACGGATATGCCGGGAGCGATTTTGCCCACAGTGCGCAGCCGCTGCCAGTTGCACACTCAGCCTCTGCCCGCGCGCGAACAGAGCTTGCGCTGGCTGCAACCGCTGTTGACCGGCGCCGGCATGGAGGCCGATGAGTTGCTGGATATGGCCCGGGGCGCACCGCTGGCGGCGCGCGATTTACTGGCCGGGGACGCGGTGGAAGTGCGCCGTCAATGGCAAGCTGATCTGGGACGTTTAACCCTGGGGCAAGTGGATGCGCTGAGCATCGCCGGGCGCTGGCAAAGCGCTGAAGGTACAGACTTGCTGGACTGGTTGATTAGCTGGCTTCATGCGGTTGCCTGTTGGCAAAACGGCATCAGTTGGCGTTCGCTGGAGCGGCTGGATGAAGCTTTTCGTGCGCAGTTGAGCCGCTTGCAGCCGTCTTTATTACACCGCTATCTGGAGAAATTGCTCTCCGCTAAAAAACACTGGATCAGCGGCGCCAATCCCAACAAACAGCTGTTGCTGGAAGAGCTGTTGTTGGATTGGCAAGTATTATTGCGCGTGAGTCGCCGCGCCGAGCAGCAAGCGTCAGCGAGTCAAAGTGGCGAAAGAGGCTAAGCAGACAGGGCCCTGACTGGCATTAACAGGCTGGACAGGTCTGTGCTTATGCTTTATGTTTGATCTACCCAGAAGAGACACCGGATTGATACTATGCAAGCTCTAGGTGGTGCCCGTAACGGCATACTTTCGCTGACCATCAAGGATAAAGCTGTACTCTATGCAGCCTATATGCCCTATGTGCAAAACGGCGGCCTCTTCATTCCCACCAATAAACCCTACAAGCTCGGCGATGAAGTGTTTATGCTGCTCAACCTGATGGATGAGCCGGAGAAAATTCCGGTGGCGGGCAAGGTGGTTTGGGTCACGCCAAAAGGGGCTCAAGGTAACCGTGCAGCGGGAATCGGCGTACAGTTTACCGATGAAGACAATACCGCGATTACCAAGATAGAGAACTATCTGGCCGGCTCTCTGGAGTCCGATCGTCCTACCTATACTATGTAAGCGTGGGCGCCTGGTGCGTGTGCGCTTAATGATTGCCTGCCGATAATATTATTGACTCATGCTTGTTGATTCTCACTGCCATCTCGATCGCCTTAACCTCGACCGCTATAACGGCGAGCTGAGCGCGGCTATAGCCGCTGCTCAGGCTCGTGGTATCAGCCAATTGCTGTGTATCAGTATCAGTCTGGACAATGTGGAAACCGTTATTGATATTGCCCAGCGCCATGCCCCGGTATTGGCCTCGGTGGGGGTTCACCCTTGCGATGTGAAAGCGGGTACCGCCAGCCGCGAGCAACTTTTAGAATGGGCCGCGCGCGACAAGGTAGTAGCCATTGGCGAGACGGGGCTGGATTATCACTATGAGACGCAAAGCCAGGCGCTGCAGCAGGAGAGTTTTGCCCTGCACCTGCAAGTGGCAGGCGCGGTGGACCTACCCGTGGTGGTGCATACCCGCGATGCGCGCGAGGACACCCTGGCGCTGATTCGCCAGCACGGCAACCCCGGCTCTGCCGGAGTGCTGCACTGTTTTACTGAAAACTGGGACATGGCCAGCGCGGCGATGGATTTGGGCTATTATATTTCCCTGTCGGGTATTGTGACTTTCAAGAACGCCGAGAGCTTGCGCGATGTCGCTCGGCGCATGCCACTGGAGCGGCTGTTGGTGGAGACCGATTCGCCCTACTTGGCACCTGTGCCTTATCGCGGCAAGCCCAACGAGCCACAATATGTGCGCGAGGTGGCTGAGTTTGTGGCCGAGGTGAAAGGTCTCAGCTACGAGGCGCTGGCTGAGGCCACCACCGAAAATTTCTACCGTTTATTTAATCGGGCACAGGCTTACCGGCCCGCGCCTTCTTTACAGGCTATTTCTGGAGATAACGCTTGAACACATCCGCCACCCGCACCGAGCAATTGCTGGTCATGTTGGACCTGCAAGATAAAATGAATACCCGCGTGCACCCCCAATGGCGGCAACAAGGCTACGATTGGTATCGAGCGATCTGGGTAGAATGCGCTGAGCTGATGGACCATTACGGCTGGAAGTGGTGGAAAAAACAAAGCCCGGATACCGAGCAGGTGGAGTTGGAGCTGATCGATATCTGGCATTTTGGTTTGAGTGTCTTGCTGGAACGAGGAACGGATCCGGCCTTGATTGCCAAGCAAGTGGCCACGCAACTGGATGCGGCCCCGGCAGCCGGCGACTTTCGCACTGATCTGGAAGCCTTTGTGGCGGCAACCCTGCAAGACCGACGCTTTCATGTGAGTTTGTTTTCTCGTCTACTGCACGATGTGGGGATGAGCTTTGACGATCTCTACAGCGGCTATGTCAGCAAGAATGTGCTGAACTTCTTCCGTCAGGACAATGGCTACCAAGATGGCAGCTACCGCAAACAGTGGCACGACGGCCGTGAAGACAATGAACACCTGGCCGAGTTGACGCGCACCCTGGAGCGCAGCTCCTCGCGCTTCAAGGACGAACTTTACGCTGCTCTGACCGAGCGTTATGCGCGCTCATAGGTGAAATTTCCCTCCGATCGCCTATAATATCCGCCCCTCGCCTGGGCGACAGGCAAGAGTCTTTCGCCCAGATTGATTATTCACTTGGCCATGCCTGCGGCCCTCCCGCAGCGGCCCGCACAATGGAGATTTATTGTGAAAGCACCTGTTCGAGTTACCGTCACCGGGGCCGCTGGGCAAATCAGCTACTCCTTGCTGTTCCGCATCGCCTCGGGCGATATGCTGGGTAAAGACCAACCGGTTATCTTGCAGCTTCTGGAAATTACCCCGGCCCTTGAGGCGCTCAAAGGCGTCGCTATGGAACTGGACGACTGTGCTTTCCCTCTGTTGGCCGGTCTGGTGTGTACCGACGACCCTAATGTCGCCTTTAAAGACACCGACTACGCCCTGCTAGTGGGTGCTCGTCCCCGTGGCCCCGGTATGGAGCGCAAGGACCTGTTGTCCGCCAACGCGGCGATCTTCTCGGTGCAAGGCAAGGCTATCAACGATCATGCCTCGCGAGATATTAAAGTGCTGGTAGTGGGCAACCCGGCCAACACCAACGCCTTGATTGCTCAGCGCAATGCGCCCGATATTAACCCACGCCAATTTACCGCCATGATGCGTCTGGACCACAACCGTTCGCTGACCCAGTTAGCGCAAAAAACAGGCAAAACCATTACTGACGTGAAAAATCTGGTGGTCTGGGGCAATCACTCGGCCACGCAGTATCCCGATATTCACCACGCTACAGTGGCGGGCACTGAAGCCATGACTCTGGTCGAGCAGAGCTGGTATGAAAATGACTTTATACCTACCGTACAACAGCGCGGCGCGGCCATCATTAAAGCCCGTGGTGCTTCTTCTGCCGCGTCTGCCGCCAATGCCGCCATCGACCATATGCGCGACTGGGCACTCGGTTCCGCTGCTGGCGATTGGGTCAGCATGGGTGTTTACAGCGATGGCAGTTATGGCATTGAAGAAGGGCTGATTTACTCTTTCCCCTGCGTCTGTAAAGACGGTGACTGGAGCATTGTTCCGGGTGTAGAGATTAATGATTTCTCGCGCACGCGGATGCAAACGACCGAAACCGAATTGCGCGAAGAGCGCGATGCAGTGCAAGACTTGCTGCCGTAATAATCGCTCCACTGTAAGAGCAGGGATTGGGGTTTTACTGTCGTGAAATCCCAATTCATGTCTTGGCATAAAAGATTATGCCGGGGCCGCTGATCAAGGCTCTTGGGAAAATTTTGCTGCCTGCCTTTTTGCCCGTTCTGGGCGACAGATACAGCCTTTTTGCGCTTACACAAAAGATGCAGAGACGCATCAGGGGAAAGTCAGTCTTGCTAAAAAGAGTCTTGCGGGGTGGGGTGTGGGATAAACACTTGCCCGGCCTTTAAGAGTTTTTATTATTTTTCTCTGCTAAAAGGCCAGGCCGGTTTTGGTCGCAATCTAACTTACAGGCCTGCTGCCTGACGAGCCTGCTCCAGGGCAGAAATACCGTTGTTGCAGGTAGTGTCCTGATGCTCTTTAGGCAACTGCTTTACCATGTCTTTAGCTTGAGCGAACTGCTCAGACATAGCGGAGGCATCTGAGCCGTATTTTTTCTCAGCATCGGCAATGTACGAGTCGATAGCTTCGAAGTATTTGGTGCACGCTGGCGAAACATCGGCCAAAGCGCTAGTAGAGAAAAGGATTGTTATCGCAACCAGTAAAATCTTCTTCATGTCTGACTTCCTGTATGATTTGGTAAAAATGCTGTTTACGCAGCGGGGGGCATTATAGAAAAGCGCGCTGTGACTACAAGCGGTAAAGCGTTCATTTACAACCTCTGTCACAGCTTCTGCACAAAGTGCTACAAGCTTTTGATAAATGTGAAGCGGGACACCTGACAGCGCTATCAATTAGAGTAGCCAAACCCTAGAGGCTAGCGTTGAGCCGGCGGTTTGTCGGAATACTGTACCTGGCCTTGCTCATCCACCCAGCGATAAATGGTGCCTTGCTCCTCAAGGTTTGCCCCTTCTCCCGGTTGTACCTCCTGAATGCGAGTGCTGCTGTCTTGCTGCACTGCCTGAATCTTGCTGGCCCCTTCCACAAAAATAATTTCCGCCAGGGTATTCAGCTGGGGATTCATCAGCAGTGGCAGTTTGTTTTTCGCTTGCAGTTGTTGCTGAAACGCCGGGTCGTTAATAATAGCTTCCACCCGTGGGTCATCTTGCATCAACTGAATTTGCTGCCAGGCCAGGGCAATCTTGCGGGCGGTCTGGCGGGCGCTGTCCTGACGGCTGATATCAATACCGCTGGCAGCCAGTAATTCCTTCATATCTGTATTGTTCATCAGGCGATTAAATTCAGGTATTTGCATCAGGCTGTCGATATCGCCAGAGCGCATCAGCCGCTGGGAGCGCTCATCGGCCAGCAGTGCCTGCAGATCAGAGTTGTCCAGTATGCGATGAATGCGGTTGACGCTGAGAACCGGGTCGGCAATAAAAGATTCGCTCATCTTCACCGTGGTTTGGTTGTCGGTGGTTAGAGACAGAATGCCCGCAGCGGTTTTACTGACAAAGGTTCGGGCAGCTTTATCAGCGGGTGTCTGGGCAACAGGGACGGGGTTATCCGCACGGCGGGCATCCTGATAGACGCTCCAGGTGTAGACCAGTAGCAGGGCAATAACTACCCCAGCCAGGGCGCCAATCACCAGGCCCGCCAGGCGCGAAGCTGTGCTGATATGGTCGGGATCGTGGGGCGAAAGGCGGATAATCAACCAGAAAACCAGCCGGATCAGCGTTGCCACCAATATGAAAATGGCCAGGCCCGAGAGGACATAAGCCAGCATGCCATCCAGCTTCAGGTATTGCTTGGCCAGGACGCTGACCGGGTTGGCGAAATAAAAAGCGGCTGCATAGGCACCGAGAAAGCTGAGCGTGCGGGACAGGGAGCGCAAAAATCCCTTAAAAAAACCGCGAAGGGCAAAAAAAGCGGTAACTGCGAACAGAATAAAAGCAGAAATCCCCATGCATATAACCTGATTTTTTGTTGTAAAGCCCCATCATATAGCAGCCGCTGGCGGCTGTGAACGCTGCGCGCGCGATTGCCGATTAAAGCTTGGCCCGCCACCGCCGATAACCTGCTACTCCTTAAACCTTGCTGAGGCCGGTTATCTATGCAGATTACACAAGCCAGCATCGCCTTCGATAGTCGCTATGAATACGAGGAAGAGCGAACCGTCACCGAGCGCCTGCAAGTGCAGATCAACAATCAAATCGAGACGCCCGCTGCCGAGCAGGCGCCGACCATCCATGCAGTAACGGTGAGCATCAGCGCGCCGCCACCCGTGGATCTGTCAACGCCCATTGATGCCAAGGGCCGCTTGCAACTGTTGCTACTGCAGTATCTCTATAAGTCCATGACCGGTCGGCAGTTGGCGCTGTCGACGCCTGAAGAATTAATCGCTGCTGCACCCGCTGGCGAGCAACTGCTGGCGATCTCTCTGGAAAATATTCCACTTAGCGTTCGCACAGGAGTGGGGGTGGTGTATCAGCGCGATAGTTTTTACGCCGAAAGGGAAGCTTTCAGCATGAGTGCACAGGGCCTAGTGCGCACCCAGGATGGCCGGGAAATCGTCATCAGCACAGCTTTGCATATGAGCCGGGAATATGTGGAGCACAACTCCTTGACCCTGGTGGCCGGTAATGCGGTGATGACAGATCCCTTGGTAATCAATTTTGATGGTCTAGGCGCACAGCTGGATACCACCCGTTTTGAGTTTGATCTGGATAGTGACGGCGCCTCTGAATCCGTTGCTACGCTGAGGCCCGGCAGTGGCTATTTGGCGTTGGATAAAAACGGCGATGGGGTGATTAACAATGGCGGCGAACTGTTTGGGCCGCAAACGGGTCGGGGCTTTGAGGAGCTGGCCGCTTACGACGAAGACGGCAATGGGTTTATCGATGCCGGCGATAGTATCTATAACAAGCTGCGTGTCTGGCAGCGCCATGAAGACGGCAGCAGTACGCTGGTGGCGCTGGGTGACGTCAATGTGGGTGCTATCTATCTCGGCCACACCTATACGCCCATGCAGCTGACGGATCCGGGGAATGAAACCCTGGGCGAGATTACCCACAGCGGTATCTATATACGCAACGATGGCAGCACCGGCGTTATCCAGCAGATTAATCTGGCCGTGTAAGCTCTCGGGCTTAACAAGTCTTAAGTGCTGTAAGCGATTAATTGGCAAGAGGGGTTGCTACAATGCCGAGTAGCAGACGGGGGATGATTGATGAGTGAGCAGGCGCAACGAACACAGGGCATCTTGTTATTTCATCTGGCCGGCGGCCAGGTTTTTGCCATGGGCACCTTGAAAATCAAAGAGCTGGTGCCCTATACCAACTTAAGTATTATTCCCCATAGTCACCCGGCCATGCTGGGCACTGCCAATGTGCGCGGAAAAACTCTGCCCGTGGTGGATATGTCAGCGGCCATGGGTCGCCAGGCTGCGCCTGCAGATTCTCTGCAGCAGGGTTACATTATCGTCACCGATTGTCAGCGCAAGGAAGTGGGCTTTTGGGTGACGGCGGTGGATCGCATTGTGGAGATGAACTGGCGCGATATTTTACCGCCTCCGGCGAATCTGGGTGATAAAGCCTATGTGGCCGGAGTGGCCAAGCTTGGGGAGAGGCTGGTGCAGTTGGTGGATGTGGAGCGAATTTTTGCCCAGTTGTTTCCGCCAACAGCAAAGCAAGGTGAATTAAGCGCTGAGGAAAGCGCCAACTTGCAGGCGTTAAATATTTTAGTGGTGGACGACTCAGCCGTGGCGCGCAAACAACTGGCTGATGCGATGAAGCACTTTAATATTCCCTATCAGATATTCGCCAACGGCCGCGAAGCGCTTGAGGTTATGGAAACCGCCGCAGCGGCAGGTCGGCCTGTTGATCTGCTGGTCAGTGATATTGAAATGCCGGGGCTGGACGGTTACGAGCTGGCCTTTGAAGTGCGCAATCGCGCCGCTCTCGCTCACGCTTATATTATTCTGCACACCTCTATTTCCAGTGAAATCAGCGTCGGCCAAGCCCATCAGGTGGGCGCCAACGAGGCGCTGACCAAGTTTGATGTCAACGAACTCTTGCAGGCGATGTTGCGCGGTGCCCAGCACTCAGTGGCGGCTGGGTAAAAGCCGTCATTTGTCCACATTGAAAATCCGAAAGGACTTATAGCGGGCTGCGACGACGCTCGGCACCGTAAGGCAATTCGGGTAAGTGCGGCTCAAGCAAATCCAAAGCTTCGGTAAATATCTTTTTAACGTTTGGCTTTAATCCCGC
>Ga0209075_1002797_pt1 | contig 15051 bp, 12 predicted proteins | sample Stecom2011_FD_187523 | JGI IMG/M metagenome (GOLD analysis project Ga0209075, IMG submission 187523) | Agricultural soil microbial communities from Utah to study Nitrogen management - Steer compost 2011 (SPAdes) (version 2) | ecosystem: Environmental > Terrestrial > Soil > Agricultural land... | reverse complement strand
GTCCGGTATCTCTAAAGAATTCACCTACCGCCGCGCCTGTAAACGGAGCAAAGAATTGCATCGGTGCAGGATCGGAAGCAGAAGCACTTACCACTACCGTGTAAGGCAACGCACCCCCCTTTTCTAACGCTGCAACGATATTCGCTACCGTTGAAGCCTTCTGGCCTATGGCCACATAGATACAATATACCGGCTCTCCCCTATCGTAAAATTCCTTTTGGTTAAGGATGGTGTCAATGGTTACGGCAGTCTTGCCGGTCTGACGGTCACCGATGATCAGTTCACGCTGACCTCTACCGATAGGAATCATGGCATCAATTGACTTGATACCAGTCTGTAGAGGCTCGGTAACCGGTTGGCGATAGATTACCCCTGGTGCTTTACGCTCCAATGGCATTTCATATAGTTCGCCTTTAAGGGGACCTTTACCGTCAATGGGTACACCCAGGGTATCGACTACCCTTCCCAACATTCCTTCACCTACTTGGATGGAAGCGATCTGTTTGGTTCTTTTCACGGTATCGCCTTCTTTGACACCTTTGTAGTCACCAAAAAGTACGGCTCCTACATTGTCTTCTTCAAGGTTAAGAACCATGGCTTTAAGACCATTTTCAAATTCAATCAGTTCACCTGCCTGTACCTTTGAAAGTCCATAAATCCGGGCAACGCCATCACCAACTTGGAGAACGGTTCCCACTTCTTCAAGTTCAGCTTTAGTTTTTGTTCCGGAGAGCTGTTCTCTCAAGATAGCTGAAACTTCATCAGGTCTTACATCTGCCATTATTATGTCTTTATGTTATTTTCGCTACTATATTAATACTTCTTCTCGTAGAGATTCTGCGTAAATTTCAACTTCAATTGATTCAATTTACTGTTAAGTGACTCGTCAATCTGGCGGTCACCGACAGTCAGTACAAATCCACCGATCAGATCCTCATCCAGGGTTTCCTTAAGTTCCACTTGCTCCTTTCCGGAAATTTCCTTGACCATCTGGAGAAAAGACTGCCTCAGCTCTTCATCAATGGGGAAAGTAGTGACCACTTCAGCCTCTTGAATTCCTTTGTGGAGGTTGTATTGTTTATGAAACTCTTTAGCAATATCCAACAAGACAGTTTCCCTGCCTTTTTGGGTAAGAATATTGAAAAAAGCCGTGGTGACAGAGGCTGAATTTTCGGAAAATAACGTACTTAAAACCTTTAGTTTTTTCTCCGAATTGATAACAGGACTTTGCAGCATGACCTTAAAATCCCGGTTAGATGCCGCGAGGTCCTTCAGTCTGACCATATCCTTATACACTTCTTCCAGCTGCCCTTTCTCCACAGAAAGTTCCAATAAGGATTTGGCATATCGGGAAGCTACTCTGATTACTGACATCTGGTAAATTAGTTAAGGGTAAGGTCTTTGACAAAGTCCTTGACCAATGCTTTTTGTTCAGTTTGTGCAGAAAGGTTTTTCCTCATTAATTTCTCCGCAATTTCAAGGGACATCTCAGCCACCTGTATCTTAATATCGGTAATGGCTGCCAATTTTTCGTTTTCAATCACGGCTTTGGCATCCTCTATCATCTTCTCTCCAACCTTGGATGCGTCCTGACGGGACTTCTCCATGATTTGAGAAGCGTATTCGTTTGCCTTTTTGAGGATTTCGTCTCTTTCAATTCTGGCTTGCAGCAACAGCTTCTCGTTTTCGGCAACCAGATTGGCCATTTCGCTACGGGCGATCTCCGCTGATTTGAGGGAGTTTTCTATAGCTCCTTCTCGCTCATCCAGCGCAGCAAGAATAGGTTTCCAAGCAAATTTGGCTAGAATAAAGAGCAGAATGATGAAGCCGAGGGCTTGCCAGATAATTAAACCCGATCCAGGTATGATAAGATCCATTTATTTCTAAAGTTAATTTTCTCGAATTGTTCAAAATAAATTAGAGGGGCCACCTATCGTGACCCCTCAATTTCTGTCTTAGAAAGTAATGTTATCGTTAAGGGCAATAAGTAGACAAACTACTACTGCAAACAACGAAACCACCTCAATAAGCGCTGCAATGATCAACATGGCAGTTTGGATCTTGCCGGAAGCCTCTGGCTGACGGGCAATACCTTCCATTGCTTGACCACCGATACGACCAATACCCAGACCTGCGCCTATCGCAACAATTCCAGCACCGATACCAGCACCCAAAAGTGCGTAACCAGCAGTCAATAATAATGAAGTTAACATAACGTGTTTATTTATATAAATTGAACAAAGAAATTCTAATGTGCATGATCTTGTCCATGGCTATGGTCCGCCACGGCGGATCCGATATACATGGCCGAGAACAGGGTAAAGACATAAGCCTGAATGGTGGCTACCAGCAACTCAATGACGTTGATAAAGATCACCATTAAGGTACTCGCCACGCCGACGGCATACGATTCAAAGATAAAGATCAAACCTATAAAGCTCAGGATCACAATATGCCCTGCGGTGATCGCCACAAACAGACGGACCATTAAGGCAAAGGGCTTGGTGAAAAGCCCGATAATCTCTACCGGAACAATCACCAATAATAAGGGCAAAGGTACTCCGGGCGTGGCGTATACGTGCTTCCAGTAATCTTTGTTTCCGTTGAGGTTGGTGACAAAAAAGGTAGCAATAGCCAAAGTCGCCGTTACGGCTATATTTCCAGTCAAGTTGGCCGCACCTGGCACCAATCCCAAAAGGTTACCAAACCAGATAAAGAAAAACAGGGTCAATAAAAATGGAGTAAATTGCCGGTATCTAGGACCGATATTCGGAAGGGCGATCTCATCCCGGACAAATATCACCAGCGGCTCCAATACAGAGGCAATGCCTTTAGGCGCTTTATTGGGGTTTTTCTTGTAGTAACTGGAAGCGGACAAGGCCACTGCCAAAAGAACCGCGATAACGATAAACATCATCGCCACATTCTTAGTAATGGATAGGTCGATAAAGCTTCTGCTTTCGTCTACCGCCTGTAGCTTGTCATGGGAGTCAATGTAATAACCCTCGTGCTCCACCCCAAATGCATGGGTGTCTGGATCCTGAAAATCAGAGGAGGTAAAAAACTCGAGGCCTCTGTCCGATGAATAAATGATAACAGGGAGAGCTAAGGTCACATGGGTATCTCCAAAAGTAGCAAAATGCCACTCGTGGGAGTCCTTCACGTGGTGCATGATAAAACCTGTTTTATCCTCTTCATCTGACGCAGCAAAAACAGAGGGAGATAAAGCCAGCAAAAACACTGACATTAAGAGAGTTAAACCGAGAGTTTTGCGGATCATTAAATCAATTGTTATGGCCTATTCCGAACGAGGGCGCAAATTAGTTATAAACGTGTAGATATCAAATAATAAATACAACAAATAAATGACAAAGAAATTGACAACAAACCAAAGGATATTTTCAATCCCCATCCAAAGAATCAAAAATACAAAGGCCAAACTCCCTGTAATTCGTAGTACCCCTACGCCTAACAGGATCATGACAGAATTTTCTTTACTGATTTTTAAAAGATATAAAGCAAGTAGCCCCGTAAACCAAGTTAAGACAAAATAAAACAGAACGACCCAAATGGTTTTTTCGTGGATCCAATGGGGGTCGGCGATGTTCTGAAGTAGCAGGGTGATACCCGCCAGAGCAAACGTTAGTACGATAAGCTGAAGCGTAAACGAGAGGTAGGAATTCATTGGGAGAGGGGGTATTTGGTAGGTGGTATATGATATGTGGATATTTGACGTACTCTTGTCTCCCCCATCTTGAAGTATAAAGAGGTCGGAAGTCCGATGTCCGATGTCGGAAGTTTTGATCCGTCGTCGTGATCTATTTGAGTGTCTAAATTCTTTGTTCTTGGCTCTTGGTTCTTGATTATATCTTGCTACTTCTACTCATCCTGCTTGATGGACCGAAACAGCTGGTAGAAGGCAATGAATATGGAGACGAAACAAAAAAGCAGCACCCAAACGGGAAAATTCATCTGGCTTCTTTTTTGGACCTCCAGCCCGGCCCAGGTTCCGAGGCCTATGATCGCGCACATTTGAAAAGCCAAGCCAATGTATTTTACATAAATAGGGGGATTACCTTGAGGCGGCCCTTTTTTGCGGTTCTCCATTGTCGTTGATAAATAGATCAGCAGGCTCGGCCTGTCCCGTCATGCTACACTTGCCATTGAACACCGCGCCGTTTTCTATAATAAGCTTGGTGGCGGTGATGTCCCCGTTGATATAAGCAGTTTTCTTCAGGTAGAGCGTCCCCTTACAATGAATTGCGCCATCGACATGTCCCGATATTTCTGCTTCAGAAGCATCAATATCACCTGTTATATGGGCTGAATCACCTACGACGATTTTATTTCGGGAGCTAAGTGCTCCATCCACTTTCCCCTCGATCCGAATATTTCCTTGGGTTTTGATATTTCCGACTATAATGGTCTCTTCTGCCACCAGGTTGCTGGAGGTCACCAAATCCGTGGTGGATTTCTTATCTTCGTTCTTATCTGGCATGTTTAATGAAAAGTTATAAATTCCTGGGGATTTAAGGGGTTTCCCTTGTACCACAATTCCATATGAAGGTGCTGCCCGGTGGTCTGCTCCCCCGTATTTCCTATAATCGAAACAATCTCCCCGCCCCGTACCGGATCCCCCAGCTTTTTCAATAATACCGAATTATGTTTATAAATAGAAATTAATTCGTTTGAATGCTGTACGGTCATTACATAGCCTGTTTCAAGGGTCCAGGAAGCTAATATAACCGTACCGTCAGCTATGGATTTTACCGGCTCATTTTCCGCTGAAACAATATCCACTCCAAAATGACCCTGGGCTGGATCAAAACTGCTCGTTACTACCCCTTTAAGTGGAGGAAAGAAATAGGCATCAGAAAAGGAGCTGCTTGTAATACTTACCAAGCTGTTTTCATCCAGAGGCTTGGATTCAAATTCCGCAATAATACTTTTTGTGGCCTCACTTGATTTGTACAGGTCTATTTCCTGCCTGTTGGCTTCCAAGGGAACAGAGATCTCCCTGACTTCCTGGGAGTCCGGGATCTCATCACCGGCAATAATGCTCTGGATATTTTTCACATAATTATCCTTGGCTTCCACCTCTAACAGAAGGGAATCCAATGTTTCAGTAAGCGTAAAAATTTTGGCAGTGTTCTCCGTTTCCAGATAGCCGGGATCAAACCATCTGGATAACAAGGTTTTGGACAGAATCAGGGAAATAGAAAAACAGGTCATAAACAGGAGCATAAACAATAATACAACCTTGACTTTCGTAATAGTAAAGGAGGTAATGACAGAAAAATCCTCTTTCCGCCTAATGACAAAAAGGAATTTCTTTTCTATCCAGTTTTTGGCTCTTTGTTGAAAATTCGAAATCAATGAATAAGTATTGTTTAATGTGACACAAAAATAGGGATATTAAATGGAAGCATTTAAATAATTAATTCAAAAGGACTAATTTGGCACCTATATAATCCGATCACCTGTAATGGACAAAAATCTCCTATATATAATATTAACCATTTGCTTTCTAACGGCCTGTTCCTCCCAAAAGAACACTCTTGTAAATAGATTGTACCACAACACAACGGCTAAATTTAATGCCTATTATTTAGCCAAAGACAAAATCGATGAACTGGAAACAAAAATCCAGGAAGATCATCAAGAGGATTTCTCGCAATTATTGCCTGTGTTTTATCCTATCGACAGCGCCACGATACAGTCTAACGAAGGCTTGATCCAGGAAGCCCGGGATTTGGCTTCGAAAGCCATTGATTGGCACCGGATCAGCAAATGGGTCGACCCCAGCTACTTCCTCCTAGGCAAAATGGATTACTATCAGGCAAACTTTGATGAGGCAGCGAACACATTCAAATATTTAAATGTCAACAGCAAGCAGAGTGATGTGCGGCATCTTTCTCTGATACAGCTATTAAAATCCTTTATCGACCTACGACGATATGATGATGCCACATTTGTTATGGACTTTCTTTCCAAAGAACCCGGTATCAGTGAGGAAAATCTGCAATATCTCTACAAGACACTCGCTTATTATTATGAGGTAAGGGGAGAAAGAGACATGATGATCACTGCTCTGGATAAGGCACTGGGGTATACCAAAGACAAAAAAGACAGGTCCAGGTTGAATTTTATTATGGGTCAGCTTTATCAAAGGGCGGGACTTGACGCCCTTGCCCATGACTATTACCAGCAATCCCTAGCCGGAAACCCGCCTTATGAGCGGACCTTCTTTGCCCAACTTTATTCCCAACGGGTTGCTGAACTGGAAAAAAGCCGGGATTTTAGAAGGGTAAGAAGTTATTATGATGATTTATACAGGGACAGGAAGAACATCGATCTGCGGGATGTGATCTTATACGAAAAGGCGGTTTTTGAATTGAACCAGGAAGAACTAGAGGAAGCGATTCGGCTCCTCACTCTTGCCGCTGAAGAACCTGGAAAGAACCCCAAGCAAAAGGGCTATATCTACCAGAAGTTGGGGGAGATTTATTTAGAGGAAAAGAAAGACTACCAGGCAACCAAACACTATGTCGATCTAGCCCTCAAAAACTTTAAGGAAACTGACAGCCAGTACGCGCAGCTTTCCTTGCAAAAAGGAGTACTCGACGACTATGTCCAAAACTTTAGACTGATCCAAAAAAACGACAGCCTCCTAAACTTAAGCTTGCTCAGCCTGGATGAACAAGAGGCTTATGCAGAACGATTTATTAAAAGTGAGGAAGAAAGATTGCTGAAAGAGGCTGAGGCTGCCAATGCTCCCAAACCCACCAATATCTTTAACAACCTTTTGGCTTTTGGTGGAGGCGGCTCTGGAAGCACCTTTTATTGGGACAATGCTCTTGCAATGCAAAGAGGGACAGTGGAATTTGCGCGGGTATGGGGAAATAGGCCCTTGGAGGATAATTGGAGAAGAAGCAACAAAAGTTTTCAGCAAGCACAGCAGGTGCCAATTGCCCAAGAGGATTCAATAGACGCGGAAGAATCTGATGAAGGACCGGCTGTAAATATCATTCTTCCCGACAAGGAGACACTTCTTCAAAGTATTCCTAGGGATAAAGCAAGTCTAGAAGAGATGCATAAGGAGTTAGAAGAGGCCTATTTTAACCTCGGAAAGTTGCTTTTCTTCGATCTTAAGGAGCCTCGACAGGCTATCGAATATTTGGAAGAGTTGATCCAAACCTACCCAAACACCCATAGGAAGCCTGAAGCCTATTACACCCTCTTTTTGGCCACAAAAGAAATTAATGGCGACGTTTCGAAATTTGGAGATCTGTTGAAAACCGAATTCCCGGATTCCCAATACACCAAATCGCTCAGCAACCCCGAAGGGCCCACTGGCAATCAAGCTAATCTGGCCGCTGCTCAACAGTACAAAACCGCTTATGAACTTTATTCAGAAGAAGAATATGCCTCGGCAAGATCAGTCATCAGAAATACTTTGGATGAGTATCCCCTAACGGACCATTCCGAAAGGTTACTTTTGCTTGATATTATGATTTCCGGAAAAGTCGACGGCAACGATATTTATAGGAGCAGGCTTGAAAACTATATACAAAACACGGAGAATCCAAGCTTATTAGGTTTGGCAAGGAATATGCTGGATGCTCTGACCGGCCCAAAGGAGGAGGAAATACCGGAAGCTGAACGCTCTCCGGATTTGACAGACTCTACGGCTATTGACCAAGGGATCGCCCCTCAGGTAGAGGGTGTGGATAACCAGGATCAGTCGCACTACACACTTAACCTGAACCAAACGCATATTTTCGTGCTAACCATGGAAGCCGATCAGTCTGCCGAGAACAAAAACCTTACTGCCGAGTTGGAAAATTTTCACCAACAGTATTACCCCAATCAAAGGCTTAGGACGGGGAATATCTCCTTTACCAGAGAAAATACGATCATTATTATTAGCCCCTTCACAAACGCTGAAAAAGCCTTGGAATACAGAGAGGAATTTTTAAATAGTTTTAACTTGGATTCCGTTTCCGAGGAATTAAAAATGAGTAGTTTTGTTATTTCGATTGAAAACTTTCAGCAATTAAATAAAAGAAAAGACATAGAAGAGTACAAGGCTTTCTATCAGGAGTCTTATCAATAACAACATGAGTAAGAAAAAACAAACACTCAATCCCTCCAGAATTTCTAACATCATAAAAGTCCTATGGATTACATTTGCTGCTGGAATATTGGGTTTTATATTATTTATTTTGGCGGTAAGCGTGAACTTCCTAGGACTGTTTGGGGAGATTCCGGAATTTGAATCCCTTGAAAACCCAGAAACAGAACTTGCCTCGGAATTGTATTCCTCGGACGGGTTCCATTTGGGAAGCTATGCCCGTGAAAACAGAAGTCCGGTTAGTTACAACGAGCTTTCCCACAATTTGGTCAATGCGCTGATCGCTACAGAAGATGTTCGGTTCGAGAACCATTCAGGTATTGATGCAAGGGGCATGGCCAGGGTATTGTTCAAGTCCATTTTGATGAGGCAAAGCAATTCCGGTGGGGGGAGTACGTTGAGTCAACAAACAGCAAAAAACCTTTTCAAAACCCGTACTGGAGCATCACAGGGTATTCTAAGTAATATTCCCGGACTGAGGATGTTGATTATTAAAACCAAGGAATGGATCGTGGCCACCCAGCTGGAGAAGGCATATACCAAGCAAGAGATCTTGACCATGTACCTCAATACCTCTGAATATGGAAGTAATGCCTTCGGGATAAAAACTGCTGCAAAAACTTTTTTTAACAAAGAACCTAATGAGCTAAACATTCAAGAATCTGCCACACTGGTGGGATTGTTCAAAGCCCCTTCTTTCTTTAGTCCAGTATTCAACCCGGAAAATTCTTTGAGAAGAAGAAATGTAGTTCTTAGCCAAATGGAGAAATATGGCTACATCAACGATAGCCAATATGACTCTATCAGACAGCTGCCGATTGAACTGGAGTATTCTGTGGCAAGCCATAACAGAGGATTAGCCACCTACTTCCGGGAGGTTGTCAGAGCTGATCTTACGAAGTGGGCCAGGGAAAATCTGAAGGCAGACGGTAAGCCCTACGATCTGTATGGCGACGGATTGAGAATATATACAACCATTGATAGCAGATTACAGAGGTACGCGGAAGAAGCCGTGGAAGAGCATATGTCGGAGCTTCAGGGAAAATTTGAAACTGAACTGCGAGGCAGAGAACCTTGGATCGACAATCAAGGACGGGTTATTCCAAATTTTCTGGAAAATGCAGTAAAAAGAACCGATGCTTATAGGAATTTGAAAACACAATACGGTGATGATATGGATTCCATCAACTACCGGTTGAACCAGAAAAAGCCAATGAGGATCTTCTCATGGGAACATGGTGAATTGGACACCTTGATGAGTACTATGGATTCCTTAAGGCATTACAAACAGCATCTCCAAACCGGCTTTGTGTCCATGGATCCCCACTCCGGCCATATCAAAGCTTGGGTGGGAGGGATTAACCATAAACATTTCAAATATGACCATGTCAAGCAAGGGAAACGTCAGCCTGGATCTACTTTTAAGCCTTTTGTCTATGCGGCCGCCATTGAAAACGGCTATGGTCCCTGTTATACGGCAATTGACCAGCCAGTGGAAGTAAGCATTCCGGGTCAGCCAACTTACAGGCCAAGCAATGCTGACGGGAAATTCACGTATGAAAGAATGACGATCCGTAAGGCGATGGCCCAGTCGGTCAATTCCATCACTACCTATCTTATGAAAAAGTTGGGACCCAAGGTTGTGGTGGAAACGGCGCACCGTCTTGGCATTACAAGTGATCTCGATGAAGTTCCTGCGTTGGCTTTAGGAACCAGTGATGTCTCTATCATGGAGATGGTGGGTGCCTTTGGAACATTTGCCAACAAAGGAGAACATATTACTCCTTTTTACATTGATCGAATAGAGGATAAAAACGGCAACATACTACATCAATTTATTCCTAGAAAGAAACCTGCAATGAGCGAAGAGCATGCCTACATCATGTTGTACATGCTGAGAGGCGGCACGGAAGAAGAGGGCGGAACAAGTCAAGGCGTTCCATGGGCCTTAAGGGATGAAGGAAACGAAATTGGCGGCAAAACCGGTACCACACAAAACGCCTCGGACGGCTGGTACATGGCTGTCACCAAGGATCTTGTCAGTGGAGTTTGGGTCGGCGGAGATGACCGAGCAATCCATTTCAGAAGCTGGATAAGTGGGCAAGGGGCGAGAACTGCCCGTCCTATATGGACGAATTTTATGGCTAAAGTTTATGATGATCCTTCCACCGGAATCACAAAAGGGCCGTTTGAAAGACCCGACAGGCCTCTTAGCGTGGAGATAGACTGTAGTATGTACGACATTGAGAGGGACAGTTTCGGCGACTTTGATTATGATTCTAACAGCAATGACTTTTAGAGTTGTTTCGAACGGAAAGCCATAGAAAAATCCCGTTACAGATAGCCGGATCTACAAAGCGAAATCTTCCGCCTTGTTTGCATCATCTGCGGGGAACAAATTTTAACGATATCAGAAATACGGCAGGAAGTAAACCCTGCGAGGAAGATTTAAACATATTGAACAAAATCGGTTTAAACTTCATTGTACCAATATGTATTCCACTTTCTATAGTCCCGAAGAATATAGCCAGTTGCCGGATCAACCGGGGGTATATAAGTATTACAATGCAGAAGGTGTTTTAATCTATGTGGGCAAGGCCAAAAGCCTCAAAAAAAGAGTAGCCAGCTATTTTATCAAAAGCAGCGGTCTTAATCACAAGACCAGAAGAATGGTAAGGGAAATCAAGAAAATTGAGTTTACCCTGGTCAATTCGGAATTTGATGCTTTGTTGCTGGAAAACAACCTGATAAAAAACACACAACCCAAGTACAATATCTTGTTAAAGGACGATAAGACATACCCTTATCTTCTTTTGACCAACGAACATTTCCCTAGTATTTTTCCTACCAGAAAGGTTATTCCTTCTAGAGGCACCTATTTTGGCCCCTTTGCCAGCGTTAAGGCCATGAAAAACGTATTGGAATTAATCCGTACGCTGTTCACGATCAGGACATGTAAGTTGGATCTTGCGCCCAAAAAAATACAGGAAGGAAGATATAAAGTCTGCCTTGAATACCATATTGGCAATTGTCTAGGTCCTTGTGAAGGCTTACACTCCGAAGCTGACTACCTAAAAGATATCGAACAGGCCAAAAACATCATTAAGGGAAATCTGGGTGTTGCCAAAACCTACTTCAAGTCGCGTATGCAAGAAGCGGCTGAAGCTATGGCCTATGAACTCGCTCATAGATTTAAGGAAAAGCTTGATCTGCTCGAAAAATACCAAGCGAAGTCCTTGGTCACGAGCCCCTCCGTTACAAGTCTGGATATCTTTTCTATCGTTACCGACGAAAAGCATGCTTACGTCAACTATCTAAAAATAAAAAGCGGCGCAATCAATGTCACAAAAACTGTAGAATTAAAGAAGAGACTGGATGAGTCTGAAGCCGAACTTCTTATTACGGCTATTATTCGGCTCAGGGATCAGTTCGAGAGCACGTCAAATGAGATCATCGCCAATATTGCTCCAGCCGAACCCATAGAAGGCCTACAAATTAGCGTGCCGAAGATCGGCGATAAACGAAAGCTGGTGGAGCTTTCACTGAAAAACGCCATCTACTACAAGAAAGAAAAAGCACTCGCGGCCGGTGAAGTCAAGGACAAGAAGAACCGGATCCTCGAACAGCTACAACATGATCTTTCTCTGAAAGACCTTCCCATGCATATTGAGTGTTTTGACAATTCGAATATGCAGGGAACAAACCCCGTGGCAAGTATGGTATGCTTTATCAACGGTAAGCCTGCCAACAAAGAATACCGGCACTACCATATCAAAACCGTAGAAGGACCAAATGACTTTGCCAGTATGGAGGAAGTAGTCAGCCGAAGATATAAGCGGCTATTGGAGGAAGAGAAGCCTTTACCACAGCTGATTATCGTTGATGGAGGGAAAGGTCAGCTCTCCTCCGCAGTACAAGCTATGAAAACTGTCGGTATCTATGGGAAGGTGCCTATTATAGGAATTGCAAAACGCTTGGAAGAGATCTACTTTCCTGCAGATCCGTATCCCTTACACATCGACAAAAAATCAGAATCACTAAGGCTCCTGCAAAGAATAAGGGATGAGGCCCACCGCTTTGCCATCACGTTCCATAGAAACGTCAGAAGTAAGAAAGCCTTTGACACCCAATTGACTTCCATAGAAGGAGTAGGTAGTAAAACCGCTGACAAATTGTTAAAGCACTTCAAATCCTTAAAGAAAATTAAGGAAGCCTCTATAACTGAATTAGAAGAAGTGATTGGGAAAAGCAAAGCCAGTAAACTACATCAGATAATCAATGAAAAAGCCGGATGAATATCCGGCTTTTTCTGTTACCATTCCCATAAGGTGTTTTCCCAATCCAAGAGACCATATTCGAACTCTAGGGAATTCAAGTAGGCTTGAAGTTCTGGGTTAGGACTATCCGGATTGACCAAATCAGCGATTAAGGCGTCATCTGGATTCGTGTATTTCCTCACCACAGATTTGAACAACCTCAAGTCAAATGCCTGGTCATAGGTCAGATTCTTGGCTGTATTCTTAAAGTTAAACCATTTTGCTTCTGGATGATCTTTAAAATGGTTGTAGAAATCCTTGTATCGGATGAAGGCAATCGTTTTTTGCCCAGCATTGGAGTTTGTCGCAGAAGGCATCACCAGTTCGATGTATTTGATATCAAAGATGACTTCGGATCTATGCTTATCGAAAGCGAAGTCCTCCATAAAATCAATATAGTAAAGATTTTTTTCAAATATACTGTCACCATTGGCTGCTATCCAAAAATTCGTCTGGAACTCACTGATGGTCATCGGCTGGGTAAAATCCTCATCAGCAAAAATTTCCAAAGCATTCTCTTCAACCACTGCTTTGTAGATATTACTGACAATCCCGTCATTTTTACTATCTCCAGATCCGTAAAATGGCAGGTTATACTTTTCCCTTAAGTCAATCCTTCTCCATACCGAAATCTGGAACATTTTATCATCCTCCCGCACGGGCCTCGCCGAAAAAACGGTATCAACTTTAACGTTTCTGTCACCCATATTAGCTGGGCTTTGTGTATTGCCTGTATTCTGGGCATAACTTTCCACGGCCATGATACTGCATAGCAGCAACGAAAAGACCCCTATCATTCTAATTTGAACCCTCATCTCTTTTCAGTTTATATCTCTTATTCTTATGTAAAAGAAAAACAGATTACCTAATCGGTATTGTCAATACCTCACTAACAGGAGTAGTAATTTTCTCGCCCCTAAAATTAGTTCTGGTCACTTGGTTGGCTATTATTACCAACCTGTCGCCGCTCTTCGCGACCTCAAGCAAACTTCTTATACCGACATTCTCACCGGTTATTCTCACCGTTTCCCTAGGTACATCATTTCTTATCAACCTAACCTCGCCACCTGTCACTTCAAAATTGGAATCCTTAGCCATAGTCCGAGCGAAAGAGGGTTCAGGTACTGCCCTCACCATTAATTGCGCTGGTCCTGGAGCGGGATATGGGTTCTGAAGATCTATAGGGCCCCTTGCATCAAAAGGTCTAATCGTCGGTGCCGGCACTGGCATAATTTCATAGCTCACGTCGCCGATTCTATTTCCTCCGCTACTTACCCCAATTGTCACCGTACCGGAACTTCCTGGAATGATGGTCACCTGCCCCGGAGTATTCCCTTTAATCGCCTGACCACCAGACACCGAAAACTCAGGAGCATACGAATTACCTAAAGCAGGCACATCAATCCTCAGCTCATTGGCACTGTTCGCATACAGCCTATTCACCACTTCTGAAGTAACCCTAATTACCGGCTGGGCTACGAAATAGGTATAGTCTATTGTGAACAAACTGTCTTTACCACCAATATTAACCAACACCTCACCTTTAAGTGTTCTCTCGGCCAACCCTCTATCATCATAACTTGAGGCAGGGGGAACTGTAAAGTTTATTTTACCAAATCCTTCTTCTACTGGCACTTCCCTACCGTCAATTGTCATTTTTGGCTTTGCAGAAGAGGAGGAAGACGCAATAAACAGATCCCCTTCAAAAGGCGTACCAGCAGCAACTACGTTTGAGTTGGCGGCAATCCTAGCTTGGATCACATCTGACTTAAAATAAAACGAACCGATTGTACCGGTTATTGCGGATAAAGCCTCACTTTCTATATTCAACACTTCATTTTGATGTTGACTAAGTATGGCCATAACAGCACCCACCGGGGATTTGACAAAATTGAGGCTTACATAATCCTTGTTCCTAGCTTCTGAATCATTTTGAAACAGTTCAATTTCGTTTGCATCTTTTGCTATCTTATCGAAAGTCAAATCAATGCCCACATCTGCCAGCATCGCTGAAATTTGTTCGGGGTATCCGTTCAGCCTTTCCTTGAGCTCATAACCTATACGTTGGTTCGCAAACATGTACCCTGTCTCAGAGGTGTTTTTCAATGCACCGCTGTTGTACCCTCCCTCGTCGTTGACTGCATTTGTTGCTGTGATAAGTTCTTGCTTCAAACCCTCCAAATAATCGAAAATTTCCGAAGTGGCCTCTCGGATCTGCTGGGCTGTAGCCACTTTAGGCACATCCCTGGCATTATTACCTTGCTGCTCTACCGTATTCGCAATAGAACTTACGGTCAATTCATTTTTTTGAATATAGTTGCTTGACGTTCTCTCAAGTCCGTCATTAAGTAATACGAATTTTTGTAATATCTGATTACTGACTTGTAACGCCAAGAGAGCAGTAAGGACGAGGTACATCATACCTATCATCCGCTGCCTTGGTGTTTCTTTACCACCCGCCATATATGTTGATTAATTTATAAATTAAAATTTGATTATAGGGGCAATTAACCTTTCATGGCAGAAAGCATCCCACCATATACTCTATTCAGTGAGCTGACATTGTTGTTTAATTTCGCCAGTTCAGTTTTAAAAGTTTCA
>Ga0209075_1002795_pt1 | contig 15056 bp, 16 predicted proteins | sample Stecom2011_FD_187523 | JGI IMG/M metagenome (GOLD analysis project Ga0209075, IMG submission 187523) | Agricultural soil microbial communities from Utah to study Nitrogen management - Steer compost 2011 (SPAdes) (version 2) | ecosystem: Environmental > Terrestrial > Soil > Agricultural land... | reverse complement strand
CGAAGCTAAGCAACCCGAAGCTAAGCAACCCGAAGCTAAGCAGCCCGAAGCTAAGCAGCCTGAAGCCGCTAAAGAAAAACTGGATAAGCCAGCCGCTGAATAACGTTCAGCGGTAGTACTAACAAATAAGGGCTTTTAGTTTCTGGAGTCCGATTAGAGCAACTCATGAATTTTAAAAAATATACTGACGCCCAAATTTCACTTTTTATCTTAGTCGTAGTGCTTTTGGTAATTGGTATAGGTCTTACCATGCATCGCCACTTAGTTTATGAGGTGCCTTTGTTTTATGGCGAAACTCAAACCGTTTGGTCAGTCGAAGCTAAAGTAGAATTCACTGCTCACGGTGACCCAGTTAAAGTATCTTTGTCGCGGCCGGGTGAGCAGCCAGGCTTTACCGTATTAAACGAAGCCGGTGCTTCTCCTGGTTACGGTTTAAATTTTACAGAAGGTGCATCCCCTAAAGCGGAATGGACGGTCAGAACCGCCAGTGGTCGGCAGGAGCTTTTTTATCGTTCAGACATTTTAGTTACTAATCAATCACATGCTAGGCAAGATATTCCTGCGCCTGAAATTAAAGCTGTTAGCTGGCAAGAACCCTATGCTTCGGCCATTAATGAAGTGTTATCACGTGCTTATATTACTTCTGCAGATAACTACAGCCTCACTAAGGAGCTACTTAAGCAATTTAAAAATACCGAAAGTGAGCAGCATGTTGAGTTGTTAAGAACGCAGTTTAATGATCAAATTCCTGAACTTATTGTAGATATGCTGCACAAGGCCAACGTGCCAGCCAGCATTGTCTACGGATTAGAGCTTCGTGATGGTCGTCGCCGTCAGGCATTGATCCCTTTATTAAGTGTTTGGCAAGATGAACAAAACCAAATCTTCCACTTTCCTGAAGAGTCTAAATCGGTATTAGTAGAAAAAAATGCTCCTATTATGTTGTGGCAGCAAACAGAGTCACCGGTTTTAGACGTGCTTGGTGCTACCAACTCCAGTGTTCGCTTTTCTATGATTCGTCGTGAAGAATCAACCTTTGCTAGCGTTGCCCAAAATTTATCGGACCAATACAGCTTCTTTAATTTTTCAATTCATAGTTTGCCCATTGAAGAGCAAGCGCTGTTTAAAACCATCCTAATTATTCCTATTGGCGCATTAGTGGTTTGTATTTTACGCGTACTAATTGGCTTAAAAACTTCGGGCACTTTTATGCCAGTATTGATTGCCCTAGCCTTTGTGCAAACCTCATTAGTGATAGGCCTGATAGGCTTCTTGTTGGTCGTGGCTACGGGCTTAGTGCTGCGAAGTTACTTATCGAGGCTAAACCTACTGTTGGTGCCACGAATAACTGCGGTGATCATTACGGTCATCGCAATTATTGGTATTTTCAGTGTGCTTTCTTACAAGCTCGGTTTAACCGAAGGCTTAAGAATTACTTTCTTCCCAATGATTATCCTTTCTTGGACCATCGAACGTATGTCTATTTTATGGGAAGAAGAAGGCAGCAAAGAAGTGTTTAAGCAGGGCGGCGGCAGCTTGTTTACCGCAGTGTTAGCCTATTGGGTAATGACCGACCCTTGGGTACGTCATTTAACCTTTAACTTCTTAGGTATACAGTTTGTAGTGCTGGCATTAGTACTGATGATTGGTTCGTACACGGGTTATCGTCTACTTGAATTAAAACGTTTCAAAGAATTTGGTCGATAATCATGTTTGTTACACCGTGGAAATTAAATCAGCGCGGCATACTGGGCATGAACCGACGCAACATCGAATATATTAGTCGTTATAACCAGCGTCGTTTGTTTCCTCTGGTTGATAATAAGTTCAAAACTAAAGTGCTGGCAGAAGAGGCCAAAATAAATACTCCTAAGCTGATAGGCTTGGTTGAAAGCCAGTACGATGTAACCCACTTGACCGATATTCTTAAAGGAATTAATGGTTTTGCCATCAAGCCTGCTAAGGGCAGTGGCGGCAAAGGTATTATGGTATTGAAACGTAATGTCGAGGGTGAGTTTATTAAAAGCAGTGGTGCGGTAGTAAGCCTTGGAGAATTACAGCGTCATGTAACTAACACCTTAGCAGGGCTGCATAGTTTAGGCGGTAACCCTGACGTTGCTTTAATTGAAGAGTTAATTGAAGTTGATAGCTTTTTATCGGATTTCTCTTTTGAAGGCGTGCCGGATATTCGTGTGATTGTCTGTCGCGGTTACCCTGTGATGGCAATGATACGTTTGGCCACACGTGCCTCAGACGGCAAAGCTAACTTACACCAAGGTGCCGTCGGTGTGGGTTTAGACATTGCTACAGGCCGCCCCTTAAACGCAGTACAATTTGGTGAGCCTGTAACTCATCACCCAGATACTGGCCGTGATCTTTCCACATTGGCTATACCAGGCTGGCACACGCTACTTGTGTTAGCCGCTCGTTGCTATGAAATATCCGGTTTAGGTTACTTAGGCACTGATATGGTGCTCGATAGCAAACATGGGCCTATGCTGTTAGAGCTTAACGCCCGTCCTGGCTTGGCTATCCAACTGGCTAATGGCGAAGGCTTGTTACATCGTCTAAGAAAAATCGATGCGTTGAAAAAGCGAGAGTTAAGTCTTTCTGCAGAAGAAAGAGTCGCTTTGAGCCAACAATGGTTTGCTAGTAAAAAAGAGAACTTGCTCTAAGAATAAAAAATTAGAATCGTGTAATATCTGCATCCACAAGTAAGGGGGGTGAAGATGATTACAACACGTATCGGTTTTATTGGCTTAGGCTTAATGGGTGTGCCCATGTGCCAGCGTTTACTTGCAGCGGGCTTTTCTTTAACCGTTTGGAACCGCACCACCGAAAAAACCCTTCCTTTAAAAAGCTCAGGCGCACAAGTCGCCAGCAGTATTGCAGAGCTTGTTGAAAACACTGATGTAATAATGCTTTGTGTAACCGATACTCAAGCAGTAGAAGCCGTAGTGTTTGCTAGCAATGGCATTATTCATAATGGTAATAAAAATCAAATTTTAATCGACTTCTCTAGTATTGAACCTGCTGCCACTCAACGTATGGCGCAGCAGTTGTACTCAGCTACTGGTATGCAATGGCTAGATACTCCAGTGTCTGGTGGCGTCGCTGGTGCCGAACAGGGCACATTAGCAGTGATGGCAGGCGGTGATGAAAGTGCTTTAAATAAAGTGCGTCCTATTTTGGCGCATTTGTCACAACGGGTTACGCATATGGGGCCTGTTGGTTCAGGGCAAGTCACTAAAATATGCAATCAAATGCTGGTTAGCTGTAATGTATTGGTCATGGCTGAAGCGATGGCGCTGGCAGAAAAAGCAGGTGTAGATGCCCGTTTAATTCCGACAGCATTACAAGGCGGCTTTGCCGACTCTATCCCTTTGCAGTTAACCGGGCCACGCATGGCTAGCAGTGAGTTTGAGCCAGTTAAGTGGCACGTTAAAACACTGCTTAAAGACTTGGATATGGCTAATAATTTATCGGTAGGAATGCAAAGTGCGACGCCTATGAGTGGGCTTGGTGCTGAGATCATGCGTTTACACGCTAGCCAAGGAAACTCGGAAAAAGACCCTAGTACGTTAGTGAGCCTCTATAGGGAGAAAAAGGGGTGAAATTTTGTGCCAATTTAACCTTGTTATATAACGAAGTCCCTTTCCTTGACCGCTTTGCCTTAGCGGCGGCCGATGGCTTTAAAGCAGTCGAGATTCAATTCCCTTACAACATACCCATAATGCAAATACAGCAACGGTTAACAGAGCATAACTTGCGCTGTGTTCTTATTAACGTGCCTGCTGGTGACTTAATGCAAGGTGGAGAGGGCTTGGCTAGTGTTCCGGCTCGAACCGCTGAATACGCTGCTGGATTAGTCGAGTGCATTTCATATGCGCTAGCGTTGAAAGTAGAGTTTGTGAATGTGCTGGCAGGGCGTTGCTCTGACGAGAATAAGCGTATTTTTTATCTGGATACTTTTTACCAGAATCTATTAAAAACAGCCGAAACGTTTTCTCGCTTTGGAATACATACCACTTTTGAAGCCATTAACACTCGCGATATGCCAGGTTTTTTAATATCAACGACTGATCATTTGTTAACCACGTTGAAGGAGGTAAACCATCCTTTTTTAAAGGCGCAATTCGACGTTTATCACATGGCTTTAATGGCGCAAGACGTAGAAGGGTTTATTCAAGAACATGCACCTAAAATTGGCCATATACAATTGGCAGACATTCCAGATAGAGGTGAACCCGGCAGCGGTAATTTAGATTACCCATCATTATTTAAAACTATTATGGCCAGTGATTACGAAGGTTGGTTGGCGGCAGAATACAAGCCCACTATGGAAACCAGTAAAAGTTTAAAATGGATGAAGCGTTTGAATGCTCTGTTTGGGGTCGCTTAGGCAAATAGATTGCTAGAATAAATCTAACTGCTCTTCGTCTCTTGGAGGATTGTTAGTTGTAGCAGGTGTGATTTCTTTACGCTTGTTGTCTGTATCAGTAGAAGTGTCGACTTTTACTTCATAAAACAAATCATATTGTGGTGGGGCAGTATCTTCAACAGTGGGCAAAGCTTTGCTCTGTTGCTTAGCTTGAATTACTTTGAGTTTACGTTTGTTGCAGAGATTAACGACTAATTGCTTTTGGAACTCTGAAAACTTGTTCCAATGCAGGCGTTCGTTTCTATTGCGAAAGCAGCCAATACAGTAGCCTTTGCTGTTCATCTCGCAAATGCTTTGGCAGGGACTGGGGATTTGAAAAAACTCACCTTGGTCAATCATGGTGATTTACACGCAAAAAAAAGCCCATTGCAATGCAACGGGCCTCTTATTAAGCGAAAACTATAAAGGATTTACGTTTTCAGCTTGTGGGCCTTTTTGGCCTTGAGTAACTTCCATAGTTACTTTTTGTCCTTCAACTAAAGTCTTACGGCCACCGCCGTTGATAGCGCTGAAGTGAACAAATACGTCTTTACCAGACTCTTGTTCAATAAAGCCAAAACCTTTTTCGTCGTTGAACCATTTTACGGTGCCTTGAATTACGTCAGCCATTTCTGTCTTTCCTAAAGTGTTGCTAACCAAGTTAGCTTTTTGCTATTACTTGGCATTTCTATCGATACTGGTATAACAATAATAAATGCCGCTCTGACCAGTATCTTGCATATTAATCAATATGGAACACTAAGCCAATCCGCTTGTTAATCAAGCACCAAGGATAATAGCGCACTTATGCTTAACAGCCAAGTGTTTTATACTAGAGGGCGCAATTAACTCACTTTCACTGTGAAACTAATGAATAAAGCCATAAGAACCGAGATTTTCCAGCGCTTTCAGCGTGAAAACCCTAAACCTGAAACCGAATTAGAGTTTTCTAACGAGTTTGAATTATTGATAGCGGTGTTATTGTCTGCCCAAGCAACCGATGTTGGCGTTAACAAAGCGACACGCAAACTATTTGCAGTAGCCAATACTCCTGAAGCTATTTATGCCTTAGGTGAAGAGGGTTTGAAGGAGTATATAAAAACCATTGGCTTGTTTAACGGTAAAGCCAAACACGTTATTAAACTCTGCGAAATGCTGATAAACCTGCACGACAGCAAAGTGCCCGATGACCGTGAAGCCTTAGAGGCTTTACCTGGGGTTGGCCGTAAAACAGCTAACGTGGTTTTAAATACGGCCTTTGGTCATCCGACCATTGCTGTTGATACACACATCTTCAGAGTGTCTAACCGCACCAAAATAGCCCCGGGCAAAAACGTTAATGAAGTAGAGCAGCGTTTGTTACGGGTGGTACCTAAAGAGTTTTTATTAGACTGCCACCATTGGTTAATATTACATGGGCGTTATACTTGTATTGCACGCAAGCCTAAATGCGGAAGCTGCATTATAGAAGACTTGTGTGAATTTAAAGACAAAGTGTACGAATAACTGGAGGATAGATGCGAATTTTACATACCATGCTAAGAACGGGCGACTTACAACGCAGTATTAAGTTTTATACTGAGGTAATGGGTATGACCCTGCTGCGCCAGCATGACAACGAAGAGTTTAAGTACAGTTTGGCTTTTGTTGGCTATCAGCCTGAAAGTGAGGGCGCCGTTATCGAGTTAACCTATAACTGGGGCGAAACTGAATACGAGCTAGGCACGGCTTATGGCCATATTGCTATAGAAGTAGATAACGCTGCAGAAGCTTGTGAGCGCATTCGTAACAACGGTGGCAAAGTGACCCGTGAAGCCGGCCCAGTAAAAGGCGGCTCTACTGTTATTGCTTTTGTTGAAGACCCAGACGGCTATAAAATTGAATTGATAGAAAAGAAGTCGATTGATAGCGGTGAGTTTTAATGGAATTAACCCGTTCATCTGTTTTTGCTGATGTTTACTTACTAAAAACACCAAAACATTCAGACGAACGGGGTTTTTTTACCGAAACATTCCGAGTTAGCTGGTTCGATAACATAGCACCAGAGTTAACCTTCCTGCAGGACAACCATTCATATTCAAAACAAGGCGTGCTGCGAGGATTGCACTACCAATTAGAGAGGCCCCAAGGAAAGTTAGTACGGGTAATACGCGGTAAAATATTTGATGTGGTTGTCGATTTACGCAAAAACTCGACCACTTTTGGCCGCTGGCAAGGCTTTGAATTAAGCGCTGAGAATCGCCAGCAATTGTGGATTCCACCGGGTTTTGCCCATGGTTTTTATACTGTATCTGCCGAGGCAGATTGCCTGTATCGCTGTACCGACTATTACCATGCTGCCAGCGAAAGAACCATCCGCTGGGATGACGCAGACCTGTCTATAAATTGGCCTTTAGTTACTGATACTAATAATGCACTGCCTTTGGTTTCTGCAAAAGACCAGCAGGGCGCTGGTTTTCAACAGGCCGATTATTTCTCATGGTAATGCTGCGTGTGTTGATTACCGGTGCCGAAGGCCAGCTAGGGCAGGCACTAATGGCACAAGCGCCAAGCAATATAGAATTTGTAGGCTGTTCGCAAGCAGAGTTGGATATTACTGATATCAGCCAAATAGAAAGAATTTTTCTACTTAAAAAGCCACATATCATTATTAATTGTGCGGCCTATACGGCGGTTGATAAGGCCGAAGATAATATAGAGCAGGCATACTTGGTAAACGAGCAAGGCGTTAAAAACCTAGCGCGGGTCTGTAAGCGTAAAAATATCAAACTGGTGCATCTGTCTACAGACTACGTTTTCTCTGGTAAGAGCAAATCAGCATACAAAGAATCGGATTTAACTGAGCCTATTAATATATACGGTGGCAGTAAGCTTGCTGGTGAAAACGCCTTATCAATACTTAATAAAAACGCATTAATAATTAGAAGCAGTTGGCTAATAAGCACTTATGGGCATAATTTTTTCAAAACCATATTGAGCGCCCTAGAAAGCAATAAAGACCTGCAAGTGGTCAGCGACCAAGTCGGCACACCTACCAATGCTAACGTTTTAGCTAACTGGATTACGCTTGCTTTGCCGTTGTTTTGGCATGGCAAAATACATGGGGTTTATCATGCAGCCGCAGCCACGGCCTGCAGTTGGTATGAGTTGGCTGTTGAAATACAGCGTTTAGCTAAAGAAAAAGGGCTTATTAGTACCGCCACTACTATATCTGCAATAAGTAGCGAACAGTTTGCCGCCAAACAAAGCGGTCTGGTTGCTCCAAGACCTAGTAATTCGAGCCTGTACCCAGATAAGTTTCTAAAGGCTGTCAGCGAGCCCTCAGTAAGCTGGCAGGCAATGGTTAAAGAGTGTTTTAACCTTTAAATATCTTAAACAAACAATCGGAGAGTCAAATGTTTGTAATGTATGGCATCAAAAATTGCGACACTATTAAAAAAGCACGTAAGTGGTTAGAAGAAAATAAAGTAGCTTATGAGTTCTTTGATTATAAAAAAGAGGGTGTATCTGCAGAGTTAGCAGACGGCTTTGTAAAAGAACTTGGCTGGGAGGCGTTAATAAATAAACGCGGTACTACTTGGCGTAACTTGCCAGAAGACACTAAAAACAATATTGATGAAACGGTTGCTAAGCAGTTAATGATGGAAAACCCTTCGATAATAAAGCGCCCGCTATTAGACACGGGCACTAAGAAAATTTTGGGTTTTAAAGCCGATGAATATCAAGCGTTAATTTAATTCGGTTTTAAGCTAATCCAGTTCTAAACCAGCCTCAGCTTTAAATAAAATTGTTTTTTCAATAGGCACTGTATTACACCAGTGCCTTAACGCTCCAAGCGACCATTATTCCTAAGTAATTCCCCAAGATATAACCAATAATAGCAGCGGCGAAACCCGGTACTAGCACGTAACGGTTTTTTAATGCGCCGGCAATCACCGGAATAAAGGGCACAGACATAATGGCAGCTGATGAGGTAATTAAAAAAGTATCCACGTCGATTTTAAGCAGTCTGCAAAGAATGGCTTGTAGTATTAAAGAGCCAATCATAATGGTTGCAATGTAAGCAAACAGAGTGACCTTTAATTCGGTAAAGATGCTCGGGTCTACCATGGAGCCAGTGGTGAAACAGAAGATTAAAATCAGATACATCCCTAATGGATAGCTGTTAGGTAGGGCGCGCACATAAGGAACAAAAGAGGCCGCTACACCTAGCGTGGTAATCGCAATAATAATAAAGGCTTGGGCCATCGCCCCAGAAAGTAACTTGGAGGCACCTAAAGAAACTCCAACAATCAAGACAGAAAGTAACAGAGCAATGGCTGTTTTTGGCATTAAGCTAGGCTTAGCCAGCAACTTATAAGAGTTCGCAGTCTCGTCGGCTAAATGGTCAAAGCTGCTGGTTTCTTGTAATGCTTTTGGTTCTTTAAATGGCAATAAAAACTTACTGAATATGGGCTTTGCCAAGGTAATAATAAACAGTACGTACAGAGAAGACAGTAAAATATCGTAAGTCAGCATATCGGTAAATATATCGATATCGGCATCAATAGCCGTCTTAATGGCTGCCATATTAGGGCCGCCACCGGTGTAAGCACCGACTGACATTCCAGCAATTTGCCAAATTTCAGGTAGGTAAGGCGCAAATAGAATGGCGGCAACCATGCTCATTAACACAACCGAAAGCAGGGCTAAGCCAAGGCTTTTTAAAGTGCTGCCTGAGGTTCGTAGAGCCGCTGGAATATCCATAGAGAACACCAGCAAAGAAAGCGCTAACGCAACACTCACGCCAGACAAGTCTTCTTGAAATGACCTAGTACCAGCGTCGCCCGGCAATAAACCGCTGGTGGCTAATAAAATACCTAAGCCAAAAGACAGAACCACCACACCAATTTTATCTAAGAAGCGAAACTTCTGACAAAGAATAATTAATAGGGCAGGGGTTGCTAAATACATCGGGATCAATAAATACAGCGGATTAAGGCCAGTTATCATTATTATTGCCTCTGTTGTTATATTAAAGGTTTAATTTTTCTGGTATTAGCAATTTGAAATTGTGGAAAGTTATCTGGGTAATCCAAAACTGGCCACCATTCTGTAATTTTGCCGTCTTCATAAACAGCAATTTGTCCAAATTGTAAGAAAATTGCTTCGCTTTGGGTGGGCCTAAAAAACATATAATCATCCATTTTTAAAGTGGACTTCTTTTCAAGTTGATAGAACTCTTGGTTGCTAGACCGTCCAAAAACACTACTGGTTTTAGCTGACTCAGGATAGCAAGGCGAAGCTAGCCAGTTGCCGCCATAAATATAACAACCCGCCTTAGGTAAAATTCTTAACCAGCGTAATACTGCGGACAGCTTTGGTGCTTCAGGGATTTCAGGATGATCAATCCTCTTAAGTACGGGGGCTGATATAAATGCAGCTGGTAAGTGTCGGTCTAATGTTGGGACATCAAAATCAGTAGGTTTTACTAGTGCTGAAGCCGTGGCGATCTCATTAGCAACTATTTCAGTATCGTCATCATAAAGAGAGTAGGTAGAACTACCACCGGTATTAATGCATAAGCCTTGCAGAGTTTTCTCCCCCAAAGTGTTGCGCACTAAATCGGTAAAAAGTTTATATTGTGAACGTGCCGACTGAAAAGCCATACTTAAACCGCCTAAAAAGGCAGGTAATTTGCTGACATGGGCATCGTAGCCCATGAGGCCAGCTAGAGTTAAATACGGAGACTCGCTCACTTTTTCTAATAACTGGACAAAGGAGTCATCGGGTTTAAAACCACCGCGATGTAAGCCTATGTCTACCTCTAGGCTAATACGAATGTTGATGCCTAGCTCTTTGGCTAGTTGTTCGTACTGGTCAGCTCGTTCTGGGTTGTCTATCAGCCACTGTAGTTGTAATTCTGGGGCAAAGCACATGCTGCTGTTCTGTTGGCCGTGCCAAGCATAGAAATGCCTCGCAGCGCATACTGGCAAGGGTTTACCCATTAAGATATCAGCAGAAGGAATTTGCTTGATGACTTGCATTAAAAAAGGCAAGTGAAAGCTCATTAAACGGACAGTACCAGCCCGGCGCATAATATATTGCAGCATAGGAATAGACGGTAAAGATTTGGCGACGATACGATAATCGAAACCTTTGCTTAAGGTGTTAGTGAGCAGGTCTATATTTTTGTCGAAGCGCTCTTTATCTATAATCAACGCTGGTGTGCAAACCCCTGCTTGCCTAAGGGCTTGTGTTAATTTTTCGAAGTAGAGGCTGGTCATAATGTAATCCGTAGTCGGCATGTACTTGCCATATTATTATTAATGGTACATTTGTACCATAAACTACAGGGCGCCGCTATAAAAAATACTAAGACAAAATAAGAAAAAGCAGTGAGATAAAATAATGAATACAGCTTAAGAAAAGAGAAAGACTGGGGCTTGTAGCTTAGGAAGGATTATTGGTGATAAGTTAAAACTTGTACTTCGCTCGAATGGGGAGCTTAGCCCCATATCGCACGAAATATAAAGAAGAAGATAATAGACAGTGTTGCACCGGCAGGTAAGGTTACCAGCCAAGAAACAAAGATAGAACCGACTTTGCGGTAGTTAAGAGACTCACCACCAACAGCCAAGCCAACCCCTAAGATCGCGCCTACTAGAATCTGTGTGCTTGAAACTGGCAAGCCAGTAGCAGAGGCAACAACTACAGTTATGGCGGTTGCTAAAGTAGCTGCAAAACCACGGCTAGGTGTTAATTCAGTAATACCAGAGCCAATGGTCGCTATTACGCGGTGACCGAAGCTAATTAAACCAACCACAATACCAACGGCACCAACAAGTAATATCCACATTGGAACGCTACTGGCTGAAGTTACCATGCCGCCACTGCTTACAACGCCATAGATTGCGGCCACGGGGCCAACAGCGTTAGCAACGTCGTTTGAGCCGTGCGCAAATGCCATAGCACAAGCGGTAAACACCATAAGTACAGCAAATACTTTATCGATACTGCCGTTGGCGGCAATTTGTTTCTTAATTGTGTTGTTTACAATAAAGAACCCAATAATCATCACCACAATACTAATAAACAGTGAGTACCCGGCGGCCTGAGCAAAGGTTAAATCAAAGCCTAAGTGCTTTAAGCCTTTTAACAAAGTTACCATCGCTATCACAAACCCAGCCATCATAATGTACCAAGGTACGATGAACTTAGACTGAGCCAGCGGGTCTTCTTTATTTAATATGAAAATTTGAATGCTGCGGAATAAGACGTAAGAAATACTACCGGCTACAACTGGTGAAACCACCCAGCTTGCAGCAATATTGCCTACTTCACTCCAGTTAACTGCTTCCATGGATATACCCACAGCAGCAAAACCAACTACAGCGCCCACTAAAGAGTGAGTTGTTGAAACTGGCCAGCCTTTAAATGAAGCAATGAGTAGCCAAGTACCCGCAGCCAGTAAAGAGCCTAACATACCAAACACTAACAGGTCGGCGTGATCTTCAATGGCACTGATATCAAACAAGCCCTTACGGATTGTTTCTGTCACTTCTCCACCCGCCAAAAAGGCGCCAGCGAACTCAAAAACAACAGCAACAAAAATGGCTTGTTTTACGGTTAAAGCTTTAGAACCAACTGACGTTCCAATTGCGTTAGCAACATCGTTGGCGCCAATCCCCCAGGCCATAAAAAGACCAAAGACACAGGCTAAAATTACAAACAGCTGACCATGGGTAGCAATGAGTTCCATAGCGGACTCCTCTAACAAAAGCGCGCGCATTCTATCCTACCAGCACGATAGTGCCTAGAGATACTTTTAGAATAGGTGAAGATTTTAGACAAAATAAGCGTGTTGTTAAGTAAAAATGCTGATTTTATAAAAAACCATACTCCATATAAGGTACAAAATATAAATTTTTTAAAGGCCGCCTGTAGTATGTCGATATAAAAAATCGCTATACTGAACTGCGAATTACTATTGGAAATTTAATCCCTGCCTAATATTACTTCATTAAATCAGATTGCTTATGTTAGCGCTTAAGCAATTACTACTTATATAAAAAACGGTGATTATATTATGAGCATTTTTGACTTGGATATAGATAAGCAAATTAAGCAGCATCAACAAAAGATACAAGAGCTTGAAGCCTTACGTGTTAGCCACGAAAAGAAGCTTGAAGGTATTAAAGAGTTTGCTGATGAAATCAAACGCTTATGTAATACCAACAGCCTCACCGAGGCCGAACTTTATGTTTCCCGTTCTGAGCAAATTGAAAGTTGGATTGTCTCAATGGCGAAACAAGAGAATCCGCCTTCCATTTATATGAATTTGGCTAAGCATTTTGCCCGTACAGCACCGCGTGACACTAAAGCGACCAAAAAGTCGTCTTTACCTAAACCTAGGTTGGAAGTTGGTGTGTACGAACATCCATTCACGCACGAGCGTGTAGAGAAAAAACGCCGCAACCCTCGCCAACTGGATGAATGGATTAAAGAGCATGGAATCGCTACGGTACGTACTTGGAAAAAAGATTAAGCAGCAAGCCTGTAAAAACGAGGCTTAAGTAATAGCCTCGTGCTTTTTAATCTATTAGACCTGTACTAGTTTAAATCTAGCAATACAGGCTTGGGCTTGTACTTCCGTAACCGCTACTCTTACTGACTGCCCTAGTTGTAAGTGAACCTCGCCATTGGTTTGGCTCATCGTCTTGCTGTCAAAGGTCCACTCCTCGCCTTTTTTGCGTAGCTCCACATTGCCTTCTATGCCGGTATTATCTAAACGTACGCTGATAGAGAAGGGGCCAACATAAACGATGCTAGCGTCGTACAGTTGTTCTTTTTCCTGATTGTCTAACCACTGTAGCTTTAACCAATTCTCTACCTGCATTGACGCTAAACGGGCATTGGTTTGTGCGGTTTGAATGCTCAGCAGTTTTTCAGCACTGGGCAGGGTGGGGGTTTCGTTGTTAAGTAGCTGTTTGATGACTCGGTGTAATAATAAGTCGTAGTACTTACGCAGTGGTGAGGTGAAAGTAGTGTATTGAGAAAAACCAAGACCATAGTGAGGCTTAGCCTCTAGTGATAAATTACTACGTTCTTGCTGGCGACTGATGATTAAACGTAAAGGTATATCGCTTTCTGCTTTATCTGCTTGTTGATTCCAGTGAATGTAATCACTCAAGTTAGATAGGTCAGGGGTTTCTTCCAACCCTAGCTGCTCTTTCAATAATTCAGAAACTTCAGGCAGGCGTTCAAAGCGTAGACCACCATGTTCAATAAAGAACCCAGTGTTTTGTTCAGCTAACCAGCTAGCTACGGAGCGGTTACAAGCCAACATGCACTCTTCAACAATTCTATGGGCAACAGTGCGCTCTAGGGTAATGATGTCTTGCACCTTACCGCATTCATCTAAAATCAGTTTGTAGTCAGGACGCTCGTCCATCACTAAAGCGTGTGTTTTACGCCACTGCGATAAAGCGTTAGCGCAGTCATTCAAATGCAACAGTGGGCCTTGTAGGTCGGCACTGATGTCCGAGCTTTCACCTTTTACCAATTGCGAAACTTGGTTGTAGGTCAGTTTGGCTTGGCTCTTTATGGCTGCTTGATGTAAATGCATTTGACGAATGGTGCCGTCTTCATTAATGCGCAGCTCAACAACCATGGCAGGGCGTAATTCATTGGCCTGTAAAGAACAAAGTTGTTCTGAGACCTCAGCGGGCAACATAGGTACAACAAAATCTGGCAAGTATACCGAAGTGGCGCGCTTATAAGCTTCTGCATCTAACAGGGAACCTTCTTGAATCCAAGCCGATGGGTCAGCAATAGCAATCCACAAGGTCCAGCCTTCACTATGAGCTTCAGCAAAAAGAGCGTCGTCTAGATCACGAGTACTGGCTGAGTCGATAGTCACAAATGGTAGATGACTTAAGTCGGTACGAGTTTCTAAAAGGTCTGTTAAAGACTGTTTTTGTAGCCTTTTGATCTCATCTTGAATATTTAAGCCAAAGCAGACGGGTAAGTTCCACTTAGAGAGAGTGAAGTTTTGTTCTATACCAGGGTCGGATAAATTACCAATAATGGTATCAACCGAAGCCTGTAGTTTGCCTTTAGCGCCTTTTTCTAAAGGGTGCAGGCTGATGTGGCCTTTAACTAAATCGCCGTCTTTTGCGCCTTGGCGTAGTTTAGGAGGAACAAATACCCAGCGCTTTAAAGTAGGGTGGTCTGGGTCAATAAAATGCCCTTTACCACGCACTATATAAGTTCCATAAAACTCACTGATCTCGGTTTCTATCAGTTTTTCAACAATGGCTTGTTCTTTGCCGTCAGGAGTAGGCTCGACACGAAATTCAATAGTGTCTTCAGGGAGGACTTTGTCCATCTCGTCGGGGGTTAAAAAATAAGAAGCGCCGTCGTCGGTGTTTACAAATCCGTAACGTCCTCTACTGGCCCGAACACGGCCTGTAAAGTGGGGAACACTTTCGCGGATTTCTTGTTTTAACGATTGAAGTTGAGAAAGAACGTTTTTATCGAGCATCCGCAGAACCGTAGAGTAAGAGTAAAATAAAAAAGAGAGTTTACTTTAAGCTAGGCTATAGAGCTACCAAGAACCCGCCTGATAAAGGTTTACAAAGCGGAATTCGTCGGA
>Ga0209075_1002794_pt1 | contig 15056 bp, 14 predicted proteins | sample Stecom2011_FD_187523 | JGI IMG/M metagenome (GOLD analysis project Ga0209075, IMG submission 187523) | Agricultural soil microbial communities from Utah to study Nitrogen management - Steer compost 2011 (SPAdes) (version 2) | ecosystem: Environmental > Terrestrial > Soil > Agricultural land... | reverse complement strand
TCCGGCGGCTGGCCGCCTCGGCGAAGAAGCCCAGCATCAGGGAGTGCGGGAAGGGCCAGGCCTGGCTGCGGAAGTAGCGGATGCGCCCCACCTGCAGCCCCACCTCCTCGAAGATCTCCCGACGCACTGCCTCCTCGGCGGACTCCCCGGGTTCGATGAAGCCGGCCAGGGTGGAGTAGCGCCCCGGCGGGAAGCGCGGGCTGCGCGCCAGCAGCAGATCGTCGCCGTGGGTCACCAGGGTGATGATGCAGGGCGAGATACGCGGGTAGTTGCGATGGCCACAGCCGCGGCAGTGCATGGCGAACTCCGCGTCGAGCCGCTCGGCGGGTGCTCCGCAGCGGCCGCAGAAGCGGTGGTCCCTGAGCCAGGCGCCCACCTGCAGCGCCGTGGAGACCAGCGAGAAGCGGGACTCCGGCAGCGTGGCCAGCCACTCGCGCCCGGCCGGCCAGTCGCCATCGGGGGCGTCCTCCAGGGCGAGCGCCACCGGTTCGTCGTTCCAGTAGCAGAGCGGCTGCATGGCCGGCGTCCAGGGCTGCACCGGCTGCAGGATCTCTCCCGCCGGCCCGGGCGCGATGCGCCCCTCGGCCAGCCGAATCACGAACCCCATCGTGGCCTCCAGGGGCAGTTCACGGCGCAGCATCAGTGGGGCGCCCCCTCACCCAGGCGATCCCAGCGGCACTCCCCCGCCGCCTCACGGATGCTCGACAGCTTGGCCCGGTGGGCGGCGAGCTCGGCGTCGTCGGGGCGCGTTACCGTCAGCCGGCCGGGCTCCAGGGCCAGGCGACGAATGGCCAGACCGCCGCCGGTGCTGCCGGCGCCCTCCCCGCCGGCGCCGGCATCCAGCAGCAGCGCCGTCTGCCCGCCGGTCATCGCCAGGTAGACGTCGGCCAGGATCTCGGCATCCAGCAGGGCGCCGTGAAGCACCCGGTGGCCGTTGTCGATCTCGTAGCGCTTGCAGAGGGCGTCGAGACTGTTGCGCTGCCCCGGATGCTTCTCCCGGGCCATCACCAGGGTATCGAGGATCCGGCAGTGGTCGGCCACGGGCCCGAGACGCGGTTCGCCCCGGGCCCGGTTGAGCAGGGCGAGCTCGTGATCGATGAAGCCCACGTCGAAGGGGGCGTTGTGGATCACCAGCTCGGCACCTTCGATGAAGGCCCAGAAGTCGTCGGCGATCTCGGCGAAGCGCGGCTCGTCGGCGACCCGCTCGTTGGTGATGCCGTGAACGCCGATCGCCTCGGCCTCGATCTCGCGTTCGGGGTTGATGTACTGATGGTAGCTGTTGCCGGTCAGCCGGCGGTTGACCATCTCCACCGCCCCGATCTCGATCAGGCGGTGGCCTTCACGGGGGTCGATGCCGGTGGTCTCGGTGTCGAGAATGATCTGGCGCATGGGGTCCTCTGCCTGGGGGACAAACGGGATATGGAGGGCTCAGGCGCCCTGACGGGCCTCGTCGATGGCCTCGTTGGCAAGCTCATCGGCGCGCTCGTTACCGGGATGGCCGCTGTGGCCCTTGACCCAGTGCCACTCGATGGCGTGGCGATGGGTCTCATCGAGCAGCTCCCGCCACAGGTCGGCGTTCTTGACCGGCTGCTTGCCGGCGGTCTTCCAGCCCCGCTTGACCCAGTTGTGGATCCACTCGGTGATCCCCCGGCGCAGGTACTCGGAATCGGTCCAGAGCTGCACGCGGCAGGGCCGCTTGAGCTCGCGCAGCGCCATGATCGCCGCCATCAGCTCCATGCGGTTGTTGGTGGTACGGGACTCATGGCCCTTGAGGGCCTTCTCGTGGGTGCCGCTCCTGAGCAGGGCACCCCAGCCTCCGGGGCCCGGATTGCCGCGGCAGGCGCCATCGGTATAGATGACCACCTCGGGCAGGGCGTCGGCCCCTGTCTCGGTCAAGGTCTCAGTCAACCTCGGTTATCCTTTCCTGTTGCGGCGAGAGGCGCGACTGCCGGACTCGGGTGGCGCCCAGGGCAGAGCCCCCGAACGGCCGCCCGAAGCCGAGCCGTGACCCCTGGGTCTGGGCCAGCTGGGGCCGCCGGCTCGCCTGGATCATGTAGCTGTCACCCAGCGGCAGGTTGTGGCGCCGCCCCAGGGTCTCCAGGGCCGCGTTGCGGGGCATGCCGCCGGGCAGGTGAAAGCCGCAGTAGTCTACCCGCTCGATCCGGAAGTCCACAAACGCCAGCCAGTCGCCCAGGCTCGACGGTCGCCGCCAGTGGCCGCACCAGGGCAGCCGGCGGCGGCGCGACGGCCACACCCGGGACAGCGCCCCCACCGAGAGCGGCATCCAGCCGAAGATGATCAGCCGCCCGTCGTCCCGGGTCACCCGGGCGGCCTCCTGGAGGAGATGGTGAGGATCCGGCACCACCTCGAGCAGGTGGTGGATCACCACCAGGCTCAGGGAGCCATCCGGCAGCGGCAGGGCATCAGGCAGGCAGACCAGGGTATTGGGCCCCCGGGCGAGTTCGCGGGTCGGCGCCCAGACCATGGGGTGGCGCACCGGGCACATGTCGGCCAGGGGCTCCCCCATGCCGAGCTCCAGGCTGTGGACGCCGAACACCCCCTCGCACACCGGCCCCAGGCAGGCGCGCTCGGCGTGCTGCACGGCCTGGCCGGCCGGGGTGGCCCAGAAACGGCGACCATCGCGGACCAGGGCAGGCAGAGTGGATCCCGGGTGAGAAATTGACATAGCCAGCAGCTTCCTCCATTCTGGGCGGATTTTGCGACCCGTTCATGCCCATTCAGGACACCATGCCCATGTTGAGCGTGACACCGATTCCCGCGTTTGGCGACAACTATATCTGGCTGCTGCGGCAGGACACGAGTTCCGAGATCTGCGTGGTCGACCCGGGTGATGCCGCCCCGGTGATCGAGCTCATCGAGCGCGAGGGGCTGACCCTCTCCACGGTGCTGATCACCCATCACCACCAGGATCATACCGGCGGGCTGCCCGAGCTGATCGAGCGCTACACGCCCCGCGTCATCGGCCCCGACAACCCGAAGATCGACGGCATCGACGAACGGGTCGGCAGCGGCGACGAGTTCCGCGTGATGGGTCGCCGCTTCGAGGTGCTGGAGGTGCCGGGCCATACCCTGGACCATATCGCCTTCTTCACCGCCGGCATCCCGCCGCTGCTGTTCTGCGGCGATGCCCTGTTCAGCGCCGGCTGCGGGCGCCTCTTCGAGGGTACCCCCGAGCAGATGCACGCTTCGCTGAACCGGCTGGCGGCACTCCCCGACGACACCCTGGTGTTCGCCGCCCACGAATACACCCTGGCCAACCTGCGCTTCGCGTTGGCTGCGGACCCCCACAATCCGGATGTGGCCCAGGCCATGGAGGAGTGCCGGCACGCCAGGGAGCTCGACCGCCCCACGCTGCCGAGCACCCTGGGCCGGGAGAAGCGCATCAATCCTTTCCTGCGGGTCGCCGACGCCGGCGTCCGCCAGGCTGCCGCCGAACACGGCGACACCGGCAGCGACCAGGCGACCTTCGCCACGCTGCGCAGCTGGAAAGACCACTTCTGATACAGCCCCGATTGGACGACGGACGGCCGGCGCATGCGAGCGGGCCGCGTTCAACCAGGAGGAAGCAATCCGGATGACGTTCTACACCAAGCGAAACAGGCTGGTCGGCCTGGCCAGCGCCACGGCCCTGATGGGCTCCCTGATGCTTGCCGGCGCCTACAGCCAGGCCGCCACCCTGAGCGCCGAGCAGCGCCTGAACGCCCAGGCCCAGGCATCCGCCTCGGCCGAAGGGACGCTGCCCACCGACCGGCACTTCTGGGACGCCCTGGCCCTCGAGCCCCAGGACGCCTGGAGCCGGCTGCGCGCCAGCCTGCAGTGGCAGGAAGGCATCGAGGAGCCCCGGGTCCAGCAGTGGATCGACCACTACCGCAAGAGCCCCCACAACATCGTCGAGATTACCGAGCGCGCCCGCCCCTGGCTGGCCTGGATCGTCGAGCAGGTGGAGGAGCGCGGCCTGCCCGGCGAGATCGCCCTGATTCCCTTCGTGGAGAGCTCCTTCGACCCCACCGCTCGCAGCCATCGCGGCGCCGCCGGCCTCTGGCAGTTCATGCCCGGCACCGGGGACGCCCTGGGCCTGCGCCGCGCCCGGGGCTACGACGGCCGCCTGGACGTGGTCGCCTCCACCCGCGCCGCCCTGGACTATATCGAGCTGCAGGCCGACCAGTGGTACGAGGGCGACCTGGAGCTGTCACTGGCCGCCTACAACGCCGGCGCCGGCACCGTGAATCGCGCCCGCCGCAACGCCCTCGCCCAGGGCAAGGCCGGGGACTACTGGAGCCTCTCCCTGCCCCGGGAGACCATGAACTACGTCCCCAAGCTCAAGGCCATCGCCGCCATCATCAACGATCCTGACCAATACCGGGTCGCCCTCCCCGAGATCGAGGACGCTCCGGCCTTCGCCAAGATCCCCGTGCAGCGCCCCCTGGGCCTGGACGAGGCCGCCCGCCTCTCCGGCGCCAGCCGCGGCGAGCTGGCCGAGCTCAACCCGGCGCTCAGCAACGGCACGGCCCACCCCAGCCACGCCCGGGTGCTGCTGGTACCCGCCGACCGCGCCGACACCCTGATGGCCCGCCTGGAGACCCCCGCCTCGCCTGCCGGCGGCGGCGAGGGGCGCTACGTGGTACAGCAGGGCGACAGCCTCTCGGCCATCGCCTCCCGCCAGGGCGTCAGCGTGGCGCAGATTCGTCGGGCCAACGGCCTCAGCGACGACGTCATCCAGCCCGGCCAGGTGCTCGACCTCCCCGGCCAGAGCCTCGCCTCCCGTTAAGTCGGGCGGCGACGGCATCGGGAGGCTTGCCAAGCCGCCCGGGGCCTGACACCTTATTGGCCGACCGATGCCGGCCCCGCGGGCCGGCTGCCACCGACCAAGGATGTCGCCGATGCCCGTAGCCCTGTGCCGCCTGCCCCTGGCCGCCTCCCTGGCCCTCGTCTGGCTGCTGACGACCGCCGCGGCGGTGGTGGCCTCGCCGGACCCGATGGAGGTGGATCGGACGCCCACCGTCCACGGCCTGGCGCTCTATGACGAGCCCGAACTGCCGGCGGACTTCACCCACTTCCCCCACGTCAACCCCGAGGCGCCCAGGGGCGGCACCCTGACCCAGGCGGCGGTGGGAGGCAGCTTCGACTCCACCAACCCCTTCATCATCCGCGGCACCCCCGCGGCGGGGCTCTACGAGATCTACGACACCCTGGTGGAGGGCAACCCGGGCGAGCCCTTCTCGGTCTACGGCCTGCTCGCCGAAGGCATCCGCCTGGACCCCGAGCGCACCTGGATCGAGTTCGACCTGCGCCCCGAGGCACGCTTCCACGACGGCGAGCCGGTCACCGCCCATGATGTGGTCTACAGCTTCGAGCTGCTCACCGAGCAGGGCAACCCCTTCTACGGCGCCTACTACGCCGATGTGGAGGCCGTCACCGCCCTCGACGAGCGCACCGTGCGCTTCGAATTCGCCGCGGTGCACTCCCGGGAGCTGCCGCTGATCGTCGGCCAGCTGCCGGTGCTGCCGAAGCACTACTGGGAGGCGCGCGACTTCTCCGCGCCGACCCTGGCCGCCCACCCCGGCTCCGGCCCCTACCGCATCGCCGAAGTGGACCCGGGCCGACGCATCGTCTATGAGCGCGACCCCGACTACTGGGGGCAGGACCTTGCGGTGAAGCGCGGGCGCCACAACATCGACCGGCTGGTCTACGACTACTATCGCGACCGCGACATCGCCTGGGAGGCCTTCAAGGCCGGGGTGCTGGACTACCGCATCGACGCCCGCGCCGCCACCTGGGCGATCGGCTACGACTTCCCCGCCTACCGCGACGGCCTGGTGCGCCGCCTGGCGGTGCCCGACGGCCAGCCCGCCCGCATGCAGGCCTTCATCTTCAACCTGCGCCGCGACAAGTTCGAGGACGCCCGGGTGCGCGAGGCGCTGTCGCTCGCCTTCGACTTCCCCTGGCTCAACGCCAACCTCTTCTACGACGCCTACCGGCGCACCGAGAGCTACTTCCAGAACTCCGAGATGGCGGCAAGCGGGCTCCCCGAGGGCGACGAGCTGGCCCTGCTCGAGGGCTATCGGGACCGGCTACCCGAGCGGCTCTTCCGGGAACCGGTGCCCCACGAGCACCCGCTAGAGTTGCGCGAGCGACTGCGCCTGGCCCTGGACCTGCTGCGCGAGGCGGGCTACGAGGTCCAGGGCGATCGCCTGGTCCATGGCGAGAGCGGCCAGCCGCTGAGCGTGGAGGTGCTGCTCTTCGATACTGGCATGGAGCGGGTCACCCAGCCGATGCTGCGCAACATGGCGCGCCTGGGCATCCAGGGCTCAATCCGCATCGTCGATATCAACCAGTACCTCAACCGGCTGCGCAGCTTCGACTTCGACATGACCGTGGGCCAGTTCCCCCAGTCGAACAACCCCGGCAACGAGCAGCGCGACTTCTGGACCAGCGCCGCCGCCGAGACGCCCCAGAGCCGCAACCTGATGGGCCTGGCCGACCCCGTGGTGGACGACCTGGTGGACCGGCTGATCCGTGCCGAGAGCCGCGAGGAACTCAACGTCACCGCCCGGGCCCTGGACCGGGTGCTGCTGTGGCGCTTCCCGATGATTCCCCACTACCACTCCGGCGAGACCCGCATCGCCATCTGGGACAAGTTCGCCTGGCCCGAACCCTTCCCCAAGTACGGCATGGATCTCGCCGCCTGGTGGGTGGACGCCGAGCGGGAAGCCGAGATCAACCAGCGCCTGCGCCGCCGCTAATGCGGTACCTGAGACCCAAGAGAGACGTGCCATCGTGAGCCGCTATATCCTGCGCCGCCTGCTGCTGATGATCCCCACCCTGCTGGGCATCATGCTGCTCAACTTCATCATCGTGCAGGCCGCCCCGGGCGGGCCCATCGACCAGATGCTGGCCCGCTTCGAGGGGGCCGACGCCATGGCCAGCACGCGCCTCGATACCGGCGGCGGCGAGGTGATGGTCCAGGACGAGTCCCGGGGCGCCCGGGGCATCGACCCGCGTTTCATCGAGCAGCTCGAGGCGCAGTTCGGCTTCGACCAGCCCGCCCACGTGCGCTTCCTCGGCATGATGCGCGACTACGCCACCTTCGACTTCGGCACCAGCTTCTTCCGGGACCGGCCGGTGGTGGAGCTGATGATCGAGCGGCTGCCGGTGTCGGTCTCGCTAGGGCTCTGGACCACCCTGCTGGTCTATCTGATCTCGATCCCGCTGGGCATCCGCAAGGCGCTCCACCACGGCTCGCGCTTCGACGTCTGGACCTCGGGGCTGGTGATCGTCGGCTACGCCATTCCGGGCTTCCTCTTCGCGATACTGCTGATCGTGCTCTTCGCCGGGGGCAGCTACTGGGACCTCTTCCCGCTGCGCGGGCTCACCTCGCCGGACTTCCACGAGCTCTCGACCTGGGGCAAGGTGAAGGACTACGCCTGGCACATCACCCTGCCGGTGGTGGCGATGACCATCGGCAGCTTCGCCACCCTGACCATGCTGACCAAGAACAGCTTCCTCGACGAGATCCACAAGCAGTACGTGCTCACCGCCCGGGCCAAGGGGGCAAGCGACGGCGGCGTGCTCTACGGCCACGTCTTCCGCAACGCCATGCTGATCATCATCGCCGGGCTGCCCGGCGCCTTGATCGCCATCTTCTTCACCGGGTCGCTGTTGATCGAGGTGATCTTCTCCCTGGAGGGGCTCGGCCTGCTCGGCTTCGAGGCGGTGATGCAGCGAGACTACCCGGTCATCTTCGGCACGCTGTACCTGTATACGCTGATCGGCCTGCTGCTGAAGCTGGTCTCCGATCTGACCTATGTGTGGGTGGACCCGCGCATCGACTTCGAGACACGGGAGTCCTGAGCCGATGGCCGCTTTCTTCAAGAACCCCTTCCGGTCGGAGCGCCTCTCGCCGATCACCCGCCGCCGCCTGGCGGTGTTCACGGCCAACCGCCGCGCCCGGGTCTCGCTCTGGGTGTTCCTGGCACTCTTCGTGGTGAGCCTCGGCGCCGAGCTGATCGCCAACGACAAGCCGCTGGTGATGCGCTACGACGGCCAGTGGTACGTGCCGCTGCTGGTGGACTACCCGGAGACCGAGTTCGGCGGCTTTTTGCCCACCACCGCCGACTACCACGACCCCTTCGTCCAGGCCCAGATCGCCGAGCACGGCTGGGCGCTCTGGCCGCCGATCCCCTTCTCCTACCAGACCCTGGACATGCAGATGATGCGCCCCTCGCCCGCGCCGCCGGACGGGCGCCACTGGCTGGGCACCGACGACCAGGGCCGCGACGTGCTCGCCCGGGTGATCTACGGCTTCCGGCTCTCGGTGGCCTTCGCCCTGGTGCTCACCGCCGGTTCGCTGGTGATGGGGGTCCTGGTGGGCGGCATCCAGGGCTACTTCGGCGGGAAGACCGACCTGATCGGCCAGCGCTTCACCGAGATCTGGTCGGGGCTGCCGGTGCTCTTCCTGCTGATCATCCTGGCGAGCTTCGTGCAGCCGGGCTTCTGGTGGCTGCTCGGCATCATGCTGCTCTTCTCCTGGCTGGGGCTCGTCGACGTGGTTCGCGCCGAGTTCCTGCGCGCCCGCAACCTCGAGTACGTGCGTGCCGCCCGGGCCATGGGGCTGCCCCCGCGGCTGATCATGTGGCGCCACGTACTGCCCAACGCCATGGTGGCCACCCTCACTTTCGTGCCCTTCCTCTTCACCGGGGCCATCACCACCCTCACGGCGCTGGACTTCCTGGGCTTCGGCCTGCCCCCGGGCTCGCCGTCCCTGGGGGAGCTGGTGGCCCAGGGCAAGAACAACCTGCATGCCCCCTGGCTCGGCATCACCGCTTTCGTCAGCCTGTCACTGATGCTGTCGCTGCTGGTCTTCATCGGCGAGGGGCTGCGCGACGCCTTCGATCCCCGCCACGTGCGCCACGCCGCCACCCCGGTACCGGCGGCCGATTCCTCCACCGCACCCGCCCGGAGCCAGACCGATGCCTGATGCCCCCTCCCGCTCCCCGCTGCTGCGCCTCGAGGACTTCTCCGTGGCCTTCGACGGGGTCACCGTGGTGGACCGCCTCTCGCTCACCGTGAACCGCGGCGAGACCCTGGCCCTGGTGGGCGAGTCCGGCTCCGGCAAGTCGGTGTCGGCGCTGGGCGCCATGGGCCTGCTGCCGGGCAATGCCGCGGTGAGCGGCACCCGACAGCTGGGCGATACCGACCTCTCAGGCCTGCGCCGGCGCGACTGGCAGGGCATCCGCGGCGGCCGGGTGGGCTTCGTCTTCCAGGAGCCGATGACCTCGCTGAACCCGCTGCACACCGTAGGCAAGCAGATCGGCGAGACCCTGCGCCTGCATCAGGGGCTCACCGGGCGAGCCGCCCGCGCTCGCATCATCGAGCTGCTCGGTCAGGTGAAGCTGCCGCGCCCCGAGGAGCTGATCGACGCCTGGCCCCACCAGCTCTCCGGGGGCCAGCGCCAGCGGGTGATGATCGCCATGGCCATCGCCAACGACCCGGCGCTGCTGATCGCCGACGAGCCCACCACGGCGCTCGACGTCACCGTGCAGCAGGAGATCCTGGCGCTGCTCGCCGAGCTGCGCGACCGCCACGGCATGGGCATGCTCTTCATCACTCACGACCTCAACCTGGTGCGCCGCCACGCCGACCGGGTCTGCGTGCTCTACCGGGGCCGCGAGCAGGAGACGGGGCCGGTGGCTCGGGTCTTCGAGGCGCCTTCCAGCGCCTACACCCGCACCCTGCTCGACGCCGAGCCGGAGGGCCGCCCGGGGCCGGTGCCCCGGGGTGCCCCCCTGATCAGCGCCTCCGGCCTCGGTGTCAGCTTCCAGCGCCCGAAGAAGCTCTTCATGAAGCGCCCGCCGGCCTTCGAGGCGGTCAGGCCCCTGGAGCTGACCCTGGCCCCCGGCGAGACCCTGGGCATCGTCGGCGAGTCGGGCTCCGGCAAGACCACCCTGGCCCTGGCGCTGCTGCGCCTCACTCAGAGTAACGGCGAGATCCGCTTCGGCGACACCCGCCTGGATACCCTCTCCGGCGGTGACCTGCGCCGAATGCGGCAGTGCTTCCAGATCGTCTTCCAGGACCCCTTCGGCTCGCTCTCCCCTCGTCTTCCGGTCTCGGAGATCGTCAGCGAGGGGCTGCGCTTCCATCAGCCGGAGTTGTCGGCAGACGAGGTCGCCCGCCGCGTGGCCGCCACGCTTATCGAAGTGGGGCTGCCCGCCGACTGCGCCGACCGCTACCCCCACGAATTCTCCGGCGGCCAGCGCCAGCGCATCGCCGTGGCCCGAGCGATCATCCTCGAGCCCGAGCTGCTGGTGCTCGACGAACCCACCTCGGCGCTGGACCGCACCGTTCAGAAGCAGCTGGTGGCGCTTTTACGCGACCTCCAGGCCCGCCGCGGCCTGAGCTATCTGTTCATCAGCCACGACCTTGCCGTGGTGCGCGCCATGGCGCATCGGGTCATGGTGCTCAAGGAGGGAGAGGTGGTGGAGAGCGGCGACTGCCTGGCGGTGCTGGAGAACCCGAGCAGCGACTACACCCGCGCCCTGGTCGCCGCGGCGGGGCTTGTGCCGCGGGCCGAGCAGGCAGGCGGCGACATGCACGGGCTAGGCTAGCTTGGCCCCGAGCCTCTCTGCCTGCGCCAGTACGCCCGCAAAGATCGGCTCACAGGTCGAGGCTGGAAACCCCGGCGGCAAGCGGCTGGCCAGGTCATCCACGATACCCTCCGCGCGCTCAGCAATGTCTTGCATCAGCTCACGTACGCGCTCTTGGGGAAAACCGACTTGCTCGGCGGTGGAGAGAAAGTGGCGAGGCTCAATCCGTGCCCACCGGTAATGCCTGCTCTTGCCTTTCACCGCCATGGCCATCTTTGCCCTCTCTCGGGGCAGGCTGCCCTGGGCCATCAAGGGGTAAGCCGAGATAACGTCATACAGTGGCGTCATCCGATAGGCGCTGCCAGGCTCGAGAAACAGGCTGAAGTTCTTGGCGTGTCCATCGATGGCCGCCAATAGCCAGAAGAGCATCTGTGCGAGGAAGAACCTCTCGCGATCACGCCCTGCTTCCTGGGAGCCAAGCAGCAAGCGCATCGCATCAACCATGCCAGGACCGCCATCGCTTTCGTACTTCAGCGCCGGCGCTACACCGAGGGCCTGACAGAAATCCTCCTGTGGCAATCGCATCAGCCAGTCACCCCGTCCAGACCAGCGCCGATCGAACCTCTCGACCACCAGGACCGTCTGGGTACCGAATGTTGCCAGCTCCGCCTTCGCGACGGGCAGACCGAAAGCCGCCAGCAGCTGAAGGCAAATCCACTCATTCTCACCACTCTGGCGAAGATCGATATTGCTATGATCCAGAAAGCCGATCGGTAGCTTGAAAATATGGCTGGTTGGCGTGCTGCCACTGGGGCGTTGCCACTTGCCTTCATACCAAAGCAACGCGGTCTTTTCCTGGGCTCCCGCAAGCGAGATCCTGAACTCGCTCTCCTGGCTCATTCCCAGCGGCGCTTCCCGGTACCCTATCAGCAGCCTCTCGATATTCTGATCGGTCAGCGGCTCTGAGGTTACCTGCCCCACTCTTCCCGGCATGCTGCTCTCGGGATACAGCTGGATTGCCCCGATACAGTCGCGGCCGATGCTGGCCAGAAGGTCGAAAGGATGCCGAGTGCCAAGCCGGAAGCGCGCCTGCATCCTTGCCCGAATCGCTTCGGAATCAGGCAGGAGATTATCGAAGAAATTGTAGACGACCTCGCCACGGTACTCCGACAGCGTCAGCGGCATCGAAAGTGAAATGGCACGCGCCCCGGCTCTACTGAACCACTCCGGAAGATAGCGAAACGACATCGCCCCTGAGCGGGCGAGCGCCAAAACGCCGACTTCGATTCCATTCATCGCAACGACCAGATTCGGCATGGCTACCACTCCTGATCCCAGCCCTGATCGTTGACTGCCGGCTCACCCGGCTGATTGCGGGGCGTGAGATGAAGCTCCAACTCCAGCACGGCCAACAGCTTGAACAGTGTTTCGACGCGGCTCTTTTCCGGATGGTTCTCGAAAGCCGATACCGTCGCCTGCTTGATGCCGATCTGGTCGGCGGCCGCCTGTTGCGTCAAGTGCAGACGCCGACGCGCATTCTTCAGAGCGTGGGACAGCATATCCGGCGATGTGATTCTCATATTACCCCCTATAGCGGATAACCTATGCTTATCCTTTTCAGGGGATAATAGCAGATTATCCCTCCCAAGGGATAACAAGAGCCCAGAGCTAGAAGGCGGCGATCTCCTCGGCGGTCAGCTCTCGCCATTCACCTTCGGGCAGCTCGCCGAGGCTCAGGGGGCCGATGGACTCCCGGTGCAGGGCGACCACGTGGTTGCCGACGGCGGCGAACATCCGCTTCACCTGGTGGTACTTGCCCTCGTAGAGGGTCAGCTCGGCGACGTTCGGCTCGCGCATGGCCAGCGTCGCCGGGCGGGTGGGCTTCTCCTCGCCGTCGAGCAGAACGCCCTCGGCGAAGGCCTCGACGGCTCGGGCCAGGGCCTCCCCTTCCAGCGGCTCATCCAGGGTGACCCGGTAGACCTTGCCGCAGCGGTGCTTCGGGGAGGTGACCCGGTGGGACCACTGGCCGTCGTCGGTCAGCAGCACCAGGCCGGTGGTGTCCACGTCCAGGCGCCCCACCGGCTGCAGGCGTTCCACCTTGGGCAGGTCGATCAGGTCGATGGCTCGCGGATAGAGGGTACGTCGGGCGGTGCACTCCACCCCGGCGGGCTTGTGCAGCATCAGGTAGCGCAGCCCCACCAGGGCCAGGGGCTCATCGTTCCAGGTGACCCGGCTCGCCTCCCCGACCTGGGTAGCGGGGTTCTTGACGACCTCGCCATCGACGCTGACCTCGCCGCGGTGCATCGCCTTCTTGGCCAGGCTGCGGGTGAGTTCGGTGGTCTCGGAGAGAAAGCGGTCAAGGCGCATCAGAAGCCGACTCCGTCGGAAAGGGTGAAGTGGTCGGCGTCGCGCCAGGCAGGGAACTTCTCGCGGAAGGCCCTGAGCTCGTCAAGGGAGAGGGTGCCCGTCTTCACGAAGACGCTGCCCTCGGGCTCGTCGATCAGCGCCTCGCCCTTGGCGTCGATCAGCATGGAGTCGCCGGCATAGGGCAGTCCATTGGCGTCCTCGCCGACGCGGTTGACGCCGATGACGGGGCAGAGGTTCTCGATGGCGCGGGCCTGGAGCAGGATGCGCCAGGGGTGGCGGCGCGGGGCCGGCCAGTTGGCCACGCAGAGCAGGGCGTCGTACTCGAAGTGCTCGTCTGCCGCGGGCTGCTGGCGCAGCCAGACCGGGAAACGCAGGTCGTAGCAGACGCTGAGCAGGATCCGGAACCCCTTGAGCTCGACGATCACCCGCTCGTGGCCCATGGCGTAGCGCTCGTGCTCGCCGGCCATGCGGAAGAGGTGGCGCTTGTCGTAGGTGGCCAGCGACCCGTCCGGCCGCGCCCACACCAGGCGGTTGAAGTAGTCGCCGCCCTCCACGACCGCCACGCTGCCGGTGACCACGCAGCCGCGCTGCCAGGCCTGCTCGCGCAGCCAGGCCACGGTGCGGCTCTCCTCCATGGGCTCGGCCATCTCCCGGGAGTTCATGGTGAAGCCGGTGGCGAACATCTCCGGCAGCACGATCAGGTCGGTGTCGACCTGGCCGAGCTCACCCAGGGTCTCCTCCAGCATCCGGCAGTTGGCCTCGGGGTCTTCCCAGCGCAGGTCGCACTGCACCAGGGTGGTTCTCAGCTCGCTCATGGGGGCTCCCTTCTTCTGTGGTCGGCGCACGGGCCCAGCCTATCCCAGGCCGGGCGGGGCGTCATCCGCGAGGAGCGGATGGCGGCAAAACCGATAGCCTGCTAGTTTAGCCCCTTCGCCCACACAGTTCTCCGCCTTCCGAGCCCACCCATGTCGACCCGCACCTCCGCCGCCCCCTCACCGGACAGCAGCCCCGCCCAGGGCGTCGCCTTCGGCCTGACCGCCTACATCATGTGGGGCTGCTTCCCGCTCTTCTTCGCACTCTTCGACGGCGTGCCGGCCTTCGAGATCCTGATCCACCGGATCCTCTGGTCCTGCCTCTTCCTGGCGGGCCTGGTTACCCTGCTGGGGCGCTGGGCGCCGATCCGCGCGGCCCTGGCCAACCCCGGGCGGCTCGGGCGGGTGCTGGGCTGCGCCCTGCTGATCGCACTCAACTGGGGGCTCTACATCTATGCGGTGGAGACCCGCCACGTGCTGCAGGCGAGCCTGGGCTACTTCATGACGCCGCTGGTCAATGTGGCGCTGGGCATGCTGGTGCTGCGCGAGACCATGCACCGCCTGCAGGCGGTGGCCGTTGGGCTCGCCGCCACGGCCATCCTGATCCAGCTGGTGGTGCTGGGCCAGCTGCCCTGGATCAGCCTGGCGCTGGCCTTCTCCTTCGGCACCTATGGCCTGCTGCGCAAGCAGGTGCCCCTGGACGGCCTCTCCGGGCTCTTCGTGGAGACCCTGCTGCTGCTGCCCCTGGGCCTGCTGGCGCTGGGCTGGCTGGTGCAGGTCGACCTTTCACACTTCCTGGGCGATACCCGCACCACCCTGCTGCTGGTGGCCAGCGGGGTGATCACCGCCCTGCCCCTGCTCGCCTTTGCCGGCGCCGCCCGGCGGCTGCGCCTGGCGACCCTGGGCTTTCTGATGTACATCAACCCCACCATCCAGTTCTTCATCGCCCTCGCGGTGTTCGGCGAGCCCCTCTCCGCAGTGGAGCTCGGCACCTTCGCGCTGATCTGGACGGGTCTGGCGCTCTACTCCTGGTCCGCCTGGCAGGGGCGAGTGAGGGCGGCGGCCTAGGAGGCACCGCCCCGGAGCCCTGCGGGCTCCCTTCGCCGAGCGGAGCTCAGCTCCTACCCGTCAGATCAGCGCTGGCTAGCGGCCAGGGCCTGGTCGATGTCCGCCAGGATATCGTCGATATGCTCGATGCCGATGGAGAGGCGCACCATATCGGCGGTTACCCCGGCCCGGGCGAGCTCCTCGTCGTTGAGCTGGCGGTGGGTGG
>Ga0209075_1002792_pt1 | contig 15061 bp, 12 predicted proteins | sample Stecom2011_FD_187523 | JGI IMG/M metagenome (GOLD analysis project Ga0209075, IMG submission 187523) | Agricultural soil microbial communities from Utah to study Nitrogen management - Steer compost 2011 (SPAdes) (version 2) | ecosystem: Environmental > Terrestrial > Soil > Agricultural land... | reverse complement strand
GAAAAACCTTCAGGCATCCCCGCTTGAAGGTTTTTCTATTTCTGATAAATCCGTTGGATTTTAAAATTGACTTTAACGAAATACTTACACTACCGATAAGATAAAGTAGTTTTTCCTGCCGCGCTGCAACAGTATAAAACGATCGTTGATCAGATCGTCTTCAGAAATAGAATAGGATTCGGAAACCTTTTCACGGTTCACAGAAATTGAATTTTCTTTGAGTGCCCGTCTGGCTTCGCCTTTTGATTTTAAGAAGTTTGATTTGTCTGCCAACGCATCGATAATACCAATGCCTTCTTCTACGGCATTTCTCGGGATCTCAGCTTGTGGCACTCCGTCGAACACGTCTAAAAAGGTGTCTTGATCCAAACTCTTCAGGTCTTCGGAAGTAGATTTTCCAAACAAAATCTCTGAAGCCTTCACAGCTTTCTCCCATTCTTCAGATCCGTGAACTGTTGTCGTAACCTCTTGCCCTAACCGCTTTTGGAGCAATCGCAAATGCGGTGCTTCTTGATGCTCTTTGATTAAGGTTTCTATTGTATCTCTGTCTAAGAAAGTGAATATTTTGATGTATTTTTCGGCGTCTTCATCGCTGCTATTCAACCAGTATTGGTAGAATCTATACGGCGAGGTCCTCTTTGCGTCCAACCACACATTGCCACCTTCACTTTTTCCAAATTTTGTCCCGTCGCTTTTTGTAATCAACGGACACGTGAGCGCATAGCCTTTTCCTCCATCCATGCGCCTGATGAGTTCAGCACCCGTGGTTATGTTTCCCCATTGATCGCTTCCTCCCATTTGCAACGTACAATTATGATGTCTGTACAGGTGTAAGAAATCATAACCTTGGATGAGCTGATAGCTAAACTCCGTAAACGACAAGCCTTCGTTAGACTCGCCACTCAATCGGGTTTTCACTGAATCTTTCGCCATCATATAGTTAACCGTAATGTGCTTGCCCACGTTTCGGATAAAATCCAAGAACGAAAACTCTTTCATCCAATCGTAGTTATTTACCAATACGGCCGCATTATCGGATGTGCTGGAGAAATCCAAAAATCTAGCAAGTTGCCCCTCGATTCCTTTCAGATATTCTTGAAGGGTTTCTTCATCCAGCAAGTTTCTTTCGCTACTTTTCATTGAAGGATCTCCAATCATTCCAGTAGCGCCACCCACTAAAGCATAAGGCTTATGACCGCATCGCTGAAAAAACGACAGGATCATAATCGGAACCAAATGTCCGATGTGTAGCGAATCGGCTGTAGGGTCGAAACCTACGTATGCCGAGCGCATAGCCTCCATTAAATGCTCCTCAGTTTCTGGCATGATGTCTTGAATCATCCCACGCCACTGTAATTCCTCAATAAAATTTTTCACCTTAGCTTTATTTAATTTTTGGCAAAGATAAGTTTCTCCCATCACAAACAAGAATGAAGATTTTAAAATTTACGAATTAGAAAAAGACTGCAAAACCCAACGGTTTTATTCTTAGTGGTCTCCTTTTTTCCTGTCTCTATAAAAAAAGATTATTTTCGCCTTATGATATTAGTTACAGGCGGAACGGGATTAGTGGGTAGCCACCTATTGCATGCTCTTCTTAAAGAGCACAAAAAAGTCCGTGCCATCCACAGAAGCAGTAGCGATCTGATGGCAGTGAAGCGGATATTCAATCTCTATGGAGGAAACGCCGACACACTTTTTGAAAAGATTGAGTGGGTGGAAGCTAGCCTTTCTGAAATCCCAGCTTTAACAGATGCTTTCGAAGGAATCTCGAAAGTGTATCACTGTGCTGCTTTTGTGAATTTCAATCCCGCGAAATACTCCTTGTTAAAGAAAATCAACATTGAAGGCACTGCCAATATTGTCAATCTTTGTCTTGCTTTTAATATCGACAAACTGTGTTATGTAAGTTCTGTTGCCACCTTGGGGAGCAGGCCAAATCACGAACTGGTTGACGAAACCGCAGCGTGGAATCCCGATGAGAAAAACAGCGTCTATGCCATCTCAAAATACGGAGCCGAAATGGAGGTTTGGCGCGGCACGCAAGAAGGTCTAGATGCGGTTATTGTAAATCCTGGAATTATTTTAGGCGCTTCTCCCAACCAAGATGGAAGTGGCATCGCAGTGTCTTTAGGTTCAAGTGGAATTCCCTTTTATCCTCCTGGAAGCATGGGGGTTGTTGATGTTCGCGACGTAGTACGCGCCATGGTTTCGCTAATGGATTCGGACATTAAAAATCAGCAATATATCCTCGTAGGCGAGAACATCAGCTACAAGGATTTATTGACCCAAATGGCTACGTTGTTTGGAAAAAAACCGCCAAAAAGAAAACTTTCCAAATCTTTGATGATGTTTCTTAGCGGATTAGATTGGCTTGGGAGCAAACTTTTCAGAACAAAAAGACGAATTATTAAAGATAATGTGCGCTCCATGTTCAAAAAATCGTACTATGATTCGGGGAAAATCAAAAAGGAATTAAATTTTGAATTCACACCCACAGCAGAAACCTTACAACGCATTGCAGCGATAGAGCAGGCAAGTAAGTAATGCACTAATACGAAATCAACTTCACTCCTCATCTGTTTTGGGTGCTTCATCAACTTGATTTTCTTGATTTTTTCTTGTATTCCTAATACTGTCTAATCGATCTTCGATACGTTCTAGATTCGCTTCGACTTTTTCTAAAATATCGATATACAAACTACTGTTGAACGCATAGTAATTGTTGCTCTTTACAAACTGAAGGCTGTCGATGTCGAATTTTGCATAGAAGAGCGAATCCAAATTGACTTCCTCCTTAAAAACCGATTGGTTCCGCACACTTTGCGCTGAATTAGAAAGGTACGCTTCGGTCAAAACCTCGACCATCTTTTCCTTTGGAATCAGATCTTTAGGTTTTTCAGGGCGTTTGACATCCTGGCATCCCATAATAAAAACACTCGCTATTACTAACCAATATTTCATTCTGTGTCGAATATTAACCGTTCTGCATTTCCTTTATTTGTAAGTTTTGATTTTTGATACACCACGGTTCCATTTACTAACGTATGCGTTACACGCGATTTGAACACCGAACCCTCTAACGGAGACCAACCGCACTTATACAGTAAGTTTTCCTTTTTAACCGCCCACGGCGAATTCAAATCTACCAAAACCAAATCGGCTTTATACCCTTCTCTGATAAAGCCCCGCTCTTTTATACGGAACAAGATGGCCGGATTGTGGGCAAACTTTTCCACAATTTTTTCCAGTGAAATTTTTCCTTGATGATACATCTCTAAGAGTACCACTAATGCGTGTTGCACCATAGGGGCACCCGAAGGGGCGTTCATATAGTTGTTGTCTTTTTCATTCTTCGTGTGCGGTGCGTGATCGGTTGCAATGACATCGATTTTATTATCCAGCAAAGCTTTTAAGAGGCCTTCCTTATCTTCTTTTGTCTTCACCGCTGGATTCCATTTTATCTTGGTTCCCTTTGTTTTATAATCCTCATCCGTAAACCACAAGTGATGCACACACACCTCTGATGTAATCTTCTTTTTATGTAGTGGTGTTCTACTGCTAAACAATTGAGTTTCTTTTGCTGTAGACAAATGAAAAACGTGTAATCTGGCCCCTGTTTTTTTTGCGAGCTCAATGGCTTTTGAAGAGGAAATATAGCACGCTTCCTCACTTCTTATTTTTGGATGACATGCTATCGGAATATCGTCTCCGTACTCTTTTCTATACGCGGCTAAATTATTTTGAATCGTGGTTTCATCTTCACAATGTGCCGAAATCAACAAATTGGTTTTTCTGAAAATGTTTTCTAGAACTTCGGGGTCGTCCACCAACATATCACCTGTAGAAGATCCTAAAAAGAGTTTTAATCCCGCCACCGTTTTGGGATCTACTTTCATTATTTCGTCTATGTTATGGTTTGTGCCACCAAACATAAACGAGTAGTTTGCCCAAGAATTATTGGCCGCAATTTCAAATTTCTTTTCTAATTCCTCTATTGTTGTTGCTTGTGGCACTGTGTTCGGCATCTCAATAAAAGAAGTGATACCTCCTGCCACAGCAGCTTTGGATTCGCTTTCTATATCGGCCTTATGAGTCAAGCCTGGCTCACGGAAATGGACTTGGTCGTCGATCATCCCAGGCATTAAATAAAGGCCATCGGCAACGATAATCTTTGTGTCGGATGATTTCGCACTGATAGAATTTCCTATTTCGGCGATGATTCCATCCTTCACTAAAACATCTCCGACGGTTATTTTCCCTTCGTTGACAATACTTGCGTTCTTTATTAAAATTGTGCTCATTGTTTTACCGCGATTGAAATGTTAAAACCTTATTATGTGGTGTTAATTAAAATATTTTCGTTGGAATTTTCTCTTTCTGAACACGCTTTTAAACTTCATGAAAAAGACTCCAAATACTGCTTCCGAAATGATGCCTGAACTCATTTTGGACAGGCCATGCGTTCTATCGGTAAACACCACGGGAACCTCTTTTATCTTGAAATTGCTAAAATGTGCTTTAAATTTCATCTCTATTTGGAAGGCATATCCTACAAATCGAATTCGGTCCAGATTTATTTTCTCAAGGACTTTTCTCTTATAACAGATAAACCCAGCCGTGGTGTCGTGAATGTCTATGCGCATAATCAACCGCACGTATTTCGATGCCAACCAAGAGAGCAAAACCCGACTCATCGGCCAGTTTACCACGTTGACTCCTTTTACATATCGCGAGCCAATCGCCATATCGAATCCTTCTTTATGACAGGCGTTAAGCAGGTGGATTAAATCATTCGGATTGTGCGAAAAGTCAGCGTCCATCTCAAAAATATAGTCATACTTAGCGGCCAATCCCCATTTAAAACCCGTGATATAAGCCGTTCCGAGACCCAATTTGCCGCTGCGTTCGATGATAAAAAGTCGGTCTGAATTTCCGACCATTTTCCTTTTAACCACATCGGCCGTACCGTCGGGCGAATTATCATCTACCACCAATACATGAAATTCTTGTGGCAGCGAAAAAACAGCCTTCAGCAGACGGTCAATGTTTTCAACTTCATTATAGGTTGGCACGACTACCAAACACTTGGACATACTCCCAGTTTTTGACAAATGTACCGTTTTTCGGCTGAATTCATCGCGTTAAATAGTTCGTGAATTCGCAATGACCTTAAAAAACCTATTTTAGTGTACATTTGCATCAAAATTAAAAGATTGGAATTAATTCCGCGTATTATAGAAACCAACGATCTGGCCACTTACCTATTGGTCTTAAGTTTCCTGTTGCTTGCTGCGACTCGATATCTGTATCCACGTCAATTTTTGGATGTCTTATTGCTTCCGCTAAACTCGAAGTTTTTCAAGCTTCACGGAAAAGAAGATATTTTCAAAAACCCGTTTAACTATCTTTTTTTTATATTTCAAACTATCAATGTTTCTATTTTAATTTTCCTTTTAATCACCAACCTCAACCCAGAAGCGAACGAAAATCCATGGCTCTTGATTCAAATGGGCACGCTGTACACTGTTTTTGTCATCGCAAAAACGATGGTTGATAAAATATTTGCGAATATTTTTTCCATCGATCCGATTATTGACAGTTATCTCTTCCAGAAATTGAGTTATCGCAACCTCATATCGATGTTGATTTTTGGGGCGAACTTAATCTTCCTCTATACAATTCCCAATACAGGAAGTATTATCTGGTATTATTTAACTGGTATTCTGATACTTAACACGTTATCGGTCCTGTCTATCTATATTAAAAATCGAAAACTGATAAGTTCTTATTTCTCATATTTTATTTTGTATCTTTGCGCACTCGAAATCTCCCCATATATAATCCTCTATAAGATAATAGTGGGCGTTAGTATTTAAAGAAAATCAAGATTATTTATGAAAGTAAAAACCATCTTAGTTTCTCAACCAGAACCTAAAATCGAAAACTCACCTTATTTCGACTTGAGCGAAAAGCAAAAGGTGAAGATTGATTTCAGACCGTTTATCCATGTGGAAGGTGTTCCAAGTAAAGAAGTTCGTACTCAAAAAATTAATCTTAGTGATTACACAGCAATTATACTAACGAGTAGAAATTCGGTGGACCATTTTTTCAGAATTGCCGATGAAATGCGATACAAAGTGCCAGATACGCTGAAGTACTTCTGCTTAAGCGAAGCTGTGGCATACTATCTTCAGAAATACGTTGTGTATCGAAAGAGGAAAATTTATGTCGGCAAAAGGACCTTTCCTGAATTGGTCCCGCTGATCAAAAAATATAAAAGTGAGAAATTCTTACTGCCATCTTCCGATAAGTTAAAACCAGAAGTTCCAAAAATTCTCGATGATTTGAAAGTAAGTTGGAAGCAAGGAGTTTTCTACAAAACGGTAGTGAGCGACTTGTCTGACTTGCGTGACGTGTACTACGATATTCTCGTGTTTTTCAGTCCGAGCGGTATTACATCACTCTTTGAAAACTTTCCAGACTTTGAGCAAAAAGATACGCGCATCGCAGTATTTGGAAACACTACGGTTAGAGCTGCTACGGAGCAAGGCTTGCGAGTAGACATTGAAGCGCCAACTACAGAGAGCCCATCGATGACAATGGCTTTAGATAGATATATTGAAAAAGTAAACAATAAAAAATAATTGTTTTATCGGCACTAATAAAATACAACCGCCTCGGAAGTATATTTTGAGGCGGTTATTTTTTTACTTGTATATCAGAATTTCTCTTGAGTTTTCTGAAGTCTGATATGCGCGATACATGCCTTCGGTATTAAACGGAAGCGTAACATTTCCTTGAGCATCTACAGCTATCAATCCGCCATCGCCACCAATTCCAAGCAGGCGCTCTTCGACTACTTGGCGAGCAGCTTCCTCTAAAGAAAGGCCTTTGTACTCCATCAAACAAGAAACATCATAGGCAACAACACCCCTGATAAAAAACTCGCCACTTCCGGTACAACTCACAGCGCATGTTTTATTATTCGCATAATTTCCAGCGCCAATCATCGGACTGTCACCAATGCGCCCCCAGCGTTTATTTGTCATCCCTCCGGTAGATGTAGCCGCAGCCAAATCGCCATACTGGTCGCAAGCAACCGCGCCTACGGTGCCAAATTTACTGTCCTTATTTACACTGTGATCTAATTGAAAAGACTCGCTGTCTTTAATTTCCTGCCACTGTTGATAGCGAAATTCGTCGTGAAAGTATTCTGGAGACTCCAGCGTAAACCCAAATTTCTCGGCAAAACGCATCGCTCCTTCACCAGCAAGAAAGACGTGTTCGCTTTTTTCCATCACGGAACGCGCCAAGGAAATCGGATTTTTAATGCCCGTGATTAAAGAAACAGCACCTGCTTGCAAGGTTTTGCCCTCCATAATCGAAGCATCCATCTCGTGGGTTCCCGCATTTGTAAAGACACTTCCTCGACCTGCATTGAAGAGATGCGAATCTTCCAGCTGCTTAACTGCTTCTTCTACAGCATCGACTGCCCGCCCTCCATTTCTTAATATTTCATAACCCTGGTTAAGACTTAGTTCCAGTGCCGCTTTATACTCCTTTTCCTTTTCGGGAGTCATCATTCCTTTTACCAATGTACCGGCTCCGCCATGAATCGCAATTGAAAACTTCCTGTTCATAATTTTAATTGATGTTATAAAAATTGACTTAAAACCTTAGCAATCCCAAATACGCCTGCCTCATCCTTATTCCAAATGTATGGTATTTACAGGGTAAATCTATTATACTTTTTGATTTACTCCTGATAGTCTTCCATTTAATAAAATATAGAAATCCAAGGAAATTAACATCAAATATTCACTATTTTGAAAACGTAAAACAAGATTTTATTTTACACTCCGTTTAAAAACTGAGTTGTTTATAATAGTGTAAATTTGAATGATGCTTCTCTAAAGCACAGCTTGGATACATAACTAACAACAAAAGCGCGGACTGTCTATCAATAATACAACTTTAACTCTATGAAATGGATCCTATACCTAGAGATTCTATACTTTATGCTGGTCGTATTCACGAGTGGCAGAATTATCCTCGATACCAGAAGTAGCACAAAGACTTTGGCCTATCTGTTCGCGGTGTTTTTTATTCCTTTTATCGGGATAATCATCTATTTCACTTTTGGAGTGAACTACAAAAAGAAACAGATTTATTCAAAGAAAATCCTCTCGAGCAGCGATCTTCAAGCGTCGGTCGCGGAAGTAATCCACAACCACAGTTTAGATGCCATTGCGAAAACCCCTCAGAAAATTCTAGACGAACGAACCCCGCAATTTCTTCTCAACTCCAATGGCAGTCCACTTACGAGCAACAACAAGGTGGAAATCCTAAAAAATGGAGAAGACAAGTTTGAAAGTGTTCTAAAGGCCATTGCCGCTGCAGAGCGGAGTATCCACATTGAGTACTACATCATGGAAAACGGAGTGTTTTTAGAGGATTTGGAAGCGCTTCTCATTCAAAAAGCGAAGGAAGGTGTCAAAATCCGAATTATCTATGATGATTTTGGCAGTCGCTCCATCCGAAAAACAGTACCCGAAAAATGGCGTGCACACGGTATAGAAATTTATCCTTTCTATAAAATCAAACTCTTGTTTTTTGCAAGCCGTCTCAATTATAGAAACCACCGAAAGATTATTATTATCGATGGGAAAATCGGATTTACGGGAGGCATCAACTTAAGCGATCGCTACAGCAATCATACCAACGACGGCAATTTTTGGCGCGACACTCACATTCGATTGGAAGGCTCGATAGTTACAAGTTTGCAAGCCGTTTTTATTGCCGATTGGAATTTCTGTTCAAAAGTGCCCATTTTCCCAACCCCAGATCTCTTTGAAGGCTTTAATAATAAAGAGGGCGACAAGCTGGTTCAGATTGCTGCCGGAGGACCCGACTACCCCATGCCAACGATATTGTTTTCGCTGCTACAGGCCGTGTACAACGCAAACCATTATATATACGCAACAACACCTTACTACATTCCCGACGAAAGCCTCCAAAACGCATTGTGTGTTATGGCAAAATCAGGTTTGGATGTTCGTTTAATCGTCCCCTACGCATCCGACTCCAAACTAGTGGATGCCGCATCCCGCTCCTATTTTAAAGAATTGCTACAGGCAGGGGTGAGAATATATCGGTATAAAAAAGGTTTTGTCCACGCCAAGACCTTAGTGATAGACGACGCATTATCCATCATTGGAACGGCGAATTTAGACTATCGAAGTTTCGATTTGAATTTTGAAGTCAACGCCATCATCTACAACGGTGATACCGCTCAAGAACTCCGGCAACATTTTGAAGAAGACTTAAGCCATTCCGAAGAAATAGATTTCGTCGCCTGGTCGCAAAGAAGTAAATTCCCGAGATTATTAGACAAAATAGCCGGCCTTATCTCACCACTTCTTTAACAACTTAAAAAATCATCACGCTTTTAAAGCATTTCTTTTCAGGATAAAACCAAGCAATTGTAAAGTCTTATTTTTATTTTTGAAAAACTCAGAAAACCTTTCCTATCTTAAATGAGGAAAGCAATCTTATCACAATCAAAAAAACCTTCATGAATACCCAAAAACGTCTTTTCCTTCTCGATGCATATGCTTTGATTTTTAGAGGCTACTACGCCCTTATCAGAAATCCGATTATCAACAGCAAAGGGCAAGACACCTCGGCCGTATTTGGATTTGTAAATTCCCTTTTCGATGTAATTCGAAGGGAAAAACCAGATCACTTGGCGGTTTGTTTCGACAAAGACGGCAGTACCGAACGCACCGCACTCTTCGAAGACTACAAAGCGAATCGAGACACTACCCCCGACGCCATTAAGGAAGCCGTTCCAATCATCCAAGAAATTTTAAAAGCGATGAACATTCCGTCGATTGAAGTATCGGGAATGGAGGCCGACGATATTATAGGAACCTTGGCCAAACAAGCCGAAAAACTGGATTACCAAGTTTTCATGGTGACGCCCGATAAAGATTTTGCACAACTCGTATCGGAAAATATATTTATGTACCGCCCTGCAAGAATGGGAAATGGCATTGAAATATGGGGAGTTCCTGAAGTGCAAGAACGATTTGGGGTAGAACGCCCCGAACAAGTCATCGATTATTTGGGTATGATGGGCGACCCAAGCGATAATATCCCTGGACTTCCAGGAGTAGGCGACAAAACTGCGAGGAAATTTATCGCACAATACGGATCGCTCGAAAACCTGCTGGCCAACACAGATGATCTGCGAGGCAAAATGAAAGAAAGAGTCATTGAAAATGCCGAATTGGGACGGTTGTCTAAACAACTTGCCACAATTTTCACAGATGTCGACGTCACTTTTCACGAAGAAGACTATATCCTTTCGGCACCTGATGGCGTTAAAGTGCAGCAAATTTTTGAGGAGTTGGAGTTCCGCAGGCTAAACACTCAGTTTCTAAATCTTTTTTCTGCCGATGCAGCTCCAGCAACAAACAATCAAGCCGCTGGAAAAACGGATTCAAAATCAAAGTCGGCTGCAAGTGCAACGGCAGGAAGCGGTCAGTTTTCACTTTTCGGAACCGATGGTCAACCCACAGAAGTCATCGAAGAGTACACTTCGCGAAACACCATCGAAAAAACCAAGCACTTCTATCAAACGGTCAATCCAGGACTTGGAACAAAGCTTTTTCTCGACAATCTTATGAAGCAAACGAGCGTTTGTATTGAACTGCAAACTTCAAGCGCTGATTTTATTGAGGCCGATTTAATAGGGATGGCGTTTTCTTGGGAAAAAGGCAAGGGATTCTACCTTCCCTTTCCTGAGGATAACGAAAAGGCACAAGAATTAATCGAAACTTTACGTCCGTTTTTTGAGAATGAAGCCGTTGAAATCATCGGTCAAAATCTAAAAAACGACCTCAAGTTATTGATGCGGTACAATCTGATTGTTAAAGGCAAACTCTTCGATACGATGTTAGCCCACTATCTCATCAATCCAGATATGCGCCACGACCTTCACGTCCTTAGCGAAACCTACCTCAATTACACCCCTATCGCATTAGAAGACGTTGTTGGAAAAGGAAGGAAAAAAATAAACTTCCGCGAGGTTGACATAGAACTTCAGACGCAATTCGCCACCGAAAATGTCGATGTGATTTTTCAACTCAAAGAGCACTTCCAAGATGAATTAGGACAGGCGAACACACAAAAACTCTTTGATGAAATCGAAATTCCGCTGTTACGTGTATTGGCAGATATGGAATTGGAGGGAATCAATCTTGACAAAGACTTCCTGAACTCACTCTCGGAAGCCTTAAACAGCGACATCCTTCAGCTTGAAAAAGAAATTCACGAGGAAGCAGGTGAAGAATTCAACATTGCCTCACCCAAGCAATTGGGCGACATCCTCTTTGGAAAAATGAAGCTTGTCGAAAAACCGAAAAAGACAAGAACCGGGCAATATTCTACTGCGGAAGACATTCTTTCAGATTTGGCAAACGACCATAAAATCATCCGAGATGTACTTGAATATCGAGGTCTGGCAAAACTCAAAAGCACTTATGTCGATGCGCTTCCGAACGAAATAGCACCTTCCACAAAACGCGTTCACACGGAGTATATGCAAACTGTTGCCGCCACAGGCAGGTTGAGCAGCAACAACCCAAACCTTCAAAACATTCCGATCCGCACCGAGCGCGGCAGACAAATTCGAAAGGCATTTATTCCCAAAAACGACGATTACGTGCTTTTAGCAGCAGATTATTCGCAAATTGAACTTCGCGTAATCGCCTCTTTGAGCGAAGAAGACAATATGATCGAAGCTTTTAAACGAAGAGAAGACATTCACGCTTCTACCGCTTCAAAAGTTTTCAATGTTCCTTTAGAGGAAGTAACGCGCGAGCAAAGAGACAATGCAAAGACCGTCAACTTCGGTATTATTTATGGGGTTTCGGCATTTGGCTTAAGCAAACAGACCAATTTATCCCGATCAGAATCAAAAGAGTTGATAGACACGTATTACAAAACCTACCCAAAACTTCGTCGCTACATCCATGACCAGATTGAATTTGCACGCGAACACGGTTACGTGAAAACCGTCCTGGAAAGACGCAGGTATTTAAAAGACATCAACGCCCGCAACCAGATTGTCAAAGCTGCTGCAGAGCGAAACGCGGTGAACGCACCTATTCAAGGAAGTGCGGCCGACATCATCAAAATAGCGATGATCAAGATTCACAAAAGATTGACAGCCGAAAATCTAAAAAGTAAAATGCTACTTCAAGTTCATGACGAATTGGTCTTCGACGCCTACAAATCTGAATTGGAAACGCTAAAAACCATTGTCAAAGACGAAATGGAAAATGCTTATAAGCTCACTGTTCCTTTAGTGGTGGATATAGGCATCGGCGAGAATTGGCTCGAAGCCCATTAACGTTAAATTATGGTTTATTAGGGATCCTATTTTTTTGTCAGCCAAAACATATCACTTATATTCATAGACAAAGTGCCACTTCAACCTAACGTGGCATCTTCAAGCATATATACTTATGGATAGCGATAATAAACTCATCTCGAAAAAGAAACCAACGCCCCATTGAATTCAGCAGTCGATAGAATAATCGCTGAAAAATACTATAACGTAGCCAATTTAGTGATTACATTAAGTGAGAAATACTTTTTTTAGAAAAAAGAGTGGAAATAATGAAATTCAAATTTATTTAATTCGCATTGGCAGTCTCCATTTTTATTGGATGTATTGAAAAGAAGAAAACTGGAAAGGAAAGCTTTTCTGAAGTTCTTAAAGTGTAAGTTCAAGTAATAAGTGTGAAGCTAATATTTAAAACATTTGGGAAAGATACTGTTAAAAACCTTGCTTTTTTTAAAAAAAAACTATATTAGTTGTTATACTCCTTAAATCATTTATTATGAAAAATATATTGTTTTTAGTCGTAAGCATAATCCTTATTTCCTGTTCAAGTCAAGATGATTTTATCAATAAAACAGATGCTAAATTAGAGAGAATCACCGCCCTGGCAATTCTTCAAAACCTTGAGCAAACTTTAAATGAAAGCAGACCCGAATTTAAAATTAAATTTGAATCGTCAAAAGTAATAAAACTTGATGAAGTTTATTACTTAAGAGCCGTCAGTGGAGATTATGTTTCAACTACACTTCTAAAAAAAGATGAAAATGGTTATTTACATTCTGAAGGATTAACCTGTACATCTAGGGATTGCGCACATAACGATGGTTGTCTCCCAAAACCCGACGGAAAATCATGCACTAAATGTAAAGTAGTTCTTTCAGATTGCACAAAAACTGTTTCGCAAGCACACTTTCCTCCCGAATAAAGATGTGAGAGTTGAAGTGGATTATTGATTAAACCAGGAACGCATTAACAACGCTGTTTTTAGCTATAAGATATCTTTGCTACTCAGAACATAACGCCTATATTGATAGTCTATTGACGAATATACTGGACTGGCATTTTTAATCAAATAAAGTTATGAACGGCGAAAACAAACTAATTTCAAAAAAGAAACCGGCATATCCGATATCCGAACCCCTACTAAAATATCTAAAGCGGCACGGAAGAACGATAAAAATTCCTATATATTATGATGATTTGCTTCGTTTTCAAGGATCCATTACTGTTTACGACAACGAAGGAAAAGACACGTTGTGGGTCCGGGTGTATTATTCTGAATTTGAAACTGAGGAAATCAATCTGAACCTTAAAAAAGTGTATTCCATTCTGCATTCCGATGGAACCGACACCATTCTGCCCTACCTCAATATAGACAGTGTGGATTTTTGCACTTTTGGAAATTCAAAACCCTTCCGAATCAAGGTTCGAAACATCCTCAACGACAACTACATTTATTTTTATGTAAAAAAAGCCGATGCCTCTCGAATCTACGGGTTAGAACTAGAGGATATCTTATCGCCCAACCACATCAATTTTTTAGTTCACGAGTCCACACTTATCGAAGAACATATTTCTGGCATTCCCGGCGACGACTTTATCGAAAACTACCTCGATGAATGCGACCACCAAGACCGGGTGGAAATTGCAAAAGAGTTTGTCAAGTTCAACGAACGGTCTTTTGTGCGGTTATTGGGCGATATGCGCTCTTATAATTATGTCTTTGTGTTGACCTACGATTTCGATCGCATTAAATACCGTATTCGCGCCATCGATTTCGATCAACAGAGCTATGAAGGCAATCCTAAGGTGTATGAACCTCAGTATATGAAAGAAAATCGAGAGCTAGTTGAAATGACAACTGCTTTACTTCAGCAAGCTTCAATAGACCAATATAAGAATGAAGAGCGGTCCTTATTGGCAAAACGTGCTGTAAGCGATAGGAAGAGGTTAAGGCGATTGATGAACTGTATGAAAGAAACTGAAATATCCACTCCTGAGAACGTCGAAGAACTCAAAATGGGACTATTTGATCTCACTGGCGATGTCAGGTTTAAAAAATCGACAAATATGGGAGAGATTCTACAAAGTGCTTTAGATTTTGTGGTCAGAAATTATAAGAACGTGAACCCTTATTTGGTACGCAAAAGAAAAAAGATTGTGGATTTAGCCCAGAAAAGCTAATCGAAATCCAACCTTCTTTTGTCAGATTCAAAACATTAGGCACAACCCTCATTCGAATCGTTCATCATATTTTCAAAACCCCAATACGATTTCTTCTGATTTCTGATTCTCCCAACTCCAAACTTTAAAAGAGTTTGTTTCTTCCTTGCAGTTTCACTCAAACAGTACGAGAAAGGATATCCCTAGCTACGCCTGACTTGCGCACTGGGACACCCAAATCCTAAATTATATGGTATTCTTTTAAAATAATATAAACTTTTTGTTGAACCCTTTCAGGGTTCTCAAAGAGTGAGTGCATTTGTAACCCCACACTGCACTGCGCTTGTGTGAGGTTATCAAAGTTAGACTCTTTCAGAGTCAAATGTTAGAATTAAAAATAGATACTACTAAAAACCTCAAAGAGGTTTAATATTGATAACCTCGAATACAACCGAAATGAAATGAAGGTTTTATTCGAGGAAA
>Ga0209075_1002791_pt1 | contig 15063 bp, 7 predicted proteins | sample Stecom2011_FD_187523 | JGI IMG/M metagenome (GOLD analysis project Ga0209075, IMG submission 187523) | Agricultural soil microbial communities from Utah to study Nitrogen management - Steer compost 2011 (SPAdes) (version 2) | ecosystem: Environmental > Terrestrial > Soil > Agricultural land... | reverse complement strand
CAATAATTGTTCCATCTTGTGAGGTGTAAGAGCCGGAAACATAATATCTTATTTTGTCGCTGCCTCCCTGAGCAGAAAGCTGATGCTGGCTCATCGGAGCGTGACGGAAAATTGCATCCTGCCAGTTTGTTCCTTTTCCTAATAATGAAGGTTCGGCAAATTCGGGACGATTATCACTCATTGAAACCTGGTTGCTGAATTCGGCAAACTCTCTAAGGTTCATCATATCTAAACGCACTGGTTGCCTTTGCAAACCATACATTCCTTCGTAGGTGAATTTAGCTTCACCCTCTTTTCCTCGCTTTGTAGTTATAAGCACTACTCCGTTTGCGCCCTGCGCACCATAAATTGCGGTTGCTGATGCATCCTTTAAAATTTCCATTGAAAGAATATCCGAAGGGTTAATAGTAGATAAAGGAGATATTGTGGATATAGGACTATTCCCTAATGCATCACCAAGTCCAAAATCTGCTCCACTACTCCCTCCACCTTGCACAATAACACCGTCAATTACATACAGAGGCTCGGCATTAGAGTTGATAGTCGATTGACCCCTTACTCTAATTGAAACTGAAGATCCGGGAGCACCTGAAGTCATCACTGAAGAGACACCCGCTGCTCTACCTTGTAGTGCTTGATCGAGGTTAGTAATAACTGAGCCTTTAATAGCTTCTTCGGTAACAGAAACTGATGCCCCCGAGATATCGCTCTTACGCATAATCCCATATCCTACTACTAATAGCTCATCCAGTTGGGCTAGATCTTCGTTCATCTCAATATGCAGAGATGTGCGATTTCCAACAACTACCTCAACTGACTCATAACCTATACTAGAAATATCCAATATAGGATTGGAAGATGTGAGGTTCAAAGAGAAATGTCCATCGATGTCAGTTACTGTACCGTTGGAAGTTCCTCTCTCAATAATATTTGCACCAATCATTGCAGACTTGTCGTTACTATCAACAACAGTGCCTGAGATTCTATGTTGTTGTGCAAAAAGCTGAAAGTTAAAAGTAAAAGCTAAGCACAACAGAAAGATGTTTTTCATAAAAAATATATTAAGTTTTCATAAATATCTGTGTGTCAAAAATAGTACATACCCTACTTACGTACAAGTATTATTTTATCATATGTTTATACTTCTTTGCAAAATTATATCAAAAAAAGAACTTGTTTTTTCATAATTATTTTCAACTACAGGTTCAAACCATGGCTGTAAATATTATTATACTATTGTAGGATAGGGGTGTTAGGTATTATTTTTTTTTAAAGTACAATGTCAGCATTAAATTAAGATTTTCTTTTTTCTATAATTTTCTCTAAATTCACTTGGAGTGCAGTTTTTGCTTTTTCTGAAAATTCGGTTGAAGTTAGAAATATTGTTAAAACCACACTGATAACAAATTTCAGTAACTGAATCAGTCGTATCTGCTAATAATCTTGTAGCATGTCCTAGTCGTAAATCAATAATATAGTTAGAAATAGTTTTGCCAGATCTTAGTTTAAAGAAACGACTTAAAGCGGAGGGTGTCATACCCACAAGATTTGATAACTCTTCCAGAGAGATTGTTTTCTGATATTTAGCATTTATGTATTCATATATTTTTGTTACTCTTCTGCTGTCTGCACTTTCATCTATTTGTGCAAATGATGAACTGGCAAGAGTCCTGCTATCCTTGAATAGTGAAAGTTCATATAGAATTGTAAGAAAATTAATTACAGAATAAAAACCTTCTTTTTCATTGGAAAGACTATTTAGAAGTGGATATATTTTCATGATTGCTTCCATTGGAAAATTTATTCCTTTTTTTGCTCTTTCCAGCATATCGCGAATACTCTTAAACTGATTTTTATCTATCAGATTTCCAAATAAGAGGTCAGATGGGAATTGAATAGTTATCTCTCTAATGTTTTTTGATTTGCATTCGTGTTGCTCCCATACATGTATTAAATCCTCTCCTGTGATTAGGGTAAGGTCGTAATTATTTATTACTTCAACCGAGTCACCTACAATTCTACGAACACCTTTAGCGTTTTCAATATAATTGAGTTCAAATTCTTTGTGAGAATGAAGAGGAAACACAAACTCACTCTTTATCCTATCAGCAATATAAAAGCAGTCAGCTTCTGATAATGGAGTAATTTCTTTAATAATATATCCTGAATTCATTCTCAATTAGAATATATTGTTTTAGTTGTTAGGTTTATCTGTTCTAAAAGGAACAACTGGTAGCTCACGAGTATTTGCCAGATTCCCTATCATGAAATTTCTAAAGCAATATCTAACAGCTGCCGGACTGCTAATGTCATCATGATAAACTTCAACCTGTAAGTTTTTTACTCTTGCTTTAGCAGGTACAAAAACGCCATCTTCTCCAGCTATTTCGAAGCCGGTAATATTATCTGTGCGATTAAACCCGTTATGAGCGTAATTGAAATTAATAATTGCTTTATTATCAACTATTTCCATAGATGCAAATTCAGGGCCATTTGCTTCTGTTTGACTAAAGTGGTATTTGCGATTTAGAGCCATGTATGCGAGCCTTTTTCCAACATCGGTTTTATTGCGAGGATGAATATTGTATTTCTCGTATTCTTCCACCAAATCATTAGTTGAGATCATACCGCTATTACTTATAATCTTTTGAGCATCAAATTGCGCTTCTCTAAGGTAAGCCGACCAATCTCCTTCACCATATTCGTATGGAGCAATTTCCGCGTAATAAAAGGGTATGTTATAATCATCCCACATCTCACGCCATAAAGTCACCATATTTTTTAACCTTTCAGCATATACTGTATGTGCACCTATATTTGATTCTCCCTGATACCAGATAAATCCATTTACTTTATAATTTGTAATTGGATGAATCATAGCATTATACATTAGTAAAGGTCGAGAAGCTTCATGTAAGCTGTTAACCGATTCCTCATTGAGATTTACATCAGGATAAGTTTCAAGTATATCTCTATTTGTCCAAGCTTCCACTCTGGAACCACCCCACGCAGAGACAATAATTCCTACCGGAACATTAAGAGCTTTGTGTAATGCTTCTGCAAAAAAGAAGGCTGTTGCACTAAATTGGGGAGCATTTTCAGCATTGCAAACCTGCCACTTGCCTTCAGCTGTTTCTAATGGTTCAAAAGATTGAGCCTTTTGAATGGTAACAAATCTAATTGCAGGATATTGTCCGGCATTTGTTATAACATCATTAGCTCCTTTAATTGGATTATTCCAAAATCCATTCAGAGGCATCTCCATATTACTCTGCCCTGATGCCAACCATACTTCACCAATGAGTATATTGCTAAGTACTACCTCTTCTCCATCCGATATTGTTATTGAGTGTTTTGTAAAACTTGCATCAGGTGTTTCAATCTTAACTATCCAATCACCATCATTGTCGGCAACTGCACTTTCTATTTTACCATTCCAAGATGTGCTGATTTTAACAGTTTTACCACTATCTGACTTACCCCATATTTTAACATTACTCTTTTGTTGTAAAACCATTCCATCACTTAATATTTCAGGTAACTGTGGTTTACTCATTAGAGCAAAACCAATCATAAAGAATGCTAGTATCAGATTAATCCTTTTCATAGTTGTTAGTATTATTTGTATTTAGAATATCTTAAGTGTTACATACAAAGATATGTGAAATATTTTAATATATACCAATTTTATTCCACAGTTACAGATTTGGCTAAATTTCTTGGTTGATCTACATTGCATCCCTTTTCAACTGCAATATGATATGCCAATAACTGAAGAGGAACTACAGATAGTAATGGAGCCAAACACTCTTCTGTATTAGGCACTTCAATTGCAAAGTGTGATAGTTTTTTAACCGTATTATCACCTTCTGTTACAATTGAGATAATTCTTCCTTTTCTGGCTTTAATCTCCTGTATATTACTAATTACTTTGTCGTATGTTGAAGAGTTAGTTGCAATGGCCACAACAGGCATCTCCTGACTTATCAAGGCTATCGGACCATGTTTCATCTCAGCAGCCGGGTAACCCTCTGCATGAATATATGAGATTTCCTTTAGTTTTAATGCACCCTCCAATGCTACCGGAAAATTATATCCTCTACCTAAGTATATAAAGTTTTGTGCATAAGTAAATGTTTTTGCCAATTCCGCAATTTCTTTATCCTTTTTTAGTATTGTAGATATTTTGTTTGGAATATGATACAATTCACTTATTATTTTTAGATATTTTTCATCACTTATAGTCCCTTTTTCCTTACCTATCATTAACGCCAACATTGTTAAAACAGTTACTTGAGCTGTAAAAGCTTTAGTAGATGCAACACCAATTTCAGGTCCTGCATGTGTATAGCACCCCGAGTCGCTGTTTCTAGGAATTGAAGAACCCACTACATTGCAAATCCCAAATATAAAAGCTCCCTGTTTTTTAGCAAGTTCCACAGCTGCCAGAGTATCTGCTGTTTCTCCCGATTGTGAAATGGCAATAACTATATCATCTTTATATATAACAGGATCGCGGTATCTGAACTCCGATGAGTATTCTACTTCCACCGGAATTCGGGCAAATTCTTCAATTACATACATGCCAATATTTGCTGAGTGCCACGAGGTCCCACATGCAGTGATAATAATACGTTTAGCTTTTAAAAATCTATCTTTGTTATCAATAAAACCTGCAAGGGTGATATTGTTTGCGTCAACATTTACTCTGCCCTTCATGCTGTCGGCAAGAGTCTGAGGTTGCTCAAATATTTCTTTTAACATAAAATGAGGGTAACCGTTTTTTTCGAGTTGACTAATTGTCATTTCAAGCTTCCTTATTTCTGGAGTCTTTTCTACGTTTGCTATTGTTTTTATAACAAGATCTTTACCTCTTTCAATTGTGACAATATCTTCATTATCAATATAGATAACTTTATCAGTATGTTCAATTATAGGTGTTGCATCTGATGCTAAGAAATATTCATCTTTGCCTAAACCAATAACTAAAGGACTACCTTTTCGTGCAGCAACAATACGGTTTGGGTTTCCTTTTTCAATTACAGCTATAGCATAGGCCCCAACCACTTCGTTAAGTGCTAGTTGAACTGCTTCAGGAAGACTGATATTCTTAGATTTCTTTACAAACTCAATAAGTTGAATTAGTACTTCTGTGTCTGTTTGACTCTGAAATGTATACCCATGTTCTTGGAGCCCTTTTTTTAGTACGGCATAATTTTCAATAATACCATTATGAATTATAACCAGCTCTTCTGATTGAGAATAGTGAGGGTGAGCATTTATCTGATTTGGTTCACCATGGGTTGCCCAACGAGTATGAGCTATGCCAATTGTTCCAGAGACGTCATTCTTTTCAGCAAATTGAACTAAGTCTGCCACTTTGCCCTTCGACTTATATAAATTAAGGTTATCATTATCGTTAATTAAAGCAATTCCTGCACTGTCGTAACCCCTATATTCTAAACGTTGTAACCCTTTTATTAAAATTGGATATGCCTGCCTGTTTCCTATATAACCTACAATTCCACACATATGTTAAGAAAGTTTTTGTTATTAATGTGATACTCTAAAACGTATAATATGTTTTTATAAACATTTTACAGATTGTTATAACAATAAACTTTTTTTAATTGTTCCCCACAACAATATTTTTAACTATACAATGCGATTTAAGAGTTTACTTTTTTAAATTTAATGTCATTGAATTAAGAGCAACAACAACTGTGCTAATAGACATTAACACTGCCCCCACCGCTGGACTTAAAATGATTCCAATAGGTGCTAGAACCCCAGCTGCAAGAGGAATAGCAATGATATTATAACCTGCTCCCCACCAAAGGTTCTGAACCATCTTACGTGTAGTGTTCTTTGCTAACGTGAAAAAGTGTAGAATATCTGATGGATTGCTTTTCACAAGTACTACATCGGCAGAATCTATTGCTACGTCGGTACCTGCACCAATAGCAACACCAATCTCTGCTCTTGCCAATGCGGGTGCGTCATTTACACCATCTCCAACCATCATTACCAGTTTACCTTTATCTTGCAAAGACTGAATGATTTTTTCCTTATCCTGTGGCAGAAGTCCTGCATACACCTCGTTTATGCCTACCTGGGAAGCAACACTATTTGCATATTCTTTATTGTCACCGGTTAGCATTACAGGAATAATATTCATATCTTTCAATCCATCTACGGTCTTTTTAGCTTCCTCTTTTATCTTATCTCCTTGAGCAACAATACCGGCTACTTCATCATCCACAATTAGATAGCTTACTGAGTTCCCTTTATTAGCCAGTTCTTTATATATGTTTTTGTTGTAATTCAAATTATTGTCATCAAGATAGGACGGCTTAACAATTAGCAGCTGTCTGCCTTCTATTGTGCCTTTTAAACCTGTGCCACTTATTACTGATACATTCTCAGGTACAGGAAACTGAATATCCTGCTTTTGTGCCTCTTCAAGTATGCCAACTGCCAATGGATGATTAGAATGACTTTCTAGTGATGCCATCATTCGTAGTACTTCAGAGTTACTCCACTTTTCAGAGAGAGATTCTACTACAGATACCCGAAAATCTCCTTCGGTTAGAGTACCTGTTTTATCCATAGTGACATATTTTATCTTCTTTGATTTTTCTAATGCAACTCTGTTTCGTATTAATAAACCATTGCTCGCACCTAAAGACGTAGATCTGGCAACTACAAGAGGAATTGCGAGTCCTAGAGCATGCGGGCAAGCTATTATAAGAACCGTTACAAGACGCTCAAAAGCTATGTTTAAATCTTTGGTAATTAAAAGCCAGATTATAAAAGCTATCACACCTACAACTACAGCAATATAGAATAGTGCCGCAGCCACTTTATCTGAAAGTGTTTCGGAACGCGACTTTTCTTTTTGGGCATCACTTACCAACTTCATCACTTGAGATAGAAACCCAGATTCACCTGTTCCGGTTACTTCTATCTTTAGTGTTCCTTTTCCATTTACTGCACCGCCAATTACTTTATCTCCCACAGTCTTTTTAACAGCTTTCGCTTCTCCGGTCACCATCGATTCGTTTACGCTTGTACTGCCCTCAAGAATTTTACCATCCGTAGGTATTCTGTCTCCTGCATTCACTAAAAGATGTTGTCCAACCTTGATCTCTTTGAGATTTACTTCAGAAATAATATCATGTTCATCAATTAAATTTGCATTTCTCGGAAGTAATTCTGCCATTTTCTGCAATGCATTACCTGCATTTCCTACTGATTTCATTTCTATCCAATGTCCAAGGAGCATGATAACAATTAGTGTTGCCAACTCCCAAAAGAAATCCATAAGATGGGGAGCATTGGGAATATAATTATTAGAGATAAAAGCATATAAGCTGTAGATATAGGCTACGGTAATACCCATTGAAATCAATGTCATCATTGCCGGTTTTCGGTCTTTTAGTTCCATTATGGCACCACTAAGAAATGGAGTTCCACCATAAATGAAGAGTGCAGTTGAAAGAATAAGTACCACCCAATCAGAACCGCGGAAACTAAATTGAAAAGGCAATTCTATTCCCATGAAAGTTGACAGTAAGAGAATTGGGATTGTAATAATTAATGAAATCCAAAATTTATGTTTTAAGTTTCCCATATGTTCCATATGCCCCATATGGTCATGACCACTATGTTTGTGGTCTTCGTTACCTTCATGCCCATTATTATTAGACAAATCATGATCATGGTCTGCGGTTGAATTATTTTGTTTGTGTTCCATCTTTTTAATTTTAAAAAAAAGGAAAATACTCATTATCAGTATTTTCCCTAAAATAATTACATTTTCTAATCTCTGTATTTACAACAGGCTGGTAATGCATTATACGTAGCTTGATCAGCTTTGTATTTATCGGTATCATGTCCTACAGCCGCGATGACTTTTGCTATTTCGTCTTCTGTCACTTTATCGGGATCGTAATTAAGATGTAACACTTGATTTTCCAGTTCCCAACTTGCAAATGTAACGCCTTTCATTTCCTGTGCCGCTTTTTCTATTCGCTCTTTACACATTTCACAACTTCCTTTCACATTAAGCATAGCGTGTTTTTCATTGTGTTGGGCTCCTGTTTCCATGTGTTCCGTTTCTTTATTGTGAGCTGAATTGTTTTTGCTGGATGATCCTGAGTTACAGGAGATGAGTAAGAATGAGCTCACTACAATCGTTAAATACAATATTGTTTTCATTTTTGAAAATATTAAAAATTTGAATATGAATATCAATTAATCTCTGTATAAACAGCAAGCAGGAAGTGCTTCATAAACTGAATTATCCGCTTTATACTTCTCCGTATCATGCCCCACTGCTGCAATAGCTTTTGCAACTGTATCGGCAGATGTTTTCTTCGAATCAAAGTCTAAGTGAAGCGACTGATCAGCCAGAACCCAAACTGCTCCAATAACTCCATTAACTGATTTTGCGGTCTTTTCAATGCGATCTTTACACATCTCGCAGCTGCCACCAACATAAAACATTACATGCTCGCCACCAGAAGCTACAGACTGCATATCATGACCTTCGTGCCCTGCACCAGAGGAAGTACTACTTCCATTCATCGTATGTCCCTCATGTCCTGTAACAGCTTTTCCAGCTGTTTCGTTCATCATACTTTGTTTACCTGCAAGTTGAGCGCTAGCGTCAACCATATAAGCACCATTGGTAACTATCTCATCACCATCACTTATACCAGATAAGATAACATACGAGTCGCCCAGAGACGGACCAAGCTCTACATTACGTAGTAGAAATGCAGGTGTTTCTGTATTCTGCTGCTTAACATATACAATGGAGCGCTTGCCGGTCCAAAGTATTGCAGACTTAGGAATCACGATTTCATTGTTATATTGTTTTAACTGAGCGTTCACTATGGCACTTGCATACATCTCAGGCATCAGCTCTCCTCTTGTATTAGATGTTTCTACTCTAATCTTTGCAGTTCTTGTCATTGGATCAAGAATTGGATTTATAAATGATATCGTTCCAGAAAATGTTTTCTCCGGAAGTGACTGCATTGTAAACTCAAGTTTGTCACCTTTTTTAAGAAAAGGAAGATCCGATTCATAAGCATCAAATACTGCCCACACTTTCGAAAGGTTTGAAATGTCAAAAAGAATAGTTCCAGGACTAATATAATCACCTTGGTTTATATTTTTTGAAACAACAATACCACTCGTATTTGCAGTAATATCGATATAAGGAGAGATTTCACCAGATTGCTCTATTTTATTTATCTGTTCATCAGACAATTTCCATAAACGCAATTTCTGTCTCACAGCTTGCAAGAGTGAGGGTTCGATATCCTTAACCTTTGCTGCTTCAATCAACTCCTGCTGCGCTGTTAGTACCTCAGGTGAGTATATTGTAGCAATAACCTGACCCTCTTTCACGCTCTCGCCAGTAAAATTCACAAAAAGTTTCTCAATCCTGCCACTTACGTGTGAAGTTTGAGATTGCGATAGTCGCTCATCCACCTGAATGGTACCGTATAGTCTCACATCTTTAACAGGATTCTCACGATTTACTCTGGTAGTCTGTATATTTGCAAGAGCAATTGCCTCATTACTAATCTGTATAGCATCAGGATCTATTGAGGCATCTCCCGAACCACTAGATTGAAGAGGTATCAAGTCCATCGCGCAGAGAGGGCAAAGACCTGGTTCGTCCATTCTAATCTGTGGATGCATTGAGCAGGTCCAAACTGTTGCTTCATCTCCGTGGTCATGATCATGATGTTCTGCCATTGTATTATTAGATGATGAGCCACCTGAGAACATCAACCAGCCTAAAAATAAACCTGCAATCAGAATCAATGCATATTTCACATACTTGTTTCCGAATATCTGTTGTCTTCTATTTGTAGTCATATTATATTGTTTTTATGAGCTATGTTTTTGTGTAATTTAGTTTGTATTTGAAAATGAACGCAAGCTGTTTATTTCAGCTACTTTGATGTTATAATCAGCAATCGCTTCCGCCTCTTTTATCTTATAATCAAGAAGTTGTCTTTGAACCTCAATAACATTTGTAAGATCACTTTTGGCCGTCACAAACTCCTGTATAATCAATTGATATGCAGTTAATGCAAGGTTTTTCTGTTTCTGATAAAGAGTAATCTTGCGTTCAGCATCTTCAAGCTGTTGTTTAAACTTAAAAAGATCAGATTGAAGAGTATTTAATGTGTTATTATACTTTTCCTGAGCCGATTCCCACATATACCTGCTTTCGCGTTGCTTTGCCTTATACTTGTTTCTATAAATTGGGAGACTAATAGAAACCATGGGCATCACCATATCCATTCCGTTCATACCATTATGATTATTCTGATCCATTGTGGGTGATGAACTTTTTCCAATAACCATATATTGAAGTCCTATGCCCAACATCGGATAACTCATTTTTTTATCCATCTCACTCTTTGCCCGATATGCTTGTTCCTCTTCCATTATCATTCCCAACATGGGGTTCTGTCTTTCAATTTCATTAATTGCTTCCATTTCATTAAAGAGGAATGGTACTTTTATGATTGTATCAGGAACCATTACATCAAAATCTGCCGAACGATTCAAAAGTGCGTTGAATTTAGCTTTCTCTGCTTCAATTTCTGAAAGAAGACTCTCAATATTATTTTCAATTTCAGCCACTTCAAGTTGCACTCTCAAAACACCAGATAAACCTGAGGAACCACCCATTTGATTAGACATTGTAGTAGCAGTAGACATTTTCTGACGTGCCAATTGTTCTAACTGACTTAGTAATTTCAGATTATCACCATTGTTCTTCAACTGCTGTTTCAGCGATGATAAATTATACCACTGTGAATAAACTTCAAGAAAAAGCTTATCCCTTGACTCCCGAAATTCTTCATAAGCCATTTGAGCCATATGAGTAGCTTCAGACCGAGCAGCTTTTTTAGTGCCAAACCACGGAAACATCTGCATGAGTGTGAAGTCGGCTATCTGACTTCCTCCTACAATATCCATAGGTTTTAGAAAAAAACCGATATCAAGTTGCGGATCGGACCATACACCTGCCTGTTCCACTCTCTCCAATGAAGCTTTATATGCTAAGAAATCGGCATTAAGTCCGGGGTTGTTCAATGCTGCAACCTCCAAGTAGTGGTTGAGTGAATCAGCTTCCTGACCCTTTGTGCTCGATACCGCAATAACCGTAATTAGTAGCAATAATATATATTTGTACTTAAACTGTTTCATAACTGTTTAATCTTTTTAGTTCCGCTTTTTCTTTTCTTTTAATAACACCCTCTCTCCACCAGCACTGAAGAATGGGGACCACAAACATAGTCATCGATTGTATCAACATGCCTCCAAATGTGGGGATTGCCATCGGCACCATTATATCTGACCCTTTTCCTGTTGATGTGAGTACCGGCAGAAATGCAATTAGAGTAGTAGCAGTGGTCATAACCGCAGGTCTTACTCTCTTCAATCCCGCATAAACTACAGCTTCCCTAATTTCGTCCTTAGTTTGAGGGTCTCTATCTAAGAACGTATCATGTATGAAAGTTCCCATAAGCACACCATCGTCGGTAGCAATACCAAATAGCGCTATAAATCCTACCCATACAGCAATGCTGAGGTTAACCTGATGCATCTGAAACATATCCCGGATATTTGTACCGGCAACAGAAAAGTTCATAAACCATGGTTCACCGTATAGCCACAACAAAATAAATCCCCCTGCCAAAGCAACAAATACACCTGAGAAGTGAATTAACGAAGCAGTCACAGATTTAAACTGGAAATAAAGAATCATGATAATAATTAATAGACTAATAGGGATAATAATTAATAGTCGCTTTGATGCTCTAGCCTGTTGTTCGTAATTTCCTGCAAAAGTATATGAAACACCTTTTGGAAGGCTAATTTCGCCACTATTGATTTTATCCTGTAATATCTCGTCTGCCTCATTCACAACATCCACCTCAGCAGCACCTGCAACCTTATCAAAGATTACATATCCAACCAGAAAGGTGTTTTCACTTTGAATCATTTGAGCTCCCTTGGTATATTCAATTTCTGCAACATCACCAAGAGGAATCTGAGCACCTGTTGCGGTAGGGATAATTAATTTAGCCAATTCGTCGGGGCTCTCTCTCATCTCTCTCGGGTACCTTAATCTAACCGGGTAACGTTCAAGACCTTCAACGGTAGTTGTCAATGCCATACCACCAACGGCTGTGCCAAGCACTTCCTGAAAATCGGCAACTGTTATTCCATAACGTGCCATATTTTCCCTATTAAGTTTAATCTCAATATATGGTGCTCCTACTGCTCTGTCATAGAATACAGTTGAGGGAAGTACGGATGGTACATTTTTTAGTGCCTCCTCAAGAATTTTACCACCCTCTTCAATTGACTCAAGATCTGGTCCAGATACCTTAACACCCATCGGTGCACGCATACCGGTAGATAACATCACCAGTCTTGCATCAATAGGCTGTAACTTTGGCGATGATGTCATACCAGGCAAATGCGAAGAGTTAACTATCTCTTGCCAAATATCATCAGGCTTTTTAATATGGGGGCGCCACTGTCTAAAATACTTGCCATATCTAGATTTAATAAGACTGTCTGCAGGAATCACTCTGAACTCCTCTCCCTCCGGATCATAAGTTGATTCGTCTATCAGTATAAACTCTCCTTTACGGTTTGTCTTAAACCGCTGTCTATGACCATCTTCATCTAGAATATATTCAGATATATAATTAATGGTGTTCTCAAACATTTGCGTGGGTGCAGGGTCTAATGCCGAATTTACTCTTCCCCACTTTCCTACAGTTGATTCTATTTCTGGGATATTCGAAATTCGTTTATCAAGCATTGCTATATACTCCAGATTCTGTTCAATTCCGGTGTGAGGCATGGTGGTTGGCATAAGTAAGAACGATCCTTCGTTTAGACTAGGCATAAACTCTTTCCCCAATCCGGGAAACCTTTTGCTTGCCGATACCCAAAAACCAGTTTGTCTGAACGATCTCCACCCAATCGATTCAAATCCTTTTGCAACAACGGAGAATGTTTTATCAAAACCAAGCCAGATAACAACCCCAAAAAGCACAGTAACAATCGGCAAAGCCATAAATTTCCATCTGTTGGCTAAACTCCATCTTAGTATTGGTTCATAGTATATTACCAAAGACCATAACAGAGCCAGAACTGCTGAAATTATGATAATTACAAAGAAGAAATTACTAATCAATCCAGTGTCTGTACCTAAAGGTAGCCACATAACAGTTAGCAGATACGAAACTGCAATAAGGGCAATAGCAATATTTATTATATTTCCTGTTTTCTTGTTTGGCCATTTATGAGAAAATAGATTGTTTAGTCCAAAAAGTGGTAATGCTATATACAATACATTCCCTGTTATTACTATCAGTGCAATTCCACCTGCAACAAGAATAATATTACTCACTTTTCTAACCTTCTCAGATGTTATCTTAAACGAAAAGAAATAGTAAATGAGGGTAGGGAGAATTGTTATACCAAGAATAAATGATGTTACAATCGCAATGGTTTTTGTATAAGCAAGCGGACTAAACATCTTTCCTTCCTGTGCTTCAAGAAAAAAGACAGGCAAAAAGCTAACTATAGTAGTTATGAACCCAACGAGTATTGCACTTGAAACTTCACTAATACTCTTTTGAATCAGATTTACAAATGGTTTACCTTTAAGTTTGACTTTATTTTCTTCACTCTCCATATTCCTGATGGTGCTCTCAACAAAGACAACTCCAATGTCAATCATTACACCAATCGCTATTGCAATTCCTGAGAGTGCAACAATGTTTGCATCAACTCCCATGTTGCGCATTACTATGAATGTAAACAGAACCCCAACTGGAAGGATACTTGAAATGACAATAGAGGCTTTAAGATTTAAAACCATAACTATCACAACAATAATTGTAATTAGTATCTCCAAGGTCAAAGAGCTTTCAAGCGTGCCTATTGTTTCATGAATCAAACCGGTTCTGTCGTAAAAAGGAACTACTGTAACTTTAGAAACTGTGCCATCTTCGAGTGTTTTCTGCGGGAGTCCCGACTCCAATACTTCAATCTGATGCTTAACATTATTGATAACCTCCAGCGGGTTTGAACCATATCGTGCCACAACAACGCCACCTACAGCTTCAACTCCCTCTTTATCAAGTCCCCCACGACGGGTTGCCGGGCCAAGGTTTATAAATGCAACATCTTTAAGTTTTACCGGAACACTATTACGAACAGTTACCACAGCCTCTTCCAAGTCAGATATAGTCTTTATATATCCAAGTCCCCTTACAAGATATTCCACCTTGTTTATTTCAATAGTTTCTGCACCTATGTCTAAGTTACTATTTTGTATAGCATGCATTAGATCCATAAGAGTTAGACCGTAAGCTCTCATCGCATCCGGATTAGCCTCAACCTGATACTCTTTTATAAAGCCTCCTATAGAAGCTACTTCCGCAACACCACTTGCCGAAGCAAGGCTATATCTTACTTGATAATCCTGTATCGATCTTAATTCAGCCGGGTCCCAACCCCCGGTAGGTTCTCCTGTAGAAGGGTTTCGTCCTTCCAGAGTATACCAATAAATTTGTCCCAAAGCAGTTGCATCAGGACCAAGACTGGGTTGCACGCCTGCAGGTAATGTGCCGGGTGAAAGTGAGTTAAGTTTCTCCAAAATTCTAGAGCGACTCCAGTAAAACTCTACATCATCTTCAAATATTACATAAATAAAAGACATCCCAAACATAGATGAGCTTCGGATGGTTCTCACTCCTGGAATGCCAAGCAATGATGTTGTAAGAGGATATGTTATTTGCTCTTGAATATCTTTGGGCGACCGGCCCATCCATTCTGTGGATATGATTTGCTGATTATCACCTATATCAGGAATGGCATCTACAGGCACCGGATTCCTTGGTAGTATACTATGCCAGTTAAAAGGTGCAGTTGATATTCCCCATGTAATTATCGTTGCCAATAAAAGGATGGTAATTAACCTATTGGTTAAGAAATACT
>Ga0209075_1002789_pt1 | contig 15064 bp, 13 predicted proteins | sample Stecom2011_FD_187523 | JGI IMG/M metagenome (GOLD analysis project Ga0209075, IMG submission 187523) | Agricultural soil microbial communities from Utah to study Nitrogen management - Steer compost 2011 (SPAdes) (version 2) | ecosystem: Environmental > Terrestrial > Soil > Agricultural land... | reverse complement strand
GATCTCATGAGCATCCTGGTACTCGCCGAACATCACGACGGCGCCCTGGCCGGCGCCACCGCCCATGTGGTAGCGGCCGCACAACAGATCGGCGGCGATATCGACGTGCTGGTGGCGGGCGAGAATGTGGCCGCCATCGCCGAGGCCGCCGCCAAGCTCGACGGCGTCAGCAAGGTGCGCGTGGCCGACAATGCCGCCTATGCCCACCTGCTGGCCGAGCCCACCGCGGCGCTGCTCGCGGAGCTTGCCGGCGACTACAGCCACGTGCTGGCCGCGGCCTCCACCACCGGCAAGAACGTGCTGCCCCGGGTCGCCGCCCTCAAGGACGTGGCGCAGATCTCCGAGATCATCGCCGTCGAATCTCCGGATACCTTCAAACGCCCGATCTACGCCGGCAACGCCATCGCCACGGTCCAGAGCGAGGACGCCCTCAAGGTGATCACCGTGCGCTCCACCGGCTTCGATGCGGTGGCCGAGGGTGGCAGCGCCGCCATTGAGGCGGTGGATTTTGTGGCCGACAACGCCCAGTCCACCTTCCTCAAGGAGGAGCTAGCCCAGTCCGACCGCCCCGAGCTGGGGGCGGCCAAGGTGGTAATCTCCGGTGGCCGCGGCATGGGTAACGGCGAGAACTTCAAGCTGCTGGATGGCATCGCCGACAAGCTGGGGGCGGCCATCGGTGCCTCGCGTGCCGCGGTGGACGCCGGCTTCGTGCCCAACGACATGCAGGTGGGGCAGACCGGCAAGATCGTCGCCCCCGAGCTCTACATCGCCGTGGGCATCTCGGGTGCCATCCAGCACCTGGCCGGCATGAAGGACTCCAAGGTGATCGTCGCCATCAACAAGGACGAGGAGGCGCCGATCTTCCAGGTGGCCGACTATGGACTCGTTGCCGATCTCTTCGAGGCGCTGCCCGAGTTGGAAAGCAAGCTGTAAGGAAGATCGGAATCTTCCAGGTAGCGCTCTCGACTGTCAGCGGACTCGTCGCGGCGCTGCCGGAGCTCGAGAGCAAGCTGTAAGAGCGATCGACGGATCGAACATGCCGTTGCCGGCCCTCGAACGAGGGCCGGTTTTTTATGGCCCGGACCTTGGATAGAATGGATAATCATTATCAGTTGTGAGCGGCTTGACCCAGGCCATGGCGGCGCCGGCCGCCATGGGGGAAGATGGCCGCCGAACAGGAGTCGGGGGTGGATGAGGGTGAGCAATCGCAGAAGGAGTGCCACGCTGCAGGGGGTCATGGCGGCCATCTGCCTGAGCCTCGTGGCCCTGGCCATGCCGGCCGCCGCCGAGGAGGAGGGCGGGAGCGCCGATATCCTGCCCGAGGCGCTGGGGCTGGCCCTGCCGCTGGCGGCGGAGCTCTCGCGCAGCGCGAAGGCGCTGGAGGCCCTGGTCGAGGCCGACCTGCCGTTTCTGGTCGACCAGCGCCTGGCCCGGGCCAGTGAGCTCCGCGAGGCGCTGAACGACCGGCCACTGGAGGTCGCCGACCAGGCCGAGCGGCTGGTGGCCGCCTGGCGGCAGGAGCTCGCCTATGGCCGCGAGATCGACAGCTGGCGCGGGCTGCTGGTGGGCGATGATGGCCGCGAGGTGGACTATCTGCGCCTGGGTCGTGTGGGCCTCTACTTCCTGACCCCGGACGGCCGGGAGGGCGGGGTCTGGTCCCGGGACGAGGCGCGCTGGCGGTCCCTCGAGGGGTCGGTGCTCGCCGAACTGCGCAAGGGGGTGGCCATCGCCCGGGAGCGTCGCGCCCCGGAGCTGCTCGCGCTGCCCCTCTCCATTCGGCCGGACGCGCCCTGGAGGACCCGGGAGGGGGCGCTTCCCGCCTGGCCCGAGGCGGCCGGGGACGTCGAGAGCGAGGCGCTGCTCGCCCTGGTCTCCCGGCAGGTGGGGGAGCTGCGGGACGGGCTGAACGACAGCCGGCTGCTGCTGGGCAGCGAGCTGTCGCTACCCGAGCGGCCGGAAGAGGGCGCCGCGGGCGGCGCTGCCGTCACCGGGCTGCTGCGTCATCTCGAGGCCCTGGTGCGGGAGAGCGGCCACTGGCGCCGCTTCGAGGCCCCGGTGGCCGGCGTCGATGGCCGGATCGCCTCCCGCGAGGTGGCCCGGGTGGGCGACCAGCTGCTGTTCGGCGGCGGCGACCTGCTGCGCCCCGGCGGCGACGCCTCGGCCCGGCGGCTGGCGGTGGTCGAGGGCCTGGACCGTGAGCAGCAGGCCCGGCTCGCCGCCGGCTGGGAAGGGGGGGCGCCCCTGCTCATCGACCCCACCGGAGGCCGGCTGCTCGAGGCGCTGGCGCGTCAGCCCAGCCTGCAGGAGCGCTTCCATCAGGGCGGCGTCGTCGGCTACGTGGTCGTCGCCCTGGGGGCGCTGGGCCTGCTGGTGGCGCTGCTGCAGTTCCTCTACCTGGTCGTGGTGCGCTGGCGGCTGCGCCGCCAGCTGCGCGACCTCGACCGCCTTCGTGACGACAACCCCCTGGGCCGGGTGCTGGGCCGCTTTCGCACCCTGCGCCAGGGCCTCCCCCCGGAGGCCCTGGAGGCGCGCCTGGACGAGGCGCTGCTGGCGGAGCTGCCGCGGCTGGAGCGGGGGCAGGGGCTGGTCAAGCTGCTGGCCGCCGTGGCCCCGCTGCTGGGGCTGCTCGGCACCGTGACCGGCATGATCGTCACCTTCCAGGCCATCACGGTCTACGGTACCGGTGACCCGCAGCTGATGGCCGGGGGCATCAGTCAGGCGCTGGTCACCACCGTGCTGGGGCTGGTCACCGCGGTGCCGCTGCTCTTTGCGCATACGGCGCTGACCAGCCGCAGCCGGGGCCTGGTGGGGCTGCTGGAGGGCAATGCCAGCGCGGCGCTGGCCGAGCACCTGGAGGCTCAGCCCCCGCAGCCCGCCGCCGGCCGCAGCCACGAGGGGGCCCGCCTTGCCCATGCCTGAGCTGTCGGTCGCCCTGCTGGCGCCGCTCCAGCGGCTGATGGAGGCGGGCGGCGCCGTCCTGGTGCTGATCATGGTAGTGGCCGCGGTGCTGTTCGCCCTGACCCTGGAGCGCTGGTGGTACTTCCGGGTGACCTGGCGGGCCGAGCGGCGTGCCCTGGTGAGGCGCTGGGTGGCTCACCCCGACCACGGCAGCTGGAGTGCGCGCACCCTGCGCGAGGTGTGGAGCCAGGCGCTGGTCGCCCGGCTGCGCCGGCCGCTGCCGTGGATGAGGCTGCTGGTGGCCATCTGCCCGCTGCTGGGGCTTCTGGGCACCGTGACCGGCATGATCGTGGTCTTCGACGGCCTGGCGCTGAGCGACACCCACCAGGCCCGGGCCATGGCCGACGGCGTGGCCCGGGCGACCCTGCCGACCCTGACCGGCATGGCGGTGGCCGTGGTGGGCCTGCTGGCCACCACTCGCCTCGAATTCATCATCCGGCGCGAGGAGCAGCGGCTGCACGACCGCCTGGCTCGCGCCGCGGAGCAGCAGGGAGAGACCCGCCATGCGTAGACGTCGCCTGAGTGCCGACGCCGAGACCGGCGAGGTGAACCTCACGCCGATGCTGGACGTGGTGTTCATCATGCTGATCTTCTTCATCGTCACCACCAGCTTCATCAAGGAGAGCGGCATCGAGATCGAGCGCCCCGAGTCCAGCGCCGCCACGCCGCGGCCCGATGCCCAGGTGATGGTGGCGCTGACCGGGGAGGGTGCCGTCTGGGTGGATGGTCAGCCGGTCGACCTGCACCGGGTGGGGCCGGAGGTGGCCGCGCTGATCAGCGGCAGCGGCAGCGTGGTGATCCAGGCCGATCGCCAGGCCACCACCGGCCTGCTGGTGGAGGTGATGGATCGCCTGCGGGAGGCCGGGGTCGAGGAGGTGGCGGTGGCGGCCACGCGGAGCGGCGAATGATGCGCCTGGTCCTCTCGGGGCTTGGCGGCACCGCCCTGGCGGTAGCGCTGTTCTGGCTGCTGGCCCTGCTGGTGACGCCACCCGAGCAGGAGGTCGAGCCGCTGGAGGTGGCCGTGCCCCTGCGCCTGGCCTCGATGGCGGAAGCGGTGGAGGTGAGCGAGGTCGCCGAGGCCCCGGAGGAGTCGTCTCCGGAGCCCCCGGCCGAGCCCGTGGAGGCCGCGCCGGTGCCTCCGGCCGAACTGGAGCCCTTGCCCAAAGACCCCGATGGCATCAGCCTGCCGGAACCGGAACCGGAACCGGAACCGGAACCGGAACCGGAACCGGAACCGGAACCGGAACCGGAACCGGAACCGGAACCGGAACCGGAACCGGAACCGGAACCCCGGCCTCAGCCCGAGCCCCGCCCGGCGCCGGAGGCCGTCCCGACCCCTATCGAGACTGCTTCCGCCGAGCCTGCTCCCGCCGAGCCTGCCTCGTCGGCCCAGGGCGGCCAGCAGGAGGCGCCGCCGGTGGCCGACAGTGGCCCGGTGGATATCGGCGCCGCCGAGCCTCTCAGCCGGGTGCCGCCGAGCTACCCGCGGCGCGCCCAGCGTCGTGGCCTGGAGGGGTATGTGGAGCTGGAGTTCCTGATCCGCCCGGACGGGCGCGTGGAGGGCGGCAGCATCCGCGTGATCGAGGCGCGGCCCCGCCAGGTCTTCGAGGAGGCCGCGGAGCAGGCGGTGGGGCAGTGGCGCTTCGAGGCCGACGGGCGCACGCGCCGGGCCCGCCAGCGGCTGGAGTTTCAGTTGCGCTGAGCGCTGAGCGCTCAGAGGTCGAGGTCGGTCCACACCGGGGCGTGGTCCGAGGGCTTCTCCATGCCGCGAAGAGCGTAGTCGATGCCGGCATCGGCCACCTTCTCGGCCAGGGGCGCGGTGACCAGGATATGGTCGATGCGCAGCCCGCGCTTCGGCTCGCGGTCGAAGCCCTTGGAGCGGTAGTCGAACCAGCTGAAGCGGTCGTCCACCTCGGGGTAGCGTACCCGGTAGCTGTCGGTCAGCCCCCAGGCCTTGATGCCCTCGAGCCACTCCCGCTCCACCGGCTGGAAGCTGGTCTTGCCCTCGCGCAGCCAGCGCTTGCGGTTGGGCTCGCCGATCCCGATATCGCTATCCTCGGGGGAAATGTTGAAGTCGCCCATCACCGCCAGGCGTTCGTCGGGGCGGTGGTGGGTCGCAAGCAGCCGCCTGAGCTGGGCGTAGAACTCGCGCTTGTGGGGAAACTTCACCGGGTGCTCGACGTTCTCCCCCTGGGGGAAGTAGCCGTTCCACACCGTCAGGGGCTCGCCGCCCGGGGGGTGCAGGCGCACGCCGATCATCCGCCGCTGGGCCGCCTCGTCATCGTCGGGGAAGCCGTAATGCACGCTCTCCGGCTCGCCGCACTGGGCGGGGTCGACCATCAGCGCCACGCCGTAGTGCCCCTTCTGGCCGTGAAAGAAGACCCGGTAGCCCAGGGCCTCCACCGCCTCCCGGGGAAACTCGGCGTCGTGCACCTTGGTCTCCTGCAGCCCGATCACCGCCGGGCGCGAGCCGTTGACCAGCGCCTCCAGCTGGTGGAGGCGGGCGCGGATGCCGTTGATGTTGAACGAGACCAGCCGCATCACTGTTCCGGGCTCCCCGGGTCGCTGCCCTGCTCGGGGTGGATGGCGATGCCCTGCCCCTCCTGCTGGCGGGCCAGCTTGCGGGCAGCCTGGATCTTGCGCTGCTGGCGCTTCTTCTGGGTGTAGCGCGTCGACGAGGTGACCTGGTCGGGGTTCTCGTGGCGCCACTTCTTGTAGTCCTTGCGCCGGCCGGTGCGGATCTGCACCTTGTCGGCCAGCGAACGGGTCTTCTTGCGACGTGTCATGGAAAGGCTCCTCTGGTTGGCGGCCATTCTACCAGCCTCGTCGCCGCCACCACAGACGCGGGATGCCACGAGGCGCGCCCTTCGTCGTATAGGCTGGTACAATGCCCGTTTGTGTCATGCACCCAACCATCCACACGGACAGACAGCAGCCTATGAGCGAGTCGGATCAGATCAACGCACCGGCCCAGGATCGCAAGCCCAAGCGTCGTCGTCGCAAGCCGCGCCGTCGCAGCGCCTCCGGCTGGGACCTGCGCCAGTTCCAGGTGCCTGCCGTGGCAGGCAAGTGGCGCTTTCATGACTTCGACCTGCCGTTGCCGCTGATGCGAGCCATCCATGCCCAGGGCTTCGAGTACTGCACCCCGATCCAGGCCGAGGCGCTGACCCACACCCTGCTGGGGGGCGACGTGGTCGGCAAGGCCCAGACCGGCACCGGCAAGACCGCCGCCTTCCTGATCTCGATCCTGGCCTACTTCCTCGAGGAGGAGGCCCCCAACGCCCAGAAGCCCGGCGCCCCGCGGGCGCTGATCGTGGCCCCCACCCGGGAGCTGGCGCTGCAGATCGAGAAGGATGCCAGGGCGCTGGCGCGCTTCACCGACCTCAAGGTGGCCAGCGTGGTCGGCGGCATGGACTACCAGAAGCAGCGGGAAGCCCTGGGCGGCCGGCTCGACCTGCTGGTGGCCACCCCCGGCCGCCTGCTCGACTTCCACCAGAAGCGCGACGTCGACCTGACCCAGGTCGAGGTGCTGGTGCTCGACGAAGCCGACCGCATGCTCTCCATGGGCTTCATTCCCGACGTGAAGCGGATCATCCGCCATACGCCGAAGAAGGAGGAGCGCCAGACCTTCCTCTTCTCGGCCACCTTCACCGAGGACATCCTCAACCTGGCCAGCCAGTGGACCCATGAGCCGGCCCACGTGGAGATCGCGGTCACGGTGGAGAATGCCGCCGACATCGACCAGCGGGTCTACCTGGTCGGCGACGCCGACAAGCAGAAGCTGCTGGTGAAGCTGCTGCAGCAGGAGAGCTTCGACCGCGTCATGGTGTTCGGCAACCGCCGCGACCTGGTGCGCAAGCTCGACGACCTGCTGGGCAAGGCCGGCATCAACGCCGCCATGCTCTCCGGCGACGTGCCGCAGAACCAGCGCATCGAGACGCTCGAGAAGTTCCGCGCGGGCGAGATCCAGGTGCTGGTCGCCACCGACGTGGCCGGCCGCGGCATCCATATCGAGGATGTCAGCCACGTGATCAACTACACCCTGCCGGAAGACCCGGAGGACTACGTCCACCGCATCGGCCGTACCGGCCGTGCCGGCGCCAAGGGGGTGTCGATCAGCTTCGTGGGGGAGGAGGACGCCTTCTCCCTGCCCGAGATCGAGCGCTTCATCGGCGACAAGCTGCCCTGCGAGCATCCGCCGGAAGGCCTGATCTGAGCCCATGCTCGACGAGGCCCTGAAGGGGGAGATCCAGGCCGCCTACCGCCGGGTGCTCGAGGGCCTCGATCTCACCCCCCGCTACGGGCAGCGGCTGATGATCGCCGAGATCGCCCGCACCCTGGGGGGGATCGAGGTCGACGACGCCGGCAAGCGCGTCGGCAACGAGCATGTCTGCGTGCTCGAGGCCGGCACCGGCACCGGCAAGACCCTGGCCTACCTGCTCGCCGCCCTGCCGGTGGCCAAGGCCCGCGGCAAGCGGCTGGTCATCGCCACCGCCACCGTGGCCCTCCAGGAGCAGGTGCTGCATCAGGACCTGCCCGCCCTCAAGGCCCACAGCGGCATCGACTTCGGCTACGCCCTGGCCAAGGGGCGTGGTCGCTACGTCTGCGTGGCGCGCCTGGACCAGACCCTCGAGGGCGTCGAGGAGAATCCCACCCTGTCGCTCTTCGAGCGTGAACTCGCCAGCGGTGGTGACGACTTCCAGGCCCTGGCCACCTCCCTGGGGGAGGCCTACGGCAACGGCCGCTGGGCCGGCGACCGCGACAGCTGGCCCGAGGCCATCGAGGATGCCCACTGGCGGCGGCTCACCGTGGACCACCGCCAGTGCACCAACCGCCGCTGTGGCCACTTCGGTGCCTGCGCCTTCTTCCGCGCCCGGCGCGACCTGGAGCAGGCCGATATCATCGTCGCCAACCACGACCTGGTGCTGGCCGACCTCTCTCTGGGCGGCGGGGTGGTGCTGCCCGACCCCGGCGACTGCATCCATGTCTTCGACGAGGGGCACCACCTGCCCGACAAGGCGCTCAACCACTTCACCCACCGCTTCGCCGTGGGCGGCGCGCTGGGCTGGCTGCGCACCCTGAAGAAATCGCTCACCGAGCTCAACCAGGCCCTGGCGGTGCAGCCCACCCTGGCGCGGCTGCTGGCCACGCTGCCCGAGGCGATCGGTGCGCTGGAGCCCAGGCTCGGCGAGGCGTTCGCGCTGGGCCACCAGCTGGCCGGGCGCCCGGAGGGTCTCGCCGACGGTGAGGAAGCCCGGCAGCACCGCTTCGAGATGGGCCGGGCGCCGGAGCCCCTGCGCGAGCTGGCCGGGGCCCTGCTGGTGATCTTCGCCGAGCTCTCCCGCAGCCTGGAGAGCATGGCCGATATCCTGCGCGAGAGCCTCGACCCCGACAAGCACACCGGGTTGCCGAAGGAGCAGGCCGAGGCGTGGCTGCCGCTGGTGGCGCTGCTGCATGGGCGGGCGCTTGAGGCCCATGCCCTCTGGCAGGCCTTCAGCGAGGCGGACCCCGAGGGCGAGCCGCCCCGGGCGCGCTGGCTGACCCTGGAGCGCTTCGGTGCCGACCCGGAGCTGACCTTCTCGGCGAGCCCCGTCTCGGCGGCCCACACCCTGGCCAAGACCCTGTGGGGGACCACCTTCGGTGCCGTGGTCACCTCGGCGACGCTGACGGCGCTGGGGCGCTTCGAGCGCCTGCAGGAGCGCGCCGGACTCGCCAACCGCTATCGCTACCAGCGCCTGCCCAGCCCCTTCGACTACTCCCGGGCGGTGCTCAGCGTGCCCCGGGAGGCCGTTGACCCCGCCGATCGCGAAGGCCACGAACGGGCCATCGTCGACTTCGTCCAGGCGCTGGGGGAGAAGGAGGCGGTACTGATGCTGTTCTCGTCCCGGGCGCAGCTTCGCGCGGTGGAGAAGGCGCTGCCGAAGGCCCTGAGTGAGCGGGTGCTGGCCCAGGACCGGCTGCCCAAGCGCGAGCTGATCACCCGGCACCGGGCGCGGGTCGACGCGGGGGAGGGCAGCATCATCTTCGGCCTGGCGAGCTTCGCCGAGGGGATCGACCTGCCCGGGGACTACCTCACCCACGTGGTGATCACCCGGCTGCCCTTCGCGGTGCCCGACGATCCGGTGGGCGCGACGCTGGCCGAGTGGATCGAGCGCCAGGGCGGCAACCCCTTCATGCGCATCAGCGTCCCGGATGCCTCCATCAAGCTGGTGCAGGCCTGCGGGCGGCTGATCCGCAAGGAGGCCGACACCGGCCGCATCACCCTGCTCGACCGGCGGGTGCTCACCCGCCGCTACGGTCGGGCCCTGCTCGATGCGCTGCCGCCCTTCGTGCGCGAGATCGACGGCGTTCGCCAGTCCTGACCAGTCCCACCCCTGAACGACAGCGGGCCCGCCGATATGGCGGGCCCGCGGGGCGTGCTGCTCGGTGCCGGTCGGGGGAGGCTCAGGCCTCCTGAACCCGCTTGGCCAGCGCCGGGGCGAGCTTCTCGTTCATGGTCTTCAGGGCGTGCTCGGTGGTGTCCCAGTCGATGCAGGCGTCGGTGATGGAGACGCCGTACTGCAGCTGGCTCAGGTCCTCCGGCATCTTCTGGTTGCCCCAGCCGATGTTCGACTCCACCATCAGGCCGATGATCGAGCGGTTGCCCTCGAGGATCTGGTTGGTGACGTTCTCCAGCACCAGCGGCTGCAGGGCCGGGTCCTTGTTGGAGTTGGCGTGGGAGCAGTCGATCATGATGTTGGGCTTGATGCCGGCCTTCTTGAGCTCCTGCTCGGCCAGGGCGACGCTGACGCTGTCGTAGTTGGGGCGGCCGTTGCCGCCGCGCAGCACCACGTGGCCGTAGGCATTGCCGCGGGTGCGGATGATCGCCACCCGGCCGGCGTAGTCGATGCCCAGGAAGTTGTGCGGATGGGCCACCGACTGCAGGGCGTTGACCGCCACCTCCAGGCTGCCGTCGGTACCGTTCTTGAAGCCCACCGGGCAGGAGAGGCCGGAGGACATCTCGCGGTGGGTCTGGGACTCGGTGGTGCGGGCGCCGATGGCCGACCAGCTGATGCAGTCCTGGATGTACTGGGGGGAGATGGGGTCCAGCGCCTCGGTGGCCAGCGGCAGGCCCATCTCGGCCAGCTCTACCAGCAGGCGGCGGGCAATGTGCAGGCCCTCCTCGATCTCGAAGGAGCCGTTGAGGTGCGGGTCGTTGATCAGCCCCTTCCAGCCCACGGTGGTGCGCGGCTTCTCGAAGTAGACGCGCATCACGATGTAGATGCTCTCCTTGACCTCGTCGGCCAGGCGGCGCAGGCGGCGCGCGTAGTCCAGGGCGGCGTCCACGTCATGGATGGAGCAGGGGCCGATCACCATCAGCAGGCGGGGGTCCTCGCCGTCGAGGATGCGCTGGATGGTCTCGCGCCCCTCGATGACGGTGCGCTCGGCGGCCTCGGTAAGGGGAATCTCGCGCTTCAGGGCTTCGGGGGTGATGAGGACGTCCTGGGCGAGGACGTTGAGGTTGCTGACCTGCTGATCTGTCATGCGGCTACCTTGTGTCGTGTCTGCGCTGATGGCCCTGGGGCGCGATGGCTCGCGGGCGCTCTATAATAGTCCCCCTACTATACACCGGCGGGGGCGCCTGTGATCAATCGGGGAACCCTGATGCATTCCCGCAGTCTCACCCGGGCAACCCGATACGGCACAATGGCTGCAGCACAATGGCTTGATGGATGCGCGGGAAACGGGAACACTTGTTCGACATCGGGCCAAGGCCCCTGATATTTTGCTGCCCTCATCAGGGCTCCAGGTTGACGCCATGCATGCATATTCCAGTTTGACCGCTGACCCCCATGCGCTGCCCCTTCGCGCTCCTCGGCTTTCGTCGGGGAGGGTGTGAATGGGTGTCAGGGAGACCGACCAGCAGCTTGTGGAACGCGCCCAGAAGGGCGATACCCGCGCCTTCGATCTGCTCGTCAGGAAGTACCAGCACAAGATCATCGGCCTGATCGGACGCTATGTTCATGACCACGCCGAGGTGCAGGACGTGGCCCAGGAGGCCTTCATCAAGGCCTACCGGGCCCTGGGCAAGTTCCGGGCCGAGAGCGCCTTCTACACCTGGATGTACCGCATCGCCATCAATACCGCCAAGAACCACCTGGTTTCCCGGGGGCGCCGCCCGCCGGGCAGCGACCTGGATATCGTCGATGCCGAGATCGTCGACCACAGCGGGCGGCTGGCCGACAGCGAATCGCCGGAGGCCTCCATGGCCCGGGACCAGCTCGAGGCAGCGGTCTTCGAGGCGATCGACAACCTGCCCGACGACCTGCGCACGGCGATCACCCTGCGCGAGCTGGAGGGGCTCTCCTACGAGGATATCGCCAACATCATGCAGTGCCCGGTGGGCACGGTGCGCTCGCGGATCTTTCGTGCCCGGGAGGCGGTAGATCAGCATATCCAGCCGCTGGTCACCACCTCGCGCAACCGCGAGGCAGTGGAGGAGTAGGGGCGAGTGCACACTTTTTGCCGATTGGCTGAACTGTCCGCCGCCTTTGACGTCAGAAGCAGTGTTCGATCCGCTGCCAGGCGGAGATCGCGTCGGCATTCCCGGCCCATTCCGGGAATGCCGATTCCAGGCTGAAATCGAGGGAGCAGGGCGGAGCGTCCTGCCACTGTGAGGGTGTAGAGAATGAGTCAGAACGCACGGGAGTCGCTTTCTGCCCTGATGGACAACGAGGGGGACGAGCTCGAGCTGCGCCGGCTGCTCAAGACGCTGGATGATTCCCCCGACGCCGCCGAGGCGTGGCGCCGCTACCACCTGATGCGCAGCCTGATGCGCCGCGAGCCCGACCTCGACGTGACCACCGACCTCTCCGCCGGCATCATGGCCCGCCTCCAGGACGAAGAGGTGCCCGTGGCCGAGCGGCCGGCCGAGGCGTCGGCGCCTCGCCGCACGCTGCCCTTCGCGCGCAGCGCCGGCATCGCCGCGGCGGTCTCCCTGATGGTGATCACCGGGGTGCAGTTCTACTCCGGCGGCACCCCGGAGGGTGCCGAGCAGCCCGGCATGGCCTCGGGCGGCGCTGCGCAGCCCTCCCCGGCGAGCCTGGCCGCCGGCGACGGCAGTGCCGGCGCGCGGCCCTCCCTGGTCGACCTGCCGCTCTTCCAGCTCCCCCAGGGGAGCGGCCAGGGGCTGATGACCGTCGGCGCCGGTGCCGAGGTGCAGCCCATGTTCATGGCCCCGGCCCAGCGCCAGTCGCTGCTGGGTGACGAGGAGCAGGCGCGCCTGCTGCAGTCCTACCTGGACCGCCATGCCGAGGGCGCCGCCTACCGCAGTGGAGATACCTGGATGCCGCTGCTGCGCGCCACCGGCGCCGACAGCCTCGGCCAGCCCTGATGCCGGGGGTGGCGATGCGCGTACCACGCCCCCGCTCCCGCCGCCTGTGGCTTGCCGCCTGCCTGGGAAGCCTGCTGCTCGGCAGTGCCGCCCAGGCGAGCGGCGAGCAGTTCGACTGCCGAACCCTCGAGGGGGAGCCCGAGCTCGTCACGGCCCAGCAGTGGCTCGAGCGCAGCCTCTGGGCCGGCCACTGCTACCTCTACGAGGCCCATGCCGTCCGCATTGGCCATGATGGCGTGCGCACCCTGGCGCTCTCCCACGAGGTGCGCGACGGCATCGAGCGTGGCGTGGCCAGCTTCCTCGACGGGCCGCCCATGGTCTTCGAGCGCCGGGGCCGCATCGGCCGCCTGGGCTGGGCCGGCAACGGCGCCGAGACGCCGCCGTCTCCCGCCGGCATCGCCGACCGCGTCGACGCCCACTATCGCCTGCAGCTGGGGGGCGAGGAGCGCATCGCCAACCGTCGCGCCCGCCGCCTGGAGATCGCCCCCCTCGACAACTTCCGCTTCGGCCACCGCCTGTGGCTCGATCAGGCCACCGGGCTGACCCTCAAGCAGACCCTGCTCGACGAGACCGGTCGGCCTCTGGAGACCTTCCAGCTCACCGCCCTGGAGCGCCCGCGCCTCTATCAAGGCGCCGTGACCCTGGATGCCCGGCGGGAGCCGCCCGCCGACCCCTGGCGGCTCGGCTGGCTGCCCGAGGGCTTCACCCCCCAGCCGGTGGAGACCCGCAGCGCTCGGCACGGGGAGGGCGTGACCCACCGCCTCTACAGCGACGGCCTCTCCACCCTGAGCATCTTCCTGGCGCCCATGGAGGAGGTGGAGCTGCTGGCGCCGGGCCTTCATCGCCTGGGCGTCTCCAATGCCGCCGTGCGTCACCGCGACCTGGGGGGAGAGCCCCGCCAGCTGGTGGTGATGGGGGAGCTGCCCGCCAGGGTGCTGCTGAGGGTGGCCGAGGCCCTGGAGTGGCCGGAAGGGCCCTGACCCCTTGTGAAACGGTCCGCCCAACCCTATCTGGAAACCCGTGTTCGAGCCGTCGCAAGCTGACCCGGGCTCACCCTTGTCCCCAAGTACTGCAGGAGTCTTCATGATGCGCATGATTCGTCCTCTTACCCTGTGGGTGCTGCTGGCCGCCACCCTGCTGGCCTGGCAGTCGGTCGCCGCCCGGGAGCTGCCCGACTTCACCGAACTGGTGGAGGAGGCCGCCCCCGGCGTCGTCAACATCTCCACCAGCCGCACGGTGCCCGGCCGCAGCGACCCCTTCCAGGGCTTCGGCGGCCAGGAGCTGCCCGAGATCTTCCGCCACTTCTTCGGCGACCGCTTCCCGGCGCCGCCCGGCGGCCAGGCGCCCGGGCGCCCCCAGGAGCGCCAGTCCCTGGGCTCCGGCTTCATCATCAGCGATGATGGCTACATTCTCACCAACGCTCATGTGGTCGATGGCGCCGATGAGATCCTGGTGCGACTCAACGACCGTCGCGAGCTGGCCGCCGAGCTGGTGGGCAGCGACGAGCGCACCGACGTGGCCCTGCTCAAGGTGGACGCCGACGCGCTGCCGACCCTCAAGCTGGGCGACTCCGATGTGCTCCGGGTAGGGGAGTGGGTGGCCGCCATCGGCTCGCCCTTCGGCTTCGACCACTCGGTGACCGCCGGCATCGTCAGCGCCATCGACCGCACCCTGCCGCGGGACGCCTATGTGCCCTTCATCCAGACCGACGTGGCGATCAACCCCGGCAACTCCGGGGGCCCGCTGTTCAACCTCGACGGCGAGGTGGTGGGGATCAACTCCCAGATCTTCACCCGCAGCGGCGGCTTCATGGGGCTGTCGTTTGCCATCCCCATCAACGTGGCCATGGACGTGGCCGACCAGCTGCGCGACGACGGCCAGGTGCGCCGCGGCTGGCTCGGCGTCATGATCCAGCCGGTCTCCCGGGACCTGGCCGAGTCCTTCGGCATGGAGAGCCCCAGCGGCGCCCTGATCGCCGACCTCGATCCCGAGGGCCCGGCGGCCGAGGGCGGCCTGCAGGCCGGCGACGTCATCCTCGAGGTGGACGGTAGCCGGGTGCACGACTCCAGCACCCTGCCGCGGCTGATCGGCCGCACCGCGCCGGGCAGCGAGGTGGCCCTCGAGCTGATGCGGGACGGCGAGCGTCGCCAGCTCACCGTCACCGTGGGTGACTGGCCCGACGCCGAGCGGGCCACCGCCAGCCGCCCACAGGAGAGTCGCCAGGCCCGCCTGGGTATCTCGGTGGGGGAGCTCGAGCGCGCCGAGCGTGAACAGATCGGCATCGAGGGCGGCGTGCGGGTGCGCGAGGTCGACCCCGACGGTGCCGCCGCCGCGGCCGGTATCCGCCCCGGCGACATCCTGGTCAGCCTCGACCACCGGGGCGTATCCAGTCCCGGCCAGCTGGTGGAGCTGGTCGGCGAGCTGCCCACCGACCGCGCCGTGCCGGTGCGCCTCTACCGCGACGGTCGCTCGCTGTTCGTCGCCCTGAGGCTGCGCGCGGAGTAGCCTCCAGCCCGTAACGAGCGAACCCGGAGGCCTCGGCCTCCGGGTTCGCTGTATCTGGCCGGCGCATGCCGGTACAATACGCCTCAATCCCGGCCTCCTGCCGGCGGCCGCCGTGCCGCCGGCGCGGCCCGAACTCTCTTCAGGTAGACCTCACCCGATGGCCCAAGACACCGCATCCGACAAGCTCAAGCATATCCGGAACTTCTCGATCATCGCCCACATCGACCA
>Ga0209075_1002788_pt1 | contig 15064 bp, 11 predicted proteins | sample Stecom2011_FD_187523 | JGI IMG/M metagenome (GOLD analysis project Ga0209075, IMG submission 187523) | Agricultural soil microbial communities from Utah to study Nitrogen management - Steer compost 2011 (SPAdes) (version 2) | ecosystem: Environmental > Terrestrial > Soil > Agricultural land... | reverse complement strand
CGTCCTGAACGATACCGCCGGGGTAGGCGACCATGCGATCCAGGAAGGCGGAGGTGGTGGCATGACTGCTAACAAACTCCCGGTCTCCCAGGCGGATAATCAGCTCCCAGTAACCCATAATACTGCCGATAGGGTTGGTTAGTTTGAAGCCGATGGTGTTCGCCCAACCCGGGCTGTGAAACCAGTGGGGTTTGAGGTTGTGAAGCTGAAATCCTGTGCGCTTGCGAACAGCTCCGGCAATATCGGCCAGCCGCTGGTTTAGCAGCCCAAGAACGCCGGACGCGTGGCTGTCGATGGGCGAGCCCAGCACAATGGCATTACGAATGTGCTGGTCTTTGCTCAAAGCCGTATAAAACAGGGTGAACATGCCGCCCATGCTCCAGCCGTGCAGCGACAATTCCTGCTGGCCGCTGTGCTGCCGAACTCTGTCGAGAGAGGCGGGTAGCAGCTCAGCCACATAGGTATGTAAGTTGTAATGACTGTGTGCCCGCGTGGGGATGCCCCAGTCTATGAGGTACACCTCAAAGCCTTTCGCCCGCAGAAATCTAACGAGGCTACGCTGGGGGAAAAGATCGTAGATCAACATGTTTACTGCCAGCGGCGGAATAATCACCACCGGTGTTCGGTGTCTGTTTGTCTCAACGGGAATGGTTATGCCATCAAGCTCGATGACGTCTTCTTTCAGTGGCGGGTAATAGCGCAGGCTGACCAGGCCATCGGTATGAAGGGTTTCAAAAGGTGTTTGCCCCGCTTGCACCAAGCTGGCAGCACGGAATACACGGTCAAAGGCATTGCCGGCATAACGTGATGTTTGCCGTGCCAGCCTGGCAGCTCTTTTGGTTGCGGCGTTGATAATATTGGGCATCGGGAAGATCCGTGATAAAAGATGTGAGGCTAATGCCAAACCATTGGCAGCGCCATGGCAATACTGTCACTTTTGGTTGGCAGAGCGGTCACAATCAGCCACTGCCCATAGCCGGTGCTGATTGGTATGATTGCCCACCACTGGCTAAATAATCACAACAGGAACCGTATGCTCAGTTTCCTACCTGCTCCCGTTATTGGTGTGCTCAACTCCATTTTGTTGGCAATTAACACGCTCTTCTGGTGTGTGCTGCTTTATATCCCGGCCTTGCTGAAGCTCATTATCCCACACAAGGGCTTTCGGGTACTTTGTACCAAGATCATTATCTGGATTTCAGAGTCCTGGGTGGCCTGCAACACAGGCTGGATGAAGCTTACCCACGGCACTAAATGGCATGTCACTGGTGCGGAAAACCTGCGTCGTGAAAGCTGGTACCTGGTTCTCAGCAATCACCAGAGCTGGGTGGATATTTTTGCCATGCAGCGGGTGTTCAACCGCCGTGCACCTTTTTTGAAGTTCTTTCTGAAGCAGCAACTGATTTGGGTTCCCGTTATCGGGTTGGCCTGGTGGGGCCTGGATTTCCCGTTTATGAAGCGGTACTCCCGGGAATATCTGATCAAGCATCCGGAGAAGCGCGGGGAAGATCTCAAAGCCACTCGCCGTGCCTGCGAGAAGTTTCGTTATACCCCTGTGAGCGTAATGAACTTTGTAGAAGGCACCCGGTTTACCCCTGCAAAACATGCGAAGCAAAAATCCCGTTACAAGCATTTGCTCACGCCAAAAGCAGGCGGCGCCGCTTTCGTACTGGACACCATGGGCGATTCAATACAAACGCTGGTTGATGTCACCATTGCTTATCCCGGTGGAGCGCCCTCATTCTGGGACTTTATTTGTGGTCGTATGAAGGAAGTGAAAATGGAAATTCATACCGTGACAATCCCTGAGCACCTGAAAGGACGGGATTATGCGACCGATGCAGAGCACCGGCGCAACGTGAAGAACTGGTTGGGTGAGCAGTGGCAGGCCAAGGACGCCCGCCTGGAGGAAATGCTCAAGCCCTAGCATTGACGAGCGACGTCAGCTTTTGCTGTCGTCGCTGTTTTTTCCAGTATCCTGCGCACTTTCCTTTGCAGTGGTCTTTGGCACTTCAACCGCTTCTACCAGTTTGAAGTTAATCTGCCGCCGCTCTTCGTCCACTCCGGAAAAACTCACTTTAACCGCTTGGTCCAGCTGGAATATGCGTCCGTTCTTGTTGTGAATCAGGCGAAGTGTCACAGGGTCAAAGCTGTATTTGCCGTTAAGATTCTTGCAACTGACAAACCCTTCCAGCCCGTTGGCTTCAAGCCGCACGAAGAAGCCTGCCGGAATGGTTCGGCTTATTACACCATCCAGAGGCTCCTCGCCCAGGGTTTTGGCAAAATCGCTCTTGAGCCAGGTTTCCAGACTGTTGGCGGCCTGTCGGGCTTTGAACTGAGCGTTCTGGAGAGTCAACAGTTCGTCCCCGCTCAAGGCTTTCATGGGGGCGTCCCAAAGCACTGCTTTAATCATGCGGTGCACATACAGGTCAGAATACTTGCGCAGCGGAGAAGTAAACGTGGTGTAGGCGTTTAGCCCCATGCCCTGATGGGGTGCTGCAGTGAACGTCATTTCTGCCCGAGCCAACTGGCGCGAGAGGATGGATTTCACTGGCACTTCTGCCTCCAGAGTGGATGTTTCCTTCATCAGTGCTTTGAAGCCTTCCGGTGTGGTGGCATCTATATCCGCCAGGTGCGGCGCATAAGCTTCAAGCAATGCTCGAATGTTGTCGGCGCGGTCATCCCTGAGCCCCGGATGCTGAATAAACAGGCCAGACGCCTGTTTGGACAGGAAATCGGCCGCGCACCGGTTGGCGGCAACCATGCATTCTTCCACCAGGCGGTGCGCTTCGTTCTGCACCGAAGGTTCGATGCTGCGAATGCGCCGGTTTTCATCCAGCCTTAGACGAAACTCGGGGCGGTCGCCGCTTAGCAAAGCATGTTCGCTGCGCCATTTGCGCAATGCGGTAGCAGCCTGATGAAGTTGATCCAGGCTGTTGCACACGGAATCCGGTAAAGCTTTGATGTCTTCGTCTTCGCGGCCTTCAATCAGGTTGGAGACCAGATCGTAACTGAGCTTGCCCTTTGAGCTGATGACCGCTTGATGGAAGCTGTAATCACCCAGGCTGCCGTCGTTATTAACCTGCAGATCACACACCAGGGCCAGCCGTTTCACATCTGGCATCAGCGAGCACAGTCTGGTGCTGATGGTATCTGGAAGCATGGGTAGGGGATCGCCCGGGAAATAAATGGCGGTGGCGCGCTTGAAGGCTTCAAGCTCGGCTGCGCTTTTTTGGTCGATAACTGCAGCCGGGTCTGCAATGGCTATGGACAGTGCCCAGCCAGTCACATTGGGTTCGGCCAGAAGCGCGTCGTCCATGTCCTGGGTGGCGGGGCTGTCGATGGTCACATAGGCCCGGTCGGTGCGGTCTTCCCGGCCGTCGCCGAGGGCTTCGATAGAAGCCTCGCTCAGGCTTTCTGCCTGTTCAACAACCGGCGCTGGCCAGGAGTCTGAAAGATCGAAAGTTGCCAGAGTCAGGGCGCGCTCTATGCCAGGCTCGCCGGCTTTGCCAATGACTCGCAGAACCTTGGCCTGACCTTTGCCGTCTTTAATTGGATGTTTGTGCATGCAGCAGTACAGGTAATCGTCAGGCTGCGCGTTCATGCGCTCTTTTGGCGGAATGAAAATCCAGCGATTGATGCCCGGAGTTTCCGGCACCACAAAATGGCCTTTGCCCTTTACCAGGTAGCGCCCGACAAAGGTGCTTAGCCGGCTTTCAAGAAGCTCGTCCACGACACCCTGGGTTTTACCTTTTTCCACTTCCTGTTCGATAACATTTACCCGGTCACCCGGGAGCACTCTTTGCATTTCTTCCGGTGGCAGGAATACATCCCGCCCTTCATCCAGTGCGACGAATCCGAAACGGCCGTTTGTGGATTTAACGGTCCCGGGGAAAACAACTTTGCTTTCCTCAATGTCAGACTTTAGCTGGCGCAACTGGCTGAGAGCGTCGGCGTTGAGCATGGGTTAACCTGGCTAAAAAAATGAATGATGGGGCGGAGTATAACGGTTATGGCGATGCGAGTCAGACCCGTTACGCTGGGTTAATTTCCGTATCTTCTGGGGTGTTGATGCAAATGCGGTTGCGGCCTTCTTTCTTGGCGCGATACAGAGCCTGGTCTGCATTTCGCAAAACCCTGTCGGTGTTGTCCCCGGGTTCGGAGAAATATCCACCCACGCTGATGGTGACAGGTGTGCCGGTTTTACGGCTCTCCACCTCAACACTTTCACGAATGCGCCTGGCGATGTGCTTCAACGTTGTCGGGTCGCAAGGGGAGAGCAGTATGACGAACTCATCACCGCCCCAGCGCCCGGGACAATCGTAGGGGCGAAGGCTGGCTTTCAGCCACAGGGCAACGCGACAGAGAATTTCGTCGCCGGCTTGATGGCCAAGCTGGTCATTAATGGATTTGAAGTGATCTATGTCGAGCCAGATCAGGCCAAAGCCATTACCAGAGCGGGCTGAGCGCTGAATTTCATCCTCCAGAGCTTCGTCTATCCCGCGGCGGTTTTTCAGGCCTGTGAGGGGATCAATTCGGGCAAGCCGATTCAGTTCGTCGGTACGCTGGGCAACTTTGTTCTCCAGTTGCCTCGTGGAGTCACGCAAGCTCTCGGTCATTTTTTCGAAATGGTCTACAAGACGACCAATCTCGTTATCCGGCTTGTCCAGGCGAGGCAGGATGAAACTGCCGCTGCGCACTTTTTCCACTGCCTCTTCCAGCCCCACGATGGGCTTTACGATGCGCGACTGGATAATCAGGTGGAACACCATCAGTGTAATCAGGAGACTGGCGAGGAAAACGGCCACCAGAGGCCACAGATAGCTTTTGGGTAATAGCGTGTTGAGATCCAGCAGGGTGATTTCGAACCAGCCGATCGCTGGCAAATAAGCAACTCCGGCAAGGTGTTGGCGACCCTCTACGGTGACAAATCCGCTTTCGACATGACCTGCTGTGCCAGAGCTTTTCTTGAGTAGCTGGAGCATGCCAAGAATTTTCTGTTTGTCCTCGGGAGCTTCAAACAGCAGGTCGACGGTGTTTTTCTGGCCTTCGGGCTTTATGACGCTGGCAAAATCAATGTAGTTACGATCCCGATATAACTGTATGGCGCCGTTGTAATCGACAAACAGGGTGGTGATACCTTCCTGGTTAATATCCACAATATCCTGAAGAAACCTGTCGAGATTCATGCCGGTGCCCACCATACCTACAATCTGATTGTCAGGGCCGCGCATCAGCACATCAATCCAGAGCTTGGTAACGCCCAGTTCGGTATCGGGATTGACGTTCAGATGGAAATCTCGCCCTTCTTCGATCAGTTGGTAAAACCATGCATCATTGGGCTCATCTGGGCTCAGGACATAGCGGAACTGCTGATCAGCGTACTCATCTTTTTCGTTGTTGAAGTAGTAGCGGCCGCTTTCCCGGAGAGCGACGAAATAGCTGTTGTCCCGGAAGTTGTCGCGAAAGCTTTCCATTTCGTGGATGGCATTAGCTTCCAGAGCCTTGTTATCTGGCTCTTTTGCCCAGTTGATCAGTGCGGTGGAGCTGGCCATTTGACGGGCGAGGCCAATCTCACGCTCCAGAGATTGCAGCAAGCGGGCGCTGTCATAGCGCACCTGTATTTCGGCTACCTGTTGCCCCCAGCGCTCAATCAGATCGGCGGAGAGCTCCCGGTAGGCTAACCAGGAGGCACATGCAGCGATAATGATCAGGCCGGCAGCAATGCTGAGGAACCGGGTTTTAAGTCGCAAGCAATTCCGTCTCCATTCCAGGGGGGGGGATCGGGAATAATCATAGTGCACTGGCAGGCAAGATTATAGAAAAGAGCGTGAGGAAATTATCGCAACCTGCGCCAGATCAGCATAGCTACCTGTGCGGCAAGAATGCTGTTACACAGGTTTCGGGGCGAGGCGCTGTGATTCAGCGCCTCGCCGAAGGCTAATTATGCTCGGCAAAGACTTTGGTCTGGCCGCTTTTGTTAAACAAAAGCACCTGATAATGGTCTTTGCGGTCGCCCATTTCCATGCCCGGTGAACCGGCAGGCATGCCGGGAACCGCAAGGCCACTGGCTTTTGGAGCATCGGCAATCAGCCGGTGAATGTCGCTGGCAGGTACGTGACCTTCGATCACATAGTCACCCACGAAAGCCGTGTGGCAGCTGGCCAGATTGGGGCTAAGGCCGGCTTCCATTTTTACACGGTTCATGTTGTGGGTGTCGGTAACTTCCACCTCAAAGCCGTTGCTTTCCAGATGGTTGATCCAGTCAGTGCAGCAGCCGCAGGTGGGCGATTTGTAAACATGGATGCTCTGTGCGGCGCCGGCCGCCAATAATGGGGTGCTGAAGCCAAGGGTGGCTGTCAGGGCCATTCCGAGAATCTGTTTTTTCATGGTCGTTCTCTCTCTGTAATGTGGTGTTCAGTGATGGCTGTTATCTTCTGCAGGTGTGTCGGTACTGGATGATGAAAGCCAGAACCACCAAACGATGGCGGCCATCAGAACAAGCCCTCCAGCATTGACCAATATAGTTTCCATCAGTTCCGCTCCTCTTTCTGCTGCTGGTGCTGGCTCTGTTCCCGCGTTTGAGCTGGCTTGTGGCTGGTTTTGAACAGGCGCAGCCGGTTGGCGTTGGTTACAACGGTTACCGACGACAGCGACATGGCGGCGCCCGCAAGAATCGGGCTCATCAATATGCCCCAAACCGGGTACAGCAGGCCTGCTGCTACGGGAATACCCAGTACGTTGTAAATAAAGGCACCAAAAAGGTTCTGGTGGATATTGCTCACTGTCGCCCGGGAGACCTCAATCGCATCCGGGACTCCATGCAGGGAGCCCCGCATCAGGGTAATGGCGGCGCTTTCAATCGCAACGTCGGTGCCTGTTCCTATGGCGAAGCCCACATCGGATGCGGCCAGAGCTGGCGCATCGTTGATGCCGTCACCCACCATGGCCACGGTGTAGCCTTTGGCTCGCATTTCGTTCACCACATCGGCTTTGTCTTCCGGCAGAACTTCTGCACGGTACTCATCAATGCCGGTTTTTGCAGAAATAGCTTTGGCTGTGGCGTCAATATCGCCGGTAACCATCATGACTTTGATTCCAGCGTCGTGCATACGCTGGATGGCGGCCTCTGAATCCGCCTTGATGGCATCGGCAACACCCATTACACCCAGTAATTCTGTGCCCCGGGCAAGAAACAGCGGTGTGCCAGCCTGCTCGGTAATGGCTTTCTCGGCATCGGCCAGACCCTGAAGAGCAATGCCTTCGGACTCCAGCCAACGGCGATTGCCAAGACGAATCGCATCACCTTCAAATTCGCCGAAAACGCCCTTGCCATTCAGCGCCTCAAACCCGGTGACGTTGAGAGGCTGAATGTTTTGCTCTTTGGCTTTGTTAACCACGGCTTCCGCAAGTGGGTGCTCGGAATGCATCTCCAAGCCAGAAGCCAGGGCCAGCAATTGCGCTTCATCACCGCTCACAGCGTGCACGCTGGTCACAGCAGGGTGGCCCTCGGTAATGGTGCCGGTTTTGTCGAGGATCACCAGATCGATCTTGCCGGCGGTTTGCAGGGCATCGCCCTGGCGAATCAGGGCGCCGTATTCTGCTGCTTTACCAACGCCTACCATCACGGACATAGGTGTGGCCAAGCCTAGCGCGCAAGGGCAGGCAATGATCAGAACGGTGGTAGCCGCGATGATCATATGCACTACAGCAGGCTCTGGCCCAACGTTGTACCAAACCAGTGCCGCGGCCACGGCAATGAGCATTACACTGGGCACAAACACCGAGGATATCTTGTCTGCAAGCCGCCCAATGGCAGGTTTTGAGCCCTGGGCTTTTTTAACCAGATGAATAATCTGCGCCAATGCCGTTTCGCTGCCCACCCGCGTTGCCTTGTACACAATCGCACCATGAGTATTCATAGTACCGGCAGATACCTCGTCACCCTCTGCTTTGGTAACCGCCATGGGCTCGCCAGTGAGCATGCTTTCATCCACACGGGTGCTGCCTTCAACAACAACTCCGTCCACCGGCAAGTTCTCACCGGGGCGAACCCGAATGTGATCGCCTTTGCGTACATCTTCTACCGGAATGTCCTGTTCGTGCCCGTCACGAATCACCCGTGCCGTTTTTGCCCGTAAATCCAGCAGCCGACGAACCGCTTCGGAGGTTTTCCCCTTGGCCCGGAGTTCCAGCGCCTGACCCAGGTTGATCAGGCCGATAATCATGGCGGAGGCTTCAAAATACACATGCCGCGCCATTTCTGGCAAAGCCTCAGGAATACTCACCACCGTAATGGAATACAACCATGCGGTACCTGTACCGAGAGCGATCAAGGTATCCATATTGGCATTGTGGTGCCGAAACGCCTTCCATGCCCCGGTGAAAAAATGCCCACCCGTGCCGGCCATAACCAACAGGGTTAACACGCCGAGCCCAAACCACACGCCCTGGTTTGCTTCGGATATGGTCATGGAGCCGAACGTCATGCCATAGACCATCATGGCAACACCCAGCCCCAGGCTGATTGCCATTTTTACCAGCAGGGTTTTGTACCGCTTCTTGTTCTCTTCCTGCTTCTGGTCGTCTGCCGCGTCAGCATCTTCAATCACACTGGCGCCATAACCGGAACTCTCTACCGCTTTGATCAAAGCTTGCGCATCCGACACGCCCGTTGCCGTAGCGGTATTGTCCGCAAGATTCATGTGGGCATGGGTAACGCCGGGCACCGACTTCAGCGCCTTCTCAATCGTATTCACACAAGATGCACAAGTAGCGCCAGTTACCGCCAGCAGCACTTGATCGTCACCTGGCGCAGGCGCTGCCGGTTTTTCAGGTTTGCTCTCTGGCGCTTTGGCCTGTTTTTCGGCGTTTGGAACAGACTCTGAGTCCTGCTTTTTTGCTTTGGACGCGCAACAGCTGGCGGGTTTTTCAGCTGCGCCCACTAGCTCTGCCGGGAAACCCGCTTCCGACACAATCCTGGCAGCTTCGGTGGAATCAATGCCTTCTGGCAAGGCGACCGTTTGATCTTCCAGATTAACCTCAACCAGGCTCGCATCACCGATCAACGGTTCCAGGGCATTGCGAATCTTCTTCACACAGCCCTGACAGGTGGCACCAGAAATACTCAGAGTGGTCTTTAGCTCAGGTGCTTCACTCATAACGATCTACTCCTCAACATGCTGTGCGGGAGTGTTGTCATCCCAATGTTCAATCAAGCGGCAGATAGTTCGGCCATCCGGTGTGCCATCTGGCATATCCTGCCAGGCGCCCAGCGCTGCTTGCATCCGCTTGCGCAACTGCTGCAACTCCTCAATCTCCCGCTCTACATCGGCCAGCCGCTGCTGAAACACATCCCGAACCATAGGGCAGGGCGAATGGTGGTCATCCGCCTGATCGAGAATCTGCCGAACCTCGACCAGCGAAAACCCCAGCTGCCGGGCCTTGCGGGCAAAACGCAGACGCCGAAGGTCTTCGGCATCGAAATGCTGGTAATTGTTATCCGGGTTCCGCGTGGGTTTAAGCAGCCCCTCGCGGGTGTAAAAGCGAACCGTGTCCGGATTAACCCCGGCAGCAGTAGCAAGTTCTTTAACTTTCATAGACAGCAGCACCGCAAAATGTAAATGAGCGGTGGTGTGGGAGACCTGTCCGAAAATGCTCGGAGCCAGGGAAGGCGGAGAGCAAGCGTATATGGACGTATTCTCAGCGGTTTTCGGACAGGTCTCCCACACCGCCGCGGCTATCACCAAAGCGAGACAGCCGAGGGTATTTTGAAGCTTAAGGATAGCCTAAAACCTATGACCTACTCACAGGTCAATGGTTTTCAGGAAGAGGGGCTTTTCGCCCGAAGGAAGGTATCGCAGCTTTTACATTGATCAGGCGCCATCAACTTCGCCTGCCAGCCAATCTTCACGCCGCAAGCCGGGCAGGCCAGGCGCAACTGCAAAATAATAATCGGCGTAACCAAAGCCACCAGCAAAAGCCCCAAAGGCCCCCACTCATCACCACTGGAAAGCCCAAGCTGACTGCTGAATATCAGAACAATAACCAGAGCCACAAACGCAAAAATGAAATAACTCCGGTTCCAACGCTCCCACCGGCGAAGCTTCGCATCCTGTTCCGGTGTCAAATACTCCGTGGCCATAAAAACCTACCTGGACAAATCAAATTTCAAACCCGGGCTCAGTCGCCGCAAACTTCTCTAGCGTACCACCGAGCAAAGCCTGCTCCAGCTCTGCAGCTGGGACCGGCCGACTGATCAAATACCCCTGAGCCATATTACAGCCCTGGCCCCTGAGCAGGTCCAGTTGTGCCTGGGTTTCCACACCCTCGGCAACCACCCGCAACCCAAGGTTATGTGCAAGATTGATCACTGCACGAGTGATTACAGCATCATCATGGCGCAGGGTCACCTCCGTAATGAACGAACGGTCGATTTTCAGAAGATCTACCGGAAAATCTCTCAAATACGCCAGAGAAGAATAACCCACGCCGAAATCATCAATCGCCAGATGCACACCAAGATCGTGCAGGCGAGACAGCTGATCCCGGTTGCGTTCAATATTCTGAATGAAAATTTCTTCCGTAAGTTCCACCTCAAGCCGCTCAGGTGGAATACCTTCAGCGTTCAGGGCATCGCGTATGTGATCCACCAGATGCTCGTTATCCAGCTCACGCCCGGACAGATTCACGGCAACTCTGAGGTGTTCAAAATGGGTGCCTTTCCAGGCAGCCAGCTGGCGGCAAGCTGCCATCACTACCCAGCTGCCGATATCCGTAATCCGGCCACTCTCCTCCGCCAGGGGAATGAACTCAGCTGGAGCCAGAAGGCCACGGTGGGGATGCTGCCAGCGAATCAGTGCTTCCACGCTGGTGATCTCACCGCTGTTCAGATTCAGTTGTGGCTGGTAGTGCAGCACAAATTCATTGTTGGCCAGAGCCTGGCTGAGCTCCTTTTCCAGTTCCAGACGCATCACCTCCCGCTCCTGCATACCTTCCGTATAGAACTGGTAGGTATTACGGCCCTGATCCTTGGCCCGGTACAATGCTATATCGGCATTGCGCAACAGAGTATCTGCATCCATGCCACTCTGCGGGTACACGGCTACACCCAGAGTGGCGGTAATGCTGTGAACTTCATCCTGAACTTTGAAAGGCGCTTCAAAACACTGCTTGATAAGCCCCAGCAGGTGAATAACGTCGTCAATGTCTTCCACATACTGCTGGCAGATCATGAACTCGTCACCACCGGAATAGGCCACAGATACGCGCTCATCACTGAGCTTGTTCAGACGTCCGGCAACCTGAACCAATAGCTCATCGCCAAACTGGTGGCCTAGAGAGTCGTTCAGCATTTGAAAACGGTCCAGATCCAGCATCACCAGTGCGACTTGTCGGGCCTGGCGATCTGCAAGAGTTAGTGCATGAGCCAGGTCTTCCATAAAAAAGCGGCGGTTAGCCAGGCCGGTGAGAACATCCGTAGACTCCAGCCGCACCAGGTCTTGCTGAATGGTTTTGCGTTGCGCAATTTCCACATCCAGCTCCCTGCGTGTTGCCAGCAAATCCTGATTGCGTTTGAGCATGAGCTGCAACAGTAGCGTTGCGATACTGGTCACCAGACCCATGAAAAGAAGCGCGATAAAGGTCCACCGGGGCCAGGAGCTGCGCTGTCTATCCACCCAGGCCTGAGAGGGCTCAAGGGTTAGCTGCCAGTCTAGTGTTGGCAAGTTGATTGGTACGGTATAAGACAAGGATTGGCTGGCACTCTGGAGCGCGTGCAGCGTGTAGACAGGGTCGCCGTTGCTGCTTAGCACGATACGGAACGCGGCCTGCTCACGAGTGGCCAACAGTTCGCGGGCCAGTATCTCCATCCTGAAAACCCCGGCGATAAATCCGTTGTTATCTGGCCCTGTGCCTACCGGTGCATAAATAACAATGCCTTCGCCGCCTTGGCGAAGTTCCAGTACATCAGAAATATCATAGTTGCCAGAGGCTTGGGCAACCTCAAGAGTCTGTTTTCGTTGTTCATTGAAAGCGACGTTGAAGCCAAGAGCGGTCTCATTCAGTGAAAACGGTTCCAGCCAGCGAATAAAATAGTCGCGATCTACCCATTCAATGACCGTATAGATGGGGAAGTCTTCGAGGTAATTGCGGGCATCTTCACGCCATTCACTTTCTGGCGTTTCCGGGTCCGCTGCAAATCGGTTGGCCATGCGACGAAGGGCGCCGGCATGACCCGTGAACTCCCATTCCAGATTGCTGGCCATGTTCCGGGCTTCGTTCTCAAGGTTCGCCTGTATCTGCCCGGTGTATTGATGAATCAGGCCGTACCTGAGCCCTGCGGCGGTAACGAGAAAAACAAGGAAAATAACCACCGGAAAGGCAGGGTGTAACATGCGCTTTATAAAAAGCCTGCCTTTTACAGGTGCGTGTTCCAAGAGGTACCCCGTTGATCAGAAAACCAGCCAAAAAGTTTAACGGCCGGTGGCCAGAAATCATTAGCCAGATTTCCCGGAGCCGGTGTTTCACGGTTCCGGCAGGCTCAGATTCAGGAGTTGATGGCCGGAATACCCAAGCGCGGAATTTCTTGCATCGGGCATTTGTCCATCACAAACGTCAGCCCTGCCGCTTCGGCTCTGACGGCACCCGCTTCGTTGATAACGCCAACCTGCAACCAGATGACCGGAATCTTCAGCGCAATGGCCTGATCAATCACTGCATCTGTGCGCTCCGGGGCCAGGAACAGCTCCGCCATATCCACCGGCTCGGGCAGTGAGGCCAGGTCTGCGTAAACCGTCTCTCCCAACACTTTCTGGCCGGCGAGGCGGGGGTTCACCGGGATCATCCGGTATCCCTGCTGCTGCATGAATTCCATTACTTCGTAGGAGGGCCGGTGTGTTTTCTCGCTGGCGCCAACAAGGGCTATTGTGCGGACACTTTCAAGAATGGTGCGCATCTGGTCAGGTTGGTTGCTTGGCATGGTGACGAACCCTTGTATGGAGTTAACGATATGGAGTCAGCGGTGTGCCTCAAGGCACACAGACACGGATTCTGTATAGCGTAGCGCGTGGGGCTTGTCGATTTCTACCTGCGCCCACTGCACGGCAGAGTGCTCCATAACGATGTTGAGCACTTCGTGGGTCAGGCGCTCCAGCAAGGCAAAGCGATTGCCATTCACGTGGCCAATAATCTGCTTGGTGATGGTGCGATAATTGAGTGCCGCTGCAATTTCGTTGCGACTGATTGCTTCCGTTGCATCGTAAGTCAGGCACACATTAATGATCACATCCTGCTGGTTGTTGATTTCCTCTTCCTTGATGCCGATGTAGGCTCGCAGCAGTAAATTCTTGATCTGTATTCTTGCCTGGTGGTTGCAGGAAACCTCGGTCATACCGCCTCCATCCAATTTTTGCGATCAGCGATTGCTGCTGATCAGATTAAAAAACTCTGTGCGCGTTGCCTGGGATTTGCGGAACTGGCCCAGCATCATGGACGTCTTCATCTTCGAGTTCTGCTTCTCCACGCCACGCATCATCATGCACATGTGCTGCGCTTCGATAACCACAGCAACGCCTTTGGCGTTGGTAACAGTTTCTACCGCTTCTGCAATTTGCCGGGTCAGGTTTTCCTGGATTTGCAGACGGCGGGCATACATATCCACAATGCGTGCAAACTTGGACAGCCCCAGAACACGGCCCTGTGGCAGATAGGCGATGTGACACTTACCAATAAAGGGAAGCACATGATGTTCGCACATGCTGTAAAGTTCGATGTCCTGTATTACGACCATCTCATCCATTGCGGATTCGAAAACAGCATTGTTGACGAGATCGCTGAGGTCTTGCTCGTAGCCCCGGGTCAGGAATTGCATGGCTTTGGCCGCACGCATGGGGGTGTCCTGCAGACCTTCACGGTTGGTGTCTTCACCCAGCCCGTTGATGATGGCGCGGTAGTGGCCCGCGAGGTCGTCAAGGAGTTTGGTCATAGTCTTTTCCGATTCTCTTGAAAATGCTGAGGTAGATACAAGGGACAAAGCTTAAGTGAATTTGTCCGGTATCTCTACGATTTACGACGCTGGGCACGGAAAAGACCAGTCATTGGCAGTAGTTTACGGGCGGCAGTAGCGTGGCCCTGGCCAGAGGGTCGGGTCTATTCTTAAGTCGTAGACTGTGAAGAATATATCGGGGACATCGCATGGATCAGCAGACATCGGGTACATGGAAGGGAAGGCCCGTTGATAGTGAGGTGGCAGCACAGGAGGCGTGGCAGCAGAGCGGTAAGTGGTTCACCTATGAAGGTCATGCGATATTCAGCCGCATGGCGGGGCAGGGAGAGCCGCTGTTACTGATCCACGGGTTCCCTACCGCAAGCTGGGACTGGCATCGCCTTTGGCCCATGCTGGTTCAGGGCAACCATTTGCTGGCGCCGGATATGCTGGGCTTCGGCTTCTCTGACAAACCCCGACATTACGCCTACAGCATTGAAGATCAATCAGATCTTATCCAGGGCATGCTTGAGGGCCTTGGCCTCACGTCGGTTCATCTTCTGGCCCACGATTATGGATGCAGTGTTGCCCAGGAGCTTCTGGCCCGAGAGCAGGAAGGCACGCTGCCTTTCGAGATTGCCAGTGTGTGTTTCCTGAACGGTGCCTTGTTTCCTGAAGTGCACAGCCCCTTGCTGATTCAGAATTTGTTGCGTAGCCCATTGGGTGGGCTCATCAGTCGGGCCTTGACCCGGCGCAGCTTTGAGCGCAGTTTCATCAAGCTGTTTGGTAGCAAAAGCCGTCCAGATCAGCAGGATCTGGACGATTTCTGGCACTTGATTACCTATAACAACGGCCGTGGGATTTTGCACCAGTTGATTCATTTTATGGAAGAGCGCCGGTGTCACAGGCATCGTTGGGTCTCGGCGCTGCAAAATGCCAGGCAACCCATGCGTCTTATCTCGGGTGTTGCAGATCCTGTGTCGGGCGCGGCCACGGCGCAGCGCTATCAGGAGATGATCTCAGATGCCGCTGTGGTGCAGCTGAAAAATGTAGGGCATTACCCCCACTTTGAGAGCCCAT
>Ga0209075_1002787_pt1 | contig 15067 bp, 15 predicted proteins | sample Stecom2011_FD_187523 | JGI IMG/M metagenome (GOLD analysis project Ga0209075, IMG submission 187523) | Agricultural soil microbial communities from Utah to study Nitrogen management - Steer compost 2011 (SPAdes) (version 2) | ecosystem: Environmental > Terrestrial > Soil > Agricultural land... | reverse complement strand
AAGAGCGCAGACCATGCCACCGCCAACAAGACCGGAGATAATGCCCACGAAGGTCAGAATCGGCAGGCTGACCATCATCGCCAGAACTCGCGGAATGACGAGCAATTCAACCGGGTCCAGCCCCAGAGTGCGGATGGCATCCAGCTCCTCGTTTACTTTCATGGCACCGATTTGTGCAGTGAAGGCGCTGGCCGTTCGGCCTGCAAGCAAAATGGCCGCAAGCAACACACCAAACTCCCGAAAAAATGAGAAGGCCACCAAATTGACCGTATAGATTGTCGCGCCAAAGTCCTTCAAAACCGTGGCACCTAAAAAGGCAACCACGGCGCCAACCAGAAAGGTGAGCAGGGCAACGATAGGTAGCGCGTTGAGGCCGGTAGCCTGAATTGCTGCGACAAACGGCGTGATACGCCAGCGTTTGGGTCGTGGCAGGATATACACCAGCATTGCGATAATCTGGCCGACAAACCCGGACAACAAGTAGGCAAGATGCCAAACGGCAGCAACTCTCTTGCCAGTTTCGGTCAGAAACTCAGCAACTGGCGTAAGACCTTCAGGCTCAGGGGATGGCTCTTCTCGCATTGCATCTGCCACTGCGTGCAGCAGTGCGCTTTGTTCCTGGGGCAGGGTTGTCGGGGTGTTACCATCCTGTTTAGTCAGCGAAATGAGAGTGTCTGGCCCGAGCAGGGTGGTCAGAAGTGATGCGCCGGCCGTATCAACTTGCCCCAGACCTTTCAGGTCTATGCGTTCAGCGGCCCACTGTTGGTCGGAATTCGCCTCAACACGCTTTTTGAGTGCTTTATAGTCGGCCAGAGTCCAGTCGCCCTGAATAATCAGGTGGCCGTTCTCACTCGCCAGAGATCCTGGCTGACGGTGATTCAATGAGGGTTTTTCGTGTTCCGGGGAGCTGGCACTGATGGGCACGGGTGTCAGAATTCCAAAGGTTGGTTTATTAGCTTACTAGCTTAGAGTCTGTGAACGCTATCTGCCAGTAACTGGCGGTCTTCCTTATCATGGCTGGCGAGCACAATGAGTGTACCCTGAGCTTTCTCATCTAACAGCAATTGTCGAAGAAGATCCCGTGCTTCGCTGTCCAGGCCCGTAAGTGGCTCATCAAGAAGCAGTATTGGCTTTTTGCGCAGCAGCGCCCGTAATAAGGCAACACGCTGTCGCTGGCCGCCAGAAAGGTCTCCGGGTAAACGCTTGCCAAAGCCTTCAAGACCAACGCTGTCCAGTCCCTGCTCGATAGCCTGTTGGTTCTCAGGTGTGAGTTTTAGCCCGGGGTGGATGCCAAGGCCGATATTCGTCTCAACATTGAGGTGTTCAAACAGGTTGTGCTCCTGGAACACGCTGGTGAATGGTCGTTGCCAGGGTGCCTGTTGGCGCAGGCTTTCATCCTGCCAAAGGATGTCCCCCGATTGTGGCTCAAGAAAACCTGCCAGCAGGTTCATCAGTGTGGATTTGCCCGATCCGCTGGCGCCGTGAATCGCAATGCATTGCCCTGGCTCCACGGTGAAATGAAAATTCCAGGGAGATTCCTGGTCCGGGTATGAAAATACCAGATTCCTTACTTCAAGCATGTTCAGGCTCCGGAACACTTCTGGGTGATTTGGTTACCAAACCGGTTTGGTGTAACGGCGATCCCAGCCTGTTAAAAACGCTAAACAGCACGAGCAAAAGCAGCACAAGCCAGAGCCCGGTGGCGGCCGCGGCATCCATTCGGTAACTGCCAAGCTGCTGATACAGCAGCACTGGCAGGGTAGGCTGGCCCGGTGTGCCGAACAGCGCAATAACCCCGAAATCACCCAGCGATAAGCCTGTGCCGTAGGCCATGGCTAAAGCCAATGGCTTGCGCATTCTTGGCCAGTGCAGCCATCGCCAGCGATACCAGCCCAGCACGCCAAGCTGATCTGCTTGCTGGCGGCTGGCGGAGTCGAGGCTCCCCAGTGGGCCTTTGAGCATCTGCAATACAAAGGGCAGAGCCATCATCGCGTTGATTAGCGTAACCAGCACCAACCCTTCACTTGAACTGCCAAGGCTGGGTCGGAACAGCAGAAACAGGCCTGTGCCGAGAACCAGCGGTGGAATCATCAAAGGCAAATACGCTGCCACATCGGTTAGCTGAGTGATTGCAGGTCTCTTCGATACCGATCCCGAAGCCAGCATTAGTAGAGCAGCGCATACAGACATCAACCCGGCGGGCAGGGCGATTGCCAGGCTTCTCACTGTGGCGTCAAGTAAAGCTGGATTGACCGAGAAGCTGCCTTGCGGAAAGAAAGCGCTGCCCATACCGGGAAGGCCTCTAATTAAAATGGCCAACAGCGGCATTACCAGAAAGAGCACAAACAATCCGAGGACGGTGCCATCTGCCAAGCGCGCATGGAGGGAACTGCCTGCTTTGGTTCGGTGCGACGCAACGCGCCTGTCCGGCAGTAGAGAAGCCGTAAGCCCGCGGCGGGCTGCCAGCCACCAAAGGAACCCGCAAATAATAAGCTGAACCATGGCAAGAAGAGCAGCTTGGCCGGAATCGAATTCGAATCGCAAAGACTGGTAGATCGCAACTTCAATGGTGGTTGCCGCTGGCCCGCCGCCCAAGGTCATCACTATGGCAAAGCTGGTAAAGCACAGTGTGAATACCAGTGCCGCAACGCCAGACAAGACAGGCTTGATGGCAGGCCACTCCACCGCTCGCCAATACCACCAGCGCCCAAGCCCGAGCTGGGCGGCAACCCTGAGTTGCGATGGGGGTGCACCTTCAATTGCCTGCAACAGAATCCGTGCGGCCAGCGGCGCGTTGAAAAACACATGGGCCAACACAATGCCGTTGATGCCGTAGAGGTTCCATGATGCGCCAAGCCAGTCATGGGCAAAGCCGGTGAACCAACCTTGGCGCCCGTACACACCAACCAATCCAGATACCGCAACAATTGAAGGGAGCACCAAACTAAGCTCCATGAGGCGAAGAAGCACGGCGCGCCCGGGAAAAGCCGTTTGTCTTGCGAGGATTCTGGCAATCGGAATAGCCACAAGCAGGCTGAGTAAAACCGAAAGAAACGCCTGCCAAATCGTAAAGGTAACCACGGTGCGCAAATAGCGGCTTTGCCAGAGTTGGCTGATATCCGGTAGTGAAGCCTCCCAGATAAGGGCTGCCAGCCCCGCCACCGAAAGCAGCACCAGCGCATTGGCGATCGTAAGCCCGGGCCAGAGCTGCCACCCGGGGCGGCTGAAAGGTGCAGGCCGCCCGGGTGTCGAGTGCGAAGGTAACGCGTGTTGCTGGCGCTTAGCGAGGCTGCTCATGGGCCGTGATTACCGTGTCATGGCGTCCAGCCACTCGTTCATCCATTGGCGGCGGTTATCGGTTACGGTTTTGGGGTCAAAATACAGCGCTTCTTCTGGCTGAATCAGCATGTCGAAAACAGATGGCAATTCATCGCCCAAATCGGTAGCCGGGTACATCACGTTTTTAAGGGGAATGTGCCTTTGAAAATCCGCGCTCAGCATAAAGTCGAGAAATTCACGCCCGAGTTTTTTCTGATCGGATGAATCAACCAAGGCAGCCACTTCAACTTGCAGATAGTGACCTTCTTCGAACTGAGCGGCCTGGTACCGATCTGTTTTATCTACGGCCATGTGGTAAGCCGGGGAGGTGCTGTAGGAAAGGATCATCGGCGCTTCGCCATTCATGAACAGCGAAAAATAGCCGTCGCTCCAGCTTTTGGTTGTGGTGAGAATCTTGCCGTTGAGTTGTGCCCATTTTTCAGCCGCCTGGTCGCCGTATACATGGCGCATCCAGAGCAGCAATCCAAGGCCGGGGGTGCTGGTTCTTGGGTCCTGGATGATGATCTTCAGGTCGTCAGGGGCAGCGATCAGTGCTTCCAGACTTTTTGGTGGGTTAGGCAGCTGTTCGGTATCGTAAACGAACGCAAAGTAGCCCCAGTCGTAAGGTACAAACACCGGATCCTCCCAGTTGATAGGCAGGTTCAGGGCTGAAAGATCGATGTCGTGGTTCCCCAGCAAGCCGGTTTGCCGGGTTGTTTCCATGGTGGCGGTGTCCAGGCCTAGCACCACATCGGCCTGAGTGCTTTTGCCCTCAAGGCGCAGGCGTTGGAGAATGTCACCACCGCTGTCCAGCACCACATAGTTGATCTGGCAGTTGCAGGTTTGCTCAAAGGCTTCTTTAACGGCTGGCCCCGGGCCCCATTCTGCGGCGAAAGAGGGGTGGGTATACACAGTAAGGATGGCTGCCTTTTGGGCGTGTGCAGGCGCAAACGCCAAAGCAAGCAGAAACAGTGCAAACGCTCGGATGAGCATGGTGGTATAACCTCCGCAACAAGTTAAGGGTGGCGATAATTGGCAGCCATGTCGCGGGTCCCACCGAGGGTGGTGAGTGCTCAATCCCTTCGCCGGCATAATCCGGATCAGGTTCCGCGGGTATGGTCTCAGCCCGGCATTTGCCCGGCACCCCGTTGAGTTGAATAAAGTGTACCATGCTGGCGGTTGGCAATGGTAAGAGGCAAGGAGAACGCAGGTGCCAAAGTTTTTACATACAGCAGATTGGCAAATGGGCCGAACCTACAGCCGGTTTGACGCCGAAGATGGCGCTGCATTGGTTGAGGCACGATATGAAGCCATCGAGCGGCTGGCGGCGCTGGCCACTGAACATCAGTGCGATGTGGTGTTGGTGGCGGGCGATGTGTTCGATGCCCAAACGGTATCTGATCGAACCATCAGGCGCGTTTTTAATGCCACCAGTGGTTTTACGGGCCCTTGGGTAATGCTGCCAGGCAACCACGATGCGGCACTTGCAGAGAGTGTATGGTCTCGGGCAAAGCGGTTGGGAGCCGTTCCACAGAACGTTTACCTTGCGCTTGAATCCGGAGTTACATCTTTGCTGGACCAGGGTATCGCTGTGCTGTCGGCGCCTCTTACCCAGCGACACACCTATGGCGACCTGACCCAGCCTTTTGCCGAAATGGAAACCGCACCTGATTTGCTCCGCATAGGTTTGGCCCACGGCAGCGTTCAAGGCTTGCTGCCGGACGAAATTGATTCAACCAACCCCATCGCCCCCGACAGAACCACCACAGCTAATTTGGATTACCTGGCCTTGGGCGACTGGCACGGCGTTAAGCAAATAAACGAGCGAACCTGGTACAGCGGCACGCCTGAACCTGAGCGTTTTCGCAATAACGATGCCGGGTATGTGCTGATTGTTGATATTGAAAGTCCGGGGGCGACACCTCAAGTGACCCGCCATGAAACCGCCCGCTATCAATGGCACCAGTGGCGGGAGACTCTATCTGTGCCATCCGATCTGGACGAACTGCTGATTCGCATAGGCCAATTGCCCGAGGCTTCGGTTCTGGACTTGAAGCTTAGCGGCACACTCACGCTGGCCGGTGACCAAAAGCTGACCGAAGCACTGTCTGTCGCAGAAGCCCGCTACCGCAGTGTTACCTGTGATCGAAGCGGCTTGCAGTTGGAGCCCACAGAAGAAGATATTGCCGATCTGCACGCAGATGGGTATCTCGGAGAAGTGGTTCAAGAGTTAAGGGAGAACCAGCAGGCGACTGAAAAGGGTGAGGAGGCTGCCGTAGTACGGGACGCGCTCGGCATTCTTGCCGGCCTGCTCAAACCAAAAGACGCGGAGGTGGCCCAATGAAACTCCAGCGTTTACGTGTTGAGCAGTTTCGCCAATTCAGGCAAGGCCTGGAGCTGGAAAGCCTGCAGCCCGGCATTAACCTGATTCACGGCCCTAATGAATCCGGTAAGAGTACCCTGGTTCGCGCCATCCGTGCCGCTTTCTTCGAGCGTTACAGATCCAAATCCGCTGAAGATCTTGCCCCTTGGGGAGATTCATCCGCTGCCCCGACCGTTGAGCTGGTATTCGCGCACAAAGGCCAGCGCTGGCAGTTGGACAAGCGTTTCCTCAAACGCCATCGCTGTGACTTGAAGGTTGATGATGCAGTGTTCAGCGGTGAAGAAGCCGAAGAAAAGCTTGCCGAGTTACTGGGCTATCAGTTCCCCAAAAAAGGCGCCAGTAAAGAGGAGCACTGGGGAATCCCCGGTTTGCTTTGGGTTGAACAGGGAACCGGGCAAAACATTGAGAACGCCGTACTGCACGCCGGTGGACACCTGAAATCCGCATTGAATAGACTGGTAGGTGAAGTCGCCACCACCGGTGGTGACGAGATTATTCAGGCCGTGGAACAGCAGCGCAAAGAACTGCTGACATCAACCGGGAGGCCAAGAGGCGACTATCTGGAGCTCGCGAATACTCGGGAGACACTGCAACAGCAGGTATCGGACCTGAAATCACGGGTTGAGCAATACCAGGCTCAAGTGGATAGATTGGGAACTCTGGCCGCTGAACATGAACAAGCCAGTCGCGAACGGCCTTGGGAAGAGGCTCGGCGCGAGATGCAGCTCGCAGAAACAAAATACCGTGAAGTTGAGGCGCTGCAGGAGCAACAAGCTCGGGGAATCGAGTCGCAAAAGCAGATTCAACAAAACCTCTCCCTGCTTCAGCAAAGCCAGATTCACTGGCGTAACCAAAATGAACAACTTGAGTTACGCCATCAGAACTACCTGAAGGCCAAGCAACAACTGGAAAAGGAAGAGCTCGCCAGCCCTGAGTTGGTTAAGCAGGTTGAGGCTGCACGCAGCCAGTACCAGCTTGCCAATCAAACCGTGCAGCAGGCCCATCTCAGAGATAAACGGGAGCGCCTGGAGAATGACTGCGCCAGACTGAAAGCGGATCTGGCGCAACTGAAACAACGCCAGGAAGAGGCCAAAGGCATTCAGGTTTCGCTGGACTCAGCTCGAAATACCAGAAAGATAAACCTAATAGATATCGGCGCATTACGAGAACTAAAGAAGAATCAACGTGAACTTGACGATGCGAATATTCGAATCCAGACCGTAGCCACCCGTGTTACCTGGAACCTGAAGCCAGGCACATCACTGGATCTGGATGGGCAGAGCGTTGAGGGGCAGGGTGAGAAGCTTCTGCTGGAGCAAGGCGTGCTGGCGATCCCAGGTATCGGTGACCTTGGCATTCAGCCCGGTGGCGCCGATCTTGCCAGCCTCCGACGACAGCTCGAGCGGTTGGCGCAATCTGTGACGCAGCAGCTCACAGAGCTGGCAGTTGAGTCTGTTGAGGCGGCGGAATTGAAGCTGACGCGACTTCAAGATGCTGAAGCACAGATACAGCGCTTTGATGCCCTTCTGAGATCCTTGGCGCCCAAAGGCGTCGACCAGCTTGGCTCTGAGCGATCTGAGATTGAGTCCGAATTGCTCGCCCGAACCACTGAGCTTGAAGCCTTGCCAGAAGCTGCAGCGTCCGCTGGTGTCGCCAAGCCGCTCAGCCAAGCAGAGGCGGAGCTAAAACAAGCGGAAGTACGATTGACGGAAGCGGAGACCGGGCAGAGGAATCAGGAAGGCCTGCTGCATAAAGCCCGCTACGTTAGCGAAACGGCAATGCGGGAATGGCAACGCATGCAGGATGAGCTGAACAGCCCAGAGCGCCAATCACAGATAGAAGGCATAGCTCGCGATATTGCTACTGCCGAAAAGCAGAACGCAGAACTCGAAGCCTCCTTGAAAGACCGTGAAACCCTTATTCGAGAAGCTCGCCCAGAGCTTTTGAAGCAAGACATAGTGCGCTACCGCGCTACTGCTGAGCACCAGGAAGCTGCCCAACAGAAGCGGGCCCTGGAACTGAGTGAAATCCGTGCAAGACTGGAAGCCTGGGGTGCCGAGGGATTAGAGGAGAAATATAACGAGCTGCTTGCTGAGTTGGAGCACGTCAACCGCCGGTATGTGGAGCTTGATCGGCGAGCAAAGGCTCTGGATCTGCTACTGAATCTGTTAACTGAAAAGCGCCAGGCGCTCACACAGCGGTTGCAGGCCCCTTTGCAGAAACATCTCGATCATTACCTGACCGTGCTGTTTCCCGAAGCCAGCCTGGAAGTTGACGAAAACCTGATGCCCGGCAAATTCAGCCGGGGCAGCGAACTAGGGCAAATGGCCGAGCTGAGCTTTGGCGCCAGGGAGCAAATGGGCCTCATCAGCCGCCTGGCCTACGCAGACCTATTGCAGGAAGCAGGGCGACCCACGCTGATCATTCTGGATGACACCCTGGTACACAGCGACGCTGGGCGCCTGGACGGCATGAAGCGTATCCTGTTTGACGCAGCTACCCGCCATCAAATACTGCTATTTACCTGCCACCCGGAAAAATGGCGGGACCTGGGCGTAGAGCCGAGAGACCTTGAGGCACTAAAAACCCAAGGAGAATCTGGTTAAAAAATGCTCGCAAACCTCCACTAAAACAAAAACTTAAAAAAAGGTATTGACGAAACCGCCGTAATCCGTAGAATACGCATCCGTTGTTGAGGCATTGCTTCAGTAGCTAAGAGCGGGAATAGCTCAGTTGGTAGAGCACAACCTTGCCAAGGTTGGGGTCGCGAGTTCGAATCTCGTTTCCCGCTCCAATTTCTTCAAGTCTCTCAATGCCAACCTGAGAGCACAAAGACTCGATTCCTTCGATCTTTTTAGGCGCGGTGGCAGAGTGGTCATGCAGCGGACTGCAACTCCGCGTACGCCGGTTCGATTCCGACCCGCGCCTCCATTATTTCCCCTTGTTTTTCAGTCGCTTAGCTTTTCGATGTTAGAACCGGCGTATCAATGGCGGCAAAATGGCGACATCGATTCCACTTTTACTCCGTATCCCTCGGTGATTTTAACGTCGATTTCGAACGCTCCGGCGGGCGAATTAAGCGGTAATGTTTCCGCATACCTACCGCAAGTTCAAACCCGGTGGCCGCGCTGCCGTGGTGCTGCCAGACAACGTACTCTTTGAAGCCGGCGTAGGTACCGAGGTGCGCGGGGATTTGATGCACAAGTGCAACCTGCACACCATCCTGCGCCTGCCCATCGGTATCTTTTACGTCTAGGACGTGAAAACCAACGTGCCCAGCTTCGGCAAACGCCCCGCCTTCGGCGAAGCCCTGATTCCCTTTGAAGAACGCGTGGTAAAAGCCATGGACAGCATTCTCACCCAGCACAACTGGACACCGAATCAGCGCAAATGGCTGGAACGCTTGGCCAAGCAGTTGGTGCATGAAGTCATTATCGATCGCGAGTTTGTGAACAACCGCTTTGCCGATGACGGCGGGGCCAGGCAAATGGACAAGATTCTGGGGGAGTAGCTGGACAGGGTGCTGGAAGAGTTGAATGAGGCCATGTGGCCGGAGCGTAGTGCTTGATCAGATTACGTTGACGGACTACATAGGTTTTCGCTAACCACTGGCAGGAATGTTCAGCTCAGAAACAATTGGCAGTAGCAGCTCCGCCATATCGTCCGGATCGTGCCAATATTCTTCCGAGCTCCGGGTATAGTGGATTTCCATGAGAATATCCGACCGTGGCTGCAGGTATAGAGTACCGTACATTTCTCTCTCTTTGGACGACGCGAACACACTGACGCAAACTTTTTGGCCCGCTTTCTCCGTCATAACCATGGTGTTCTGACCCAATTTGGCGGTTCCAAGCTCAACCGCATACTGTTGACATTGTCTCAACTGCTTGAGTGACTGCTCACCATGTCGGTTAACTACTTTCTGATAAGAAGCAGTATCTGTAATCTTATTGGGACGATCTTTTGTAAAAAAATCTACGAAAGGAGACTTACCATCGAGTACTTTGGTCCTTATCTCTAAACGCGGGCGACCACGGGCATCTTTATCAACATAGTGAACAGACACAGTATAGAATGAACAGCTACGTCGCACTTCTACAAAACGGCCCAGATTCTTGCTTTGAGGTAAGGTCTCAAGAAGCGGTGTCATCGAGTAACAGAGCCCCTTATCCACATTGAGTTCAGGAGAGGTATAATTATCGTCCGGACCACACGCAGTAAGGAAGGTTAAAGACAACACAGCGACAATGCCTTCAACTCTGGTTTGACGAAGACATTTCAAGGATGAGAAGAACATCAGACAGCTCCTTGTCATTCGGAGGCACCTTTACAGTCCTGTGTGCAGGGCACTGGAACCGGATTCAACCGCCAGAGAGAAAATCACTCTGCAGATCTAAAGCCAGGCAACCCGTTCCGCTTGCGCCACTGCTCAACAATTTCTACGATACGTTCAGGCGTTGAATCCTCTGAATTTTCCGGAAAATAAATCAAATCTGAACCAGCTGGGTGCCCGGAAACAGTAATAAAGTGTTCCAATAAACTACCTTGATATTTCTCAGACTCTTCCGATTCATAAATTGCGACCACTAACTGCAGAAATTCATTTCTGGTGTAGTCTTCAAATTTATCATTTAGCTTCATAGCAGATCGTCACCTTCGATGAATATTTATATGATTTTTAGGTGTATTTGCCCGCAGATTATCGAGTTCATATACTCTGCCCCCGTTTTTGATTTCCTGTACGTGGTGTAATTCAAAAGAACGCCGTCCTCCAAGATCTCTTGAAGCGCTCTCTAGCCAAATTCCCGTAATATCTTCACCATTCCCAGTTAACGGCTCCTCGTTCATCCCGAGCTGTCTTCCGGAACACCAGATACAACGGCTCAATCCCGCTATCCGCGGGAAAGCTCACGACCAGCTCAACCTGAGATCCTCAAAAGGCCGCTGGTAGCCCGCCCTGCTCATCCTCCTGGATCGGTGTCACCAGAATACTGTAGGGATCAATACCGGAGTCGGCCGGGTATTCGGTGCTTGCTACCAGTCGTTGGCCGCTTCCATCCGGATACCACACCAGGGTGAAATCGTCATCAACCACCACTTCAAAATTCTCACCCACACGCTGTGCGTGGGCAACCGGAACCTGGTCTTTGTATCCGGTGCTTTCGTTGACGTGATAGCCAGCTACCCTGAGGTTTCCGGTGGCATCTACATGCAGGTGAAAGCGAACCCGGGTTGTCGCCTCGACCATCTCAAGGAGTTCTTCCTCGGTGTGTAGCGTGCCGTCTCCCAGCCTGTGTCAGCAGCAGTGCCAAAAGTGCCTTGCTGGTGGCGGTGCTGAGCATACTGGCACCAATGCGCGCCGCCATGGCCCAGCCATTGGTCAGTCTCATGGCCGAGCCAGAGATCAAGCTGAAGGGCCGCAATCCGTTCACGCCAGAGCTGGTAACCGTGGCGTGGGAGAAGCTGTCGGTGTCGGAAACCAGACGTCCGCGAGGGTAAAGGTTGTCTAGAACCGCTTCGTATTCCGTTGTGTTGAAGGCGTCAGAACTTATTCAATTTCTAAAGTGTGGCCGCCTTGCGTAAATTCTTGTTGGATATCTTTAATCACTTCATCTACTTCTTCAACAGTCAATACGTCATGCTCATTTGGAGAGTCCCACGCTTGGATCTCATTTTTGAATATCGCAAACCCCATTTTGTCATTCGGTGGGAAAAACATTTCTCCCGGTACAGTAATTTTTCGCCCTTTAATTTCAACTCGTATATAGCCCCGAGAAACTTCCACGATCATTGTTTATCCCTCACGAATATTTCGGTTTCTACCTTGGTGGCAGGGTCAATCGTAATGATCCTGTCAACTCTAGGATTCCTGATTAAGGCGGGCAACTCGGCTGTTTCCCATACATTGCCGGGCCGTAAGTTTTCTCCAATTACTGCCCGCACTGTGCCCGAGGCTCCTTTCGCATAATCAGCAGAGATAGCCTTCCATGCTTGGACGACCTCTGGGTTACCAGTATCCCATAGCGGCATAACAATGTTTCGTTCCTCTATAAGTGCTTCCAGCGTTGTGCCCTTATTCTCAGTGGCAATTTGGCGTGCAATAGACTCACCTCCCACACTACCCGTTCTCCCTGACCAGAAAAATGCTGTATTTGGTCGAGTCTCGACGGGATAAGTAAGGTTACTATTTTTTGAAACCTTCTCTGCACTGCTGCCAGCCGCCTTCTGAAAAACCAGATACAACGGCTCAATCCCACTATCTGCCGGAAAGCTCACGATCAGTTCAACCTGATCCTCAAAGGGCCGCTGGTATCCCGGAGGCGAGTGTTCCTGTCCATCCTCCTGGATCGGCGTTACCAGAATGCTATAGGGATCAATACCGGAATCGGCCGGATATTCAGTGCTTGTTAACAGGCGATGGCCACTTTCATCCGGGTACCAGACCAGAGTGAAATCGTCATCGACCACCACTTCAAAATTCTCGCCCACACGCTGTGCATGGGCAACCGGAACCCGGTCTTTGTATCCGGTGCTTTCGTTGACGTGATAGCCAGCTACCCTGAGGTTTCCGGTGGCATCTACATGCAAATGAAAGCGAACCCGGGTTGTTGCCTCGACCATCTCAAGGAGTTCTTCCTCGGTGTATAGCGTGCCGTCTCCCAGCCTGGAGGGCCAGAGTGCCAAAAGCGCTGAGCTGGCGGCGGTGCTGAGCACACTGGCCCCGATGCGCGCCGCCATTGCCCAGCCATTGGTTAGTCTCATGGCCGAGCCGGAGATCAAGCTCAATGGTCGCAAGCCGTTCATACCAGGGCTGATAACAGTGGCAGGGGCAAGCATCGCAAGTGTGCCAAAGTTACTGGCCTTTTCTTGCCCCTCATTGCTGGCAGTGTCCCCGGATGGCCGGGTGCAGGATTTGGCGAATACCTTCGGCCCCAGTGGCGGCAGGGCAAAGTTTTCCGAGATGACTACAGGCGGCAGAGGCTCGGTGGCTGGCTCAATGACCGGGCCTTCCGGCGTATAATCGAGCTTTGGCGGTGGTGGCAAGTTATCGCTGTGGGCATAGCCGGCTGCCCCTGAACGAAATGGCTGCTGGTTTTCAAACCGTTTCGTAAAGGCGCTGACAGCATTTCCAGAAATGGCTATAGAGGCGCTTTGGGCAGGAACGATGCTCCCGGAAACCAACTTGAATACGGGAACCTCTGGTATCTCTTTGAGCAACACCAGCTCGCCACTGGCAAGCTGATCTCGTAAACGGGAAGAGGTATAACTGGAGCTCGGGAGATAGCTGGCCAACTCCTTATCGGAATATTGATCCCAGCCACCCTCTATCATCAAGGCTTCATAAAGCGCAAGCGAGTGCGGGTCTGCTATGTTGGTCACGTCCGTGTTCCCACAAAGTATTAATCGGCATAATCCATGCCTTGGGTGTTGTCGAATGTACAGGAAATTTTTGATTGGACCAAGCCTGCATTAAGTCTCTCAACCCCAACCGGATAATCATCCTTGAGCTAACAAATTAACGCTACCCGGGAAAATCGACACTAAAAGTCAGTTTAGTGTTTTATATGCACTTTTTAATCAGTATAATGATTACATCCATCATTGGTGTGGTTTTGCGTCAAAATAGCGAACATATGGGTGAGTTATGAAGACCAAGCAAGGCATTCTTAAAGCGGTGAAGGATCAAATAAAACATCTTCAGGCTCTGGCTCACACAATAGAAGCCTCAGAAAGCCCTGATCTGCGCGAACTGAAAGAGCTTCCGGAGCTACTGGCTACAAGGCGTGAATCACTAAACATGACACCTGCAGAAGTTGCAGAGCTCTCTGGGGTATCCCCAACCACTTATCGGTCAATAGAGCGAGGTTCAGGTAACCCCAGGATCCAGACCCTTCAAACGGTGTGTGATGTTCTGAACGTAAAAATATGGGTAGACCTCTCATGAGAGCCTGTGTCCGAATGAATGGTAGGTTGGCCGGCGTGCTGGAACGCACGGGCACAACCGTAACGTTTCATTACGACGCGGCCTATCTCCAAATGCGACTACCGCCTCTAAGTTTGAGTTTACCCTTGCGACTGGAGCCCTATGAATATGAAGGGTTGCCGCCGTACTTCAGCGGTCTTGTAAGCGAAGGTTGGCTAAAGCGTATACAAGCTAAAGAACAAAGAATTGATCCGAACGATGAGTTTTCGTTGCTAGTTCATAACGGAAAAGACCTTCCAGGAGCGGTAACCCTTGAATTGCTTGATATGCCTTAAAGAGATCAATGCCAAAACCACTTCGGGATACCATTCAAAGTGCCTGAAGGATCTGTTCGGCACCGATAAGATTGACGTCACTTTGTCTGAGAGCCGAAGAGATCTGGTCACTGAAATGCCAAAGCAAACCCATGGCTTTTCGATCAGTGGTGTGCAGATGAAGTGCCAGTTGGCCATTGAAGAGGGAAAGCTGGAGCTGGTCGACAGTGGCGGCCAATTCATTATGAAGCCCTCTCCTGAGGAATACCCTAACGTTGCTGAGAACGAGCACGCAACGCTGAAGCTCATGGCCCGAATTGGGTTCGAAGTGCCACCTTGTGGACTTATCAGGCTTGAGGATGGCCATTTGGTGTTTGTTATACGGCGTTACGACAGAAACTTTCTTGATGGAACCAAGTACCACCAAGAGGACGCAATGCAGGCACTGGGAATAGCGAATTCAGACTCAGGCTTGAAATACACGGCTGCAAGCTATGAAGAAGTTCTGACGCTTGTGAAAGAACACGGAGGTGATGCGGTAGCGGCATCACTATTTGACCGCTTGGCATTCAGCTACCTGGTTGGGAACGACGATCACCATTTAAAGAACATAAGCTTTTTATACGAGCCCTCTTTCCGGCTTGCTCCTTGCTATGACGTTCTTGGATCATCGCTCTATAGCTCGAAGGCAGATAGCCCAATGGCTCTCGCCATGCTTAAGGGCGGTGATGAGCCAAAATACTATGCAGAAATGGGCAATGGTTTTTATTCCGGTTCCGACTTTGTCGAGATGGGTGCCAGGGCAGGGTTAAGAGCCAGCGCTTTAAAGAGTCGGTTAAATCGATTGGTGAAAAATGTTGGTGTACACGCCCCAGAGGTAATTGAAAGCTCTTTCATGCCGGAAGATTCCAGGTCAAAGTACGACGAGCTTGTTAAGCAACGAATCAAATTCATGGTTGCCTAGAGAAACGGTGAGCTAATCTCGGAGCCAGGCCACCACGCGGAAGCCTGGCTCGATTCGTTCATGCTTGAGACTGGCTGTTGTCAGCTTGGGCAGCCCTTAATCGCTCCAGAACTTTCGTTCCATCGCTCGCGCCGTTGTCGATGCCGGCGGCCTTCAAGCGGGCA
>Ga0209075_1002786_pt1 | contig 15068 bp, 14 predicted proteins | sample Stecom2011_FD_187523 | JGI IMG/M metagenome (GOLD analysis project Ga0209075, IMG submission 187523) | Agricultural soil microbial communities from Utah to study Nitrogen management - Steer compost 2011 (SPAdes) (version 2) | ecosystem: Environmental > Terrestrial > Soil > Agricultural land... | reverse complement strand
CTCGTGAAGAAAACAAAATATTTAAACCCCTTAAATCAATGCATCAACGTTATGCAGATGTGTTTGAACAATTGGGATTTAAAATTGATTTATCAAAAGTATCATTTCCTGAAAAGGGAGCTTTATCTGCTGAGGTAAAAACCATTACAGGGGAGAAATCTGGAAAGTGGATTGGGATTGCACCTTTTGCTCAATACCAAACCAAAGTCTATCCACTAGACTTAATGCAAGAAGTAATTAGCTCATTATCCAAAGAAACAGAACATAAAATCTTTCTGTTTGGAGGAGGAAAAACAGAAATAGAACAGTTAGAAGTACTTAAAAAAAATCTCGACAATGTAATTGTAATCGCAGGAAAAATTTCGTTTGACGACGAGTTAAAACTAATTTCTAATCTTGATGTAATGCTATCTATGGATAGCGGCAATGCACATATTGCTGCGATGTACGGAGTAAAAACCATTGTACTGTTTGGAGCTACGCATCCTTACGCAGGATTTATGCCTTTTGGACAACCACTCAAAAATGCCCTTGTTCCGGATTTACAGAAATATCCTAAACTTCCAACTTCAGTGTACGGAAACAAAATCGTGGTAGGCTATGAAGATGTCATGCGAACGATTAGTCCCGAAAAAGTTATAAATAGTTTGTAATAAGTCGTAAATTTGTCTTTCATTTTTAAAACCTGAAAAATGACTATTACGCAACTTCAATACGCTTTAGCTTTGGCTGAACACCGCAATTTTACTTTAGCAGCCGAAAAATGTTTTGTAACTCAACCCACTTTGAGTATGCAAATACAAAAATTAGAAGAAGAACTTGAAGTACTGATTTTTGACCGAACCAAAAAGCCCATTCAACTCACTCAGGTAGGAGAAAAAATTATTGAACAAGCTCGTAGAATTGTAAACGAATCTGAGCGAATTCAAGATATAATTGATATTCAAAAAGGATTTGTAGGAGGAGATTTCAAATTAGGAATCATTCCTACTGTTATGCCTACTTTGCTCCCAATGTTTTTGAATACCTTTATTAAAAAATACCCAAAAGTTAACCTGATAATTGAAGAGCGAAACACTGCGGATATCATCCAAAAACTCAAAAACGGACATCTTGATGCAGGTATTTTAGCAACGCCTTTGGAGGACGAAAATATTATCGAAAAAGTATTGTATTACGAACCTTTTGTAGGATACATCCCTCAAAACAACAGTCTTTTTCACAAAGAAAAAATACATCCAGATGATTTAGACAGCAATGACTTGCTTTTACTCGAAGACGGACATTGCTTTACGGAAGGAGTATTAAACATTTGTAAAACAAAATTCGAGAAAAACAGCGATAAATTTGAATTAAAAAGTGGTAGTTTTGAAACGTTGACTCAATTGGCTAACGAAGGTTTGGGCGTTACGCTTCTTCCGTATCTTCATACCTTAAATATATCTGACAAAGATAAAAACAAGCTCAAGCATTTCGAAAAGCCTGAACCTTCTAGAGAAATCAGTCTAGTACACACCAAAAACGAACTTAAAATACAAATTGTGGATGCTCTATATAATACAATTTTGGGTGTAGTAAGAGGCGCAATTGCTTTTCAGGACGTGAAAATCATCAGTCCTTTATCTAAAAAAGTATAAGTTATTTAAGATGAAGTTCTTGGCTTAACCTCATTTTATCGGTCTTTATGGTTTGGGTATTGAATCGTTGAGTTGAATGTTGTAACTTTACACACAGCTATTATAGTTTAATAAATCAACGATAAAAATGAATATCATTATCACCGGAACCAGTAGAGGAATAGGTTTAGAAACTGCTTTGCTATTTGCAGAACAAGGTCACAATGTTTTAGCTCTATCCAGAAAAAACAATCACAGACTTACACAAAACCCTAACATCAGTTTTTTATCCGTTGATTTAACAGATGAAAATGACTTACAATTAGTCGAAAACTTTATCTCAAACACTTGGAAAAAAGTCGATATATTGGTTCACAATGCAGGAGCGTTAATCAACAAACCTTTCGAACAGATTACCTCTGAAGAGTTTGAATACGTTTACAAAGTAAATGTTTTTGGAGTAGCCAACCTTACTCAAATCGTACTTCCGTTTATGGAAAAGGGTGCTCATGTAGTTACGATTAGCAGCATGGGTGGTGTTCAAGGAAGCATGAAGTTTCCGGGATTAGCAGCTTACTCTTCGAGTAAAGGTGCTGTAATTACGCTTTCCGAATTATTGGCTGAAGAATACAAAGACAGAGGAATTTCGTTTAATGTATTGGCTTTAGGAGCTGTCCAGACCGAAATGCTGGCAGAAGCTTTCCCCGGTTATCAAGCTTCGGTTATCGCTTTAGAAATGGCGAGCTATATTTATAATTTCGCTTTGGAAGGAGCTAAATTTCACAACGGAAAAATTATTCAGGTTTCGAGCACTACGCCTTAATTTTTTAGATTTATAGATGCAAAAATTTCTTTACTTACTATTTTGTATTGCCCTTGTTTCTTGTAAAAAAGAAAAAAAGGAAGCCCCTTTGTTGAATAATGAAACCATAACAGTCGAAAGCAATAAAACTGCACTGCCTGATGAATTATCGTCTAAATTAGAAAATTGGAAAAAATATTATCTAACAAATGATTCGACTTTTGATTTCGAAAACTTTCAATTTAAAGACAGTTTAAAAATAAATCGTATAGAAGGAAGTGTGCCTGGTGTTTTTCAAGAAGAATTCGATTCTGTTTATCTTGATTTTTTAATTTATTCTGAAAACAAAGATAAATACATTGATTTTGATAGCTATTGGTGGTTTATCTATGACGATGAAATTTCATTTGAAGCTGATCAAGAAGTAAATTTGGTCAATATCAACGAAAAAACTGTAGAGAGAATCGGGTTTTCTGGGCCTTCGGAATGGGTAGAAGATGCTATTTGGTTAAATGATAAAACCGTAGTTTTAGTAGGAAACAATCACGAAAACACTCCTTTTATTAGGATAGCAAACTTAAACAGAGACACTTATTACTATTATTTATATAAAAAACCTTTAAGTTTTAGGTCAGAATACTTCAAAAAAAGACTTAAAACCAAAACACCTCAAACTTAAAACTAATGAAAATAATCTCCTATAACGTAAACGGAATACGTGCGGCTATCAAAAACGGCTTTTTAGAATGGTTACAACAAGCAAGTCCGGACGTGATTTGCTTACAAGAAATTAAAGCCACCGAAGACCAAATTCCGAAAATGGAAATCGAAATGGCAGGTTATCCGTATCAATATTATTATCCTGCTCAAAAAAAGGGTTATAGCGGAGTGGCTATCTTGTCAAAGGTCAAGCCTAATCACGTTGTTTACGGAACAGGAATCGATTATATGGATTTTGAAGGAAGAAATTTAAGAGTCGATTTTGATGATTTTTCGATAATGAGTTTGTATTTGCCTTCAGGAACTAATATCGATCGATTAGGACATAAATTTCAATATATGGATGACTTTCAGAAGTATATTGATGCACTAAAAAAAGAAATCCCGAATCTCATAATTTGCGGAGATTACAACATTTGTCACCAAGCCATTGACATTCACGATCCGATTCGAAATGCTAAAGTTTCTGGATTTTTACCCGAAGAGAGAGCTTGGCTCGACGGATTCATAAAAAGTGGATTTATAGATAGCTTTCGTCACTTCAATAAAGAACCGCATCATTACAGTTGGTGGAGTTATCGTGCGAATGCTCGAAACAACAACAAAGGTTGGAGAATTGACTACAACATGGTAAGTATTCCGCTTGAACCAAGATTAAAGAGAGCTGTTATCTTACCCGAAGCCAAACATTCAGACCATTGTCCTGTCTTGGTAGAAATTGAATAGAGAATAATCAGTAGAGGATTCAAACAAATCTCAAAAGTTTTGAGCTAATACAAATCCTCCGCTCCAAGCATTCTGGAAATTAAAACCTCCGGTAAGGGCATCTATATTTAAAATTTCTCCTGCAAAATAAAGGTTTTTATGAAGTTTACTCTCCATGGTTTTGAAGTTAACTTCTTTTAAATCAACACCGCCTGCTGTCACAAATTCATCTTTAAAGGTACTTTTCCCGTTTACCTGAAACTGACAATTGGTAAGTTGGTTGGCCAAATTATTGAGTTGTTTTTTACTTAAATCAGCCCATTTTAAATCTTCCGAAATCTCGGCTGCAGTCACTAAACTTTCCCATAAGCGTGTGGGAATATCAAAAGCTTTTCGATTTCGGATGAGTTTTTTTGAATCCGAGGATTTTACTTTTTTTAACTCTTCAATGCATTGCTCAAACGAGATAAAATCTAGCCAATTTACTGAAATCAAAAATTGGTAGTTTTTGTCAAATAATTCTCTCGCTCCCCAAGCCGAAAGTTTTAGAACGGCTGGTCCGCTCAATCCCCAATGGGTAATAAGCAAAGCACCGGATTCTTGTAATTTGGATTGGTTAATTTTAAGCGAAGCTACAGTAGATAATCCCATTAAATCTTTGATGCGATTGTCTTTGATATTAAAGGTAAACAACGAAGGAACCGGACTTACAATTTTGTGTCCTAATCCTTCTAATAATTCCCATATTTTTGGATTACTACCTGTAGCAAAAATTAAATATTGACAAGAATATTGTTCGTTTTGGGTTTCGACTTTCCAACTATCACTTGATTTAAAAACTGCCTGAACGCTTTGCGAAGTGAGCACATCTATTTTCAGTTTACGAGCATTATCCACAAAGCAATCGATTATGGTTTGCGAAGAATCAGTTGTCGGGAACATCCTATTGTCTGCCTCTGTTTTGAGCTTCACCTTATGTTTATCAAACCATTCGATTGTATCTTTTGGAGAAAACACAGAAAACGGACTTTTTAGCTCTTTTTCTCCTCTGGGATAGAATTTCACAAGTTCGGAAACTTCAAAACAATGGTGTGTAACATTACATCTTCCTCCACCCGAAATACGAACTTTTGTAAGGGTTTCTTTTCCTCTTTCGAGAATAGCAATTTTTAATTTCGGATTTTTCTCTGCAATATTAATGGCAGAAAAAAATCCGGCTGCTCCTCCCCCAACAATTAGGATATCGTAATGTTTCATGCGGATGATACTATTTTTCTAACAATCTAAGAATTGAATTCTAAATTATTGACTAATTACTCGAATCGAATTCTTTACTTCTTCTGCAATCTTTCGAGCTTTTTGGATATCTTGATTGGTGATAGTTACGTGTCCCATTTTACGAAACGGTCGGGTTTGTTTTTTTCCGTAAATATGTGGAATCACTCCGTCTAACTGCAAAATCTTTTCGATATTTTCATAAACCACATTGCCCGAAAAACCTTCTTCCCCAACCAGATTTACCATCACTCCAGCAACTTTGCTATCGGTATTTCCTAAAGGCAAATCAAGAATGGCTCGCAAATGCTGTTCGAATTGTGAAGTATAACTAGCTTCAATCGAATAATGTCCGGAGTTATGAGGTCTGGGAGCTACTTCGTTAATCAAAATTTCATCGTCTTGGGTTTGAAACATCTCTACTGCCAAAAGCCCAACATGCTGAAACTTTTCAGAAACTTTTAGTGCCAAATCTCTGGCTTTTTGAGCGACGTTATCCTCAATTCGAGCCGGACAAATCACATATTCCACTTGGTTGGCCTCGGGATGAAATTCCATCTCCACTACTGGATACGTCTTGATTTCTCCACTTGGATTTCGAGCTACAATTACAGCCAATTCGTTTTTGAAATTCACCATTTGCTCTGCAATACATTCGCCTTCTGGTAATCCTTGTAAATCTTCAATTTTTCGGATGACTTTTACTCCGTTTCCGTCATAGCCAAACTCGGTTGATTTCCAAACAAAAGGCAAAGTGAGATTTGAAATTTCAGATTTGAGATTTGAGAGATTTTCAAATAGTTTAAAATCAGAAGTTGGAAGGTTATTGTCTTTATAAAACTGTTTTTGTTTTCCTTTGTTTTGGATGATTCGAAGGGTTTTTGAAGACGGAAAAACTTTAATTCCTTCTTGCTCTAATTTTTCAAGAGCATCCACATTCACTAGCTCGATTTCGAATGTCAATACATCCACTTGTTTTCCGAAGTTGTAAACCGTATCAAAATCCATCAGGCTTCCCTGCACGAATTTATCACAGCCAATTTTGCATGGTGCTTCGTCACTCGGGTCTAACACATAGGTCTGTATATCAAATTTTCGAGTGTCGTACAACATCATTTTTCCGAGTTGTCCGCCTCCTAATATTCCTAATTTAAATTGAGATGAAAAATAGTTCATTATGGTGTAATGGTTGAGTTGTTTATTTATAACTAATTTTTAATTCGCAATTGAGTTTATCTTATGATATTCTACCAGTCCGTCCATTGGTCGTCTTAACACGTTTCCGAGTTTAATGTGATGTTTGTTTAACGCTGTTTGAAGTTCGTCTTTCAGATAAAAGGCAATCGAACCGATGAAATGAACCGGAACTTTGTTGTAATCTTCAAACTGTTTGATGTAATTTTCGATAAAAAGTTCTAATTCGTCAAAAATTATTTTCTGAAATGACGGCTCGTTTTTATGGGTAATCAAAAACTTCGCAAACGAAGCCAAATAGGCATTCGGGTTGGGTTTTTTATAGAAATTTTCTTTGATTACATCGGCATCTAAATCATATTCTTTTTCGAACTTTTCGGCTAAATGCTTAGGCATTTTATTAAAGTAATACTGCCTGATGAGTTCTTTTCCGAAGTGATTTCCGCTTGCGTCATCCATGGCGATATAACCAAGAGACTGCACTTTTTGGATAAGATTCTCCCCGTCAAAATAACTACAATTTGACCCTGTTCCTAAAATACAAATAATGGCTTTTTCGTTGGTCGGATTAGTCGCATAAGCTGCTGCATAAGTGTCTTCTTTCACGGAAATTTCGGCATTCGGAAAATACTCTTCAAAGATCGCTTTAAAATAAGATTTCATTCGGTCTGTTCCGCAACCTGCTCCGTAAAAAAACAATTTTTCAACCTTATTTTTGTTGTGCAAAATATCGAATCTCTGGTCGAGTCTTGCGATGACTTCGTCTTGGGTCAAAACTTCAGGATTTAGCCCTAAGGTTTCGGTTGAAAAAATATGTTTTCCGTCTTTTTCTAAAGCTACAAAATCTGCTTTTGTAGAACCACTATCCGCTACAAGTATCATACGCTGTAATTTTCAAGCCACAAATTTGTACGCATAAATTCGTGATAATTTAGTTTGACTTAGAGGTCAATTCGTATAAAGTTTCAAATTTAGGTTATTTTTTCGGTTTAGGGAATAGTTTTTGCGAACTTGAAGCAAATAATTTACCTTTGAAAGTTTAAACCAAAAACCATTTTGTAATGCTTAAAATACTAACTCATTTTTCTCGTCTTTTTGTAGGAATTCTATTTATTATTTCAGGACTTATTAAGCTAAACGACCCGGTGGGATTTTCGTTCAAATTAGAAGATTATTTCGCTCCAGATGTCTTAAACTTACCATTCTTAACTCCGCTTGCTTTGGCTATCGCTGTTTTTGTGGTCATTTTTGAAGTTGTTTTGGGTGTTATGCTTTTATTGGGATACAAAAAGAAATTTACACTTTGGACCTTATTGCTGATGATTGTGTTTTTTACTTTCCTTACGTTTTATTCGGCTTACTTTAATAAAGTTACCGATTGCGGATGCTTTGGAGATGCCATAAAACTTACTCCTTGGGAAAGCTTTACAAAAGATGTAATTCTACTGGTTTTAATTTTAATATTATTTGCCGGAAAACGTTTTATTACTCCGCTTTTCAGCAATAAAACCAATAGAATTGTAACAGTTATAAGCCTTGTTCTTTGCGGATTTTTGGGGTATTGGGTGTTAAATCATTTGCCAATAATAGATTTCAGAGCTTATAAAGTCGGAACCAATATCCAAAAAGCAATGGAAATTCCGGAGGATGCACCTCGAAGCGAATACGAAATGTCTTTTATTTATAAGGTAAACGGAGTAAATCAAGAGTTTGGAATGGATGAATTGAGCAATCTTCCGGAAGGAGCTGAGTTTGTAGAACGAAAAGAAAAACTTATCAAAGAAGGTTTCACTCCTGCTATTCAAAATTTTATGATTGAAAAAGACGGTGAAGATTATACAACTCAAGTTCTAGAAGAGCCTAAAATCATTTTGGTTGTAACCTACGATCTAACTCGCTCAAGCCAAAAAGGTTTAGACAAAATTGCTGATGTAGTTGCTTTAGCCGAACAAAACGGATACAAAATTATCGGGCTTACCGCTTCTTTAAAAGACACTTATCAACCGATTTTAAATCGTCATAATGTTACGATTCCGTTTTTTACGGTAGATGGAGTTACTTTAAAAACTATCGAAAGATCTAATCCTAACTTTGTGGTTTTGCATAGTGGAACCATCATCCAAAAGGTTCATCACAACGATATTGAAAAATTAAACTTAAACTAATGAGCAGAAAAATTCTCAATAGTGAACTCGATCGAAAATCGGTTGAAGAGTTTAAAAAATCCGAAAAAACTCCGCTTATTCTTGTTTTGGACGATATTCGGAGCCTGAATAATATCGGTTCGGTATTTAGAACAGCAGATGCTTTTTTGGTCGAAAAGATTTTTTTGTGCGGAATCACTGCTACTCCTCCGAATAAAGAAATCCACAAAACGGCACTCGGAGCTACTGAAACTGTGGAATGGAAATATTTTAAAACAGTAGAAGAAGCTATTGCAGAACTGCGAGGCGAAAAAGCTGAGGTTTGGAGTATCGAACAGGTAGAAAACGCTGTAATGCTCAACGAATTCGAAGTAAAGGAACATCAAAAATATGCACTCATTTTCGGAAATGAAGTTAAAGGAGTTTCTGACAAAGCCATTAAGCTCTCGGACGGATATATCGAAATTCCGCAACTCGGAACCAAACACTCTCTGAATATTTCGGTTAGTGCAGGCATTGTGGTTTGGGATTTGGTGAGCAAAATGAAAATTTTCGGAACATAAAAATCCTTTGATTTATAAAATTATGGAATACTATAATTACATAAAAGCACTACACTTAATCTTTGTTATCACCTGGTTTTCAGGTCTTTTTTATATGGTCCGGCTATTTGTTTATCATACCGAAGCCAAAGAAAAACCCGAGCCTGAGCAGGGTATTTTAATCAAACAATTTCAAATTATGCAAAGCCGTTTGTGGAATATCATCACATGGCCATCTGCTATTTTGGCTACGGTTTTTGCCGTTGTTTTATTGGTGCTAAATCCATATTTACTGAATATGGGATGGATGCATATCAAGCTTTTGTTTGTAGTATTACTTTGGGTTTATCAACTCAAATCGCATCAGATTTACAAAGATTTACAGCAAAACAAAACCAAGTACTCGTCTTATTTTTTTAGAATTTGGAACGAAGTTGCAACCCTTATTTTATTTTCGGTAATCTTTTTGGTGATTTTAAAAAATTCGTTCAATTGGATTTTTGGAGTTGTGGGCTTGTTCGGTTTAGCAATCTTGCTGATGTTAGGCATTAAATTATACAAACGAATACGTGAAAAGTAATGGTTGGTGTTAGCAAACCTAAAATCTAAAATTTGAAACAACAATTCAAAATAAAGCGGTTATCCTTGCGAATGAGAATCTTCTTGTCGATGATTCTTCTTACCCTTATCGCTTCGGCTTTGATTGTTTTTATCACGATTTATCAGTTTCAGGAACAAGCTCGCGAATACCACGAAGAACGACTTGAAAAAAAAGAAAACTCCATACACGAACACATCAATTACGTGCTTAGAACTACTACTTATCCGTTGACTTCAGAAAATTTATCAGCTATATTTAAAGATAAAATTCACGAGCTCTCCAACATTCACAACCTTGAAATTGTGATTTATGACTTAGACGGAAATTTTATCCGTTCTTCTCGAGGACAATTCTCTGTAGATGCTCCGACTCCTGCAATTCAACCTTTTATTCTAAAAGCCATAAGAGGGTCGTCTGACAAAAGATACATCGAAATAAAAAATATTGATGAAGAAAAATTTCGTTCCTCTTATACCTACATCAAAGACTTAAAATTCAAACCTTTAGGAATTGTTTGTCTTCCGCATATCAAAGACGATGGATTTTATGACGAAGAACTAAAGAGTTTTTTGATAAGACTTGTTCAGGTGTATGGGATTATGCTGTTTATAGCGATAGTTTTAGCCTATTTCTTATCAAATTATATTACTAAGACTTTACAGAAAATTTCTAAAAAAATTACTGAAACCAATCTGAATCAGAAAAACGAAAAAATTGAGGTACACGATGCAAGTCGTGAAATAAACTTGGTAATTAACGCTTATAACGAGATGGTTGATAAACTCGAAGAGAGTGCTAATCAGCTGGCTCAAAGTCAGAGAGAAGAAGCGTGGAGAGAAATGGCAAAACAAGTAGCTCACGAGATTAAAAATCCATTGACTCCTATGCGTTTGACGGTTCAGAGCTTTCAACGAAAATTTGACCCTACCGATCCGAACATCAAGCAAAAGTTAAACGATTATTCGCAAACCCTCATCCAGCAAATTGATACGATGAGCTCAGTGGCTTCTGCATTTTCGAACTTTGCATCTATGCCTGCACAACAAAACGAGACGCTAAATGTGGTGGACGCAGTAGATTTGGCCTTAGATATTTTTAACGAAAACTATATCGAATTTCATTCAAAGGAAAAGGAAATTCTTACACTAATGGACAGAACGCAACTCATTCGGGTAATTACTAATTTAGTTAAAAATGCGATTCAGTCTATAGACAAAAACAATCCTAGCCCTAAAGTTATTGTAAATATAGAAAAGTTAGAAAATACTATTTTAATTTCGGTAAAAGACAACGGACAAGGTATTTCGTTAGAAAATAAAAGTCGTATTTTTGAGCCGAAATTCACCACCAAAACAAGTGGTATGGGACTCGGATTAGGAATTATCAAAAACATAATCGAAAGTTATAAAGGTGAAATCTGGTTTGAAACTCAAGTCGGAAAAGGAACTACTTTTTATGTCAAAATTCCTGTTTATGAGTAATGAGAAAACAAAAATTGAAAAAAAATTATGAACATCTATTATTCCGAAAAAGGATACGAACATCTTAATAGCTTGCTCCAAGCCAAAAAATATTCCACAATTTTTGTTTTAACAGACCACAATACCAACGAACATTGCTCTCCTGTTTTTTTATCCGAATTAGCTACTCATGCTCCTATCGAGATTATTGAAATTGAGGCAGGTGAAGAGCAAAAAAACATCTCCACTTGTTTAGAACTTTGGAACATTCTTATCGAACTAAAAGCAGATCGGAAAAGCTTACTAATTGGTCTTGGAGGAGGTGTGGTTACGGATATTTCGGGTTTTGTAGCTTCAGTTTTCAAGCGTGGAATTGACTTTATCAATGTTCCAACTTCCTTACTCGGAATGGTGGATGCCTCTTTAGGAGGAAAAACAGGAGTGGATTTGGGCAGTTTAAAAAATCAGATTGGTACTATTACTAATGCTCAGATGGTCTTAATAGATTTCCGTTTTTTAGATACTTTACCGAACCAAGAAATCCGCTCTGGATATGCAGAAATGCTAAAACACGGACTGATTCAGGACAAAACGTATTGGAAAGAATTATCGGATTTTAAAAATATAGATTTAACCGAAATTGATAGGTTAATTATTCGTTCGGTAGAAATAAAAAGCAAAATTACGTCAGAAGATTTAACCGAAAACGGCATCCGAAAGGCACTGAATTTTGGTCATACATTAGGACACGCTATTGAGAGCTATTGTATAGAAAATCCGGATAAACCAAATCTATTACACGGAGAAGCAATTGCAATCGGAATGATTTTAGAGAGCTTTTTATCTTTTAAAAAAGGATTTATTTCTGCTGAAGATTACCTGGAAATAAAAACGGTATTGACTAATATTTATCCTTATGTAGAGTTTAATTCGAATGATATTGAGCAAATTATAAAATTACTTCTGTTTGATAAAAAAAATGAATACGGCAAAGTGCTATTTGTACTTCTTGACTCAATCGGAAATGTTAAAATTGATCAAGAAATCGAAAATGATTTAATTTATAAGGCTTTCGAAGATTACAAACAATAAAAAAATGCAACAAGACACTTTGTTAACTTATTTTGCAGAAGACCTTACTAAAACTATTTCGCTTCCTGAAAAATTCACTTTCCCTTTTTTTTACGAACCACATCCCTTAGCCCAAATAGCTGCTTTAGAATTACAGAATTATCTCGAAAAACAAACGGATTTAGAACATAATTTTGGTTTAAACCCAGAACAAGACGGACTTATCATCGGAAAAATGTTTGGGGTTTTAGTAGTACAAGACCATCAAGGCAAATTGGGATATTTGTCTGCTTTTTCAGGAAAATTAGCCGGGAAAAACATTCACCATAAATTTGTACCACCTGTTTTTGATATGCTTACAGAAGGTAGTTTCTTTTTAAAAGAAGAAGAAGTTTTGAACGCTATAAACAAGCAAATCGAAACAATAACTTCGGACAGTCATTATATATCCTTAAAATATAATTTAGAACAACTATCCGCAAAAGCAACTCAAGAAATAGAAGAGTTTAAAAAAGAACTCAAACACAATAAAAGCCTCCGAAAAAAACTCAGAGAAAACAACAAAGAACTGCTGTCAAAGCAAGATTATACTCTTTTTGAGAACGATTTAATAAAGCAAAGCCTGAGAGATAAATACGAATTACGTGTTTTAGAAGATAATTGGACAAAGAATCTTGACGATATTAAAGCAAAAATTGACATGTATAATCAGCAAATAGAGGAGCTTAAGAGAAAGCGAAAAGAAAAATCTTCTCTACTACAACAACAGCTCTTTGAACAATATTTATTTTTAAATCAATTCGGAAGCTATAAAAGTCTGAAAGAAATTTTCGACCAAACTGTTTTTGGCAAACCTCCTGCTGGAGCGGGTGAATGTGCTACTCCCAAATTATTACACTATGCTTTCCGACACCAATACAAGCCCATTGCTATGGCTGAATTTTGGTGGGGCGCTTCGCCAAAATCAGAAGTCAGAAAGCATAAACAATTTTATCCAGCTTGTACCGGTAAATGTGAGCCTATATTAAAACATATGTTAGAAGGAATAGAAACCGAGGAAAATCCGTTTTTAAAAAATTTAGGCGAAGATAAACTTCTTGAAATCATATTTCAGGATGAATACTTGGTAGTGGTCAACAAACCTTTTAACCTATTATCTGTTCCGGGCATTCATGTTAAAGACTCGGTTTATAGCAGATTAAAATCAATGTTAATGCCTGCTGAGCCTCTTATGGTTCATCGGCTTGATATGGCTACTTCAGGGCTCTTAGTAATAGCTAAAACCAAAGAAGTTCATAAACACATCCAAAAACAATTTTTAAAACAAACCGTAATAAAAAAATATACTGCTTTATTGGACGGAATAATTCAGGAGGAAGAAGGAGAAATTAATCTCCCTTTACGAGGAGACTTGGACAATAGGCCTCAACAGTTAGTATGTTTTGAATTTGGTAAAAAAGCGATTACGCGTTTTAAGATTGTACACAGAGCCTCTAACAGTACTAAAGTATATTTTTATCCTATAACAGGCCGTACCCATCAATTGCGAATGCATGCGGCTCATAAACTCGGACTCAATACTCCAATTGTAGGAGATGATTTGTACGGAAATCCAGCAGATAGACTATATTTACATGCAAGCTATCTAGAATTCACCCATCCTATTACCAAACAACGTATGCAATTCGAAAGCATCGAAAATTTTTAGCTCATTTTTAGATGGACATAAAAGTGTATATTTGTAATATGTTCAAAAACTAATACCTAATTTGATGAAAAAGATACTTTATCCAACTGACACTTCAATAGCCTCAAAAAATGCTTTTTTGTTTGCACTTCATCTCGCAAAGAATTATAAAGCAAAAATTATAGCTTTTCATTTCTATGATAGCTCTGAAGACGATTTTCAACAATCTTTTGAAAAATTAAATCAATATGCCAAAGATTACGGATTCGAAAATACTGAAATAGAACATATAACCAAAAACACAGACAATCGCTCTGTTGAATTGGTTGTTAAAAGAGAAAAACCGGATGTAGTGGTAATAGCCACCAAAGGAACAAACAGCACCTCTCCGGTAATGCCCGGAGCACTGATTAGTGAAATTGTAACCAATAGCAAGGCTCCGGTTTTAGTCATTCCTGAAGACAAAAAACTATTAGACGGAATCAAGAACATTACATTTACTACTCGATTTAGAGAAAAAGATAAAAAGGCGCTGAACAAATGTCTTGAGTTTGCCAATATAACAGGAGCAAAAGTGAACTGTTTGCACATTAAGACCTCAAAATCCGACGTGTCAGATACGATTATAGAAGAATGGAAAAGCTTGTATCAAAAATACAATATCGAATTCCATATTATAGAAAGTAATGAAGTTAAAAAGCCTATTTTAGATTATATAGAAAAGAATCAATCTGATTTATTGGCAATGTTAACTTATAAAAGGAATTTTATTGAAGAACTCTTCAGAGGAAGTACAGCACAAAAACTTTCTTACTATGCTTCTGTTCCTGTTCTTGTCATTCACGAAAGTGATTTATAGGATTTAAAAAATTTTACTCATAAAAAAAGCCGTTCCAAATTTGGAACGGCTTCTTCTTTATCTCAATTATTCGTTATTGTTTAATAACTTTCACTGTTTTACTATTTCCTTCAACATTTACTTTAACAAAATAGCTTCCTGTAGGCAACGAAGTCATATCGATTTGAGTATCTGTAGCATTTACAGCTTTCTCAATAACGGTTTGACCTAACATATTCACTACAGAAATATTTGTAATTTCTTTATTGTAAGAAACATTGAAAAAGTCTTTAACAGGATTTGGATAAGTTCTGAATGAAGCATTATCGAAATCGTTTCTGTTTAAAGTAACCTCTACTTCGATTGCAATTGCATCACTTTCACAACCATCAATAGTTTGAGTTACCCAGAAC